>Ga0100385_1002719_pt1 | contig 16444 bp, 12 predicted proteins | sample CryGeymeta201509_FD_81543 | JGI IMG/M metagenome (GOLD analysis project Ga0100385, IMG submission 81543) | Groundwater microbial communities from Crystal Geyser aquifers in Utah, USA - Crystal Geyser metaG 2015-09 | ecosystem: Environmental > Aquatic > Deep subsurface > Groundwater | place: USA... | reverse complement strand
TGCTTTTAGGAAAAGCAGTATTCGGGTGGAATGTTCCTGCTGCGAATGCATGCGAGTCTGAGATACGGTGGCGTTTAGAAAATGCTGTTGAAAATGCTGTGCTCGTAGTCGGCTCCGAGATCGGACTGGTCGTTGAGTCCCCAGTGGTAGTCCTTGTATTTGATTCGGTATTCTGCCTTTGAAAGAAAGTCGGAATACTCTGGCGGTCCGAAGCGGCGAAACACGTCTTGCACGGAGACGCCACCTTCAAAATCGACCGAGTGCCAGGAAAAGATCTTCGAGATTTCAACCTCTCCGCGGCTGCCCCAGCCTCGATCAGGGTGGTAGCTGTTCAGGTCGGAACGCGAGAGCCAAACTTTGTAACGCGTCCCCATCTTCTTTTCCCAGTCATCAGGAAAGTAAGCACGGTTCAAGAGTGGCGGGCAGCTCCGGGCCGCGCAGACGACGACCGAGTGCATCTTCCATCCGATCAGCGGACGGAGCGTCTCCAGTTCAATATCCTCCGCGCTGTAAAGCGTGCCGGAAATTCGGTAATGCTTGCCTTTGAACTCATCATCGAGAAGCCGGAGTGACTCCGTCGGATAGTTATCTAAAACGTAATCAATGGTGAATGCGTTGTAGGCATTGATCAGTGCAGCAATCCGCTCGTCGCCTTGCGCCGTTTGCTCGCTGTGTTCTGAAAACTGTTGCAGATAGTTATCAAGTTTTGCCCGATCCTCCTTTGAGGCATGCCATGCGCGGTAATTCACCAAGCCGCGCTCGTTGACGTATTTCAAGAGCAGTTGATCCCATGGAGAGTGGTCAATTCCTTGCGGAACCTGCACGATAGCTTCGCCAAATGACGGAGTTATGAGCAAGAGTCAGGCTACCATAGTGTGGTGCAGTATGATCCAAAAGTTTGAGATGCTGAAATAAGAGTACCTTCGATTGAGCATATGCTAAGTGTGACGGTTCCTCTCCTTGGTTATTCCAAAGAGATAGTAAAAAGGGGGAGGGGGTAGCTACGGTTGGGCTAAGAGCGTGATGCCGATCACGATGATCAATCCATTTTACCCGCCCCTTTTTCGAGAAGATTTCAGAACCTCCAAGCTCGCAGGCTGGGTGCTCACGCTTTACATTGGGAGAAGAAAACGTAACACATCCGCCATGGGACGAGACACAATACTTTTTGACATCAACGAGACCATTCTAGATCTCAGTTCACTGCGACCTATGTTCAAAGCCGCTTTCGGCAGCGAAGGTGCTTCTGCAATCTGGTTCTCAGACCTACTACACAGTCATCCCATAGGATTGAGGCGTAGGTAAAAAATCAAATCATAAAGATTAGCGAATGCAAAAAAAGGTTGGCTTGATTTTGGCTTCCGACCAAAGAAGCCTGTATGAAAAACCAACCAAACCAACCAAACACCACACTCATATCTTTCACCAAATTTGCAAGCTCATCCCTGTGGGTTTAGTCAAAGACATGGCTGTGAAGCATGAGGTCAGCGGAAAATGTCGTAGTTTTAGTGCATGGAGCCATGTGGTGGCGTTGCTTTTCAGTCAGATTACGCATGCAGTCAGCCTAAACGATGTCTGTGACGTATTGCGGCATCGCTTACCGAAGCTGGGAGCGATTCGTGGGGCGACAGCACCGAGCCGATACGGATTTTCGCACGCCAATCGAACCCGAAACAGTAACATGATGGAGTCGCTTTTTTGGCAGGTGCTGGCTCATTTGCAGTCACAGCACCCTGGCTTCGGCCCTTCCAGCAGTTACGTGAAGTTGCCACGCAAGATCAAGCGTCTGGTTCATGCAGTAGACTCTTCGACGATCGCTTTGGTGGCCAACTGTATGGATTGGGCGAAGCCCGTCGCCGCCAAGCTGCGGCCAAGCTGCATCTGAGACTGAACCTCCAAACTTTTCTGCCCGGTTTTGCTGTCATCGAAGAAGCCAGCCATCACGACAGTCGGCGCATGGGAGCTTTGTGTGCGGGAGTGCAAGCGGGCGAGATCGTCATTTTCGACAAAGCCTATGTTCACTTCGAGCATCTCTTTGAGCTAGCCCAGCGCGGAGTTTTTTGGATCACAAGGGCTAAAGACAATATGGCCGTCAAGGTCCTCCAGAGTAACCGAAACAAAGCTGAGGGCATTATTGCCGACGAGCAGATCAAACAGACCCTCAAGCTTTCCGATTTCCTCGGCTACAGCAAACATGCCATCCGCTGGCAAATCTGGGCGGCCTTACTGCTGTATGTGCTCCTTCGATTCCAGGGGTGGGCCGCGCAGTGGGCTCATAGCTTTACCAGGCTCTTCGCGCTGGTTCGAGGTCTCCTCTGGGAGCGGTTCAATTTATCCGATCTCTTGCGAGACTATGGGACAGCATCTGAACCATGGCGAATGTGTGCCCAGCCCGAACAGACCTATTTTCCCGGATTTGCACGTTAAAACTATGGGACAGCATCGAAAATAACGGTCCGGTTTGGATCACTAATAGATCGACACTTCCAATTTCGAGAAATGATCTGAATCAGCCCCAAGGCCCGATAAACACTCAATCTTGCATTCCTTCAGCATCCCCTATGGGGTGACTGTGAAACCGTTAATTTACGTCAATTTAGGTGAACAAGGGCTTCGCCAAAACGGTGCGAGAATCATCCCTGGGGGTCCAAGCGCTTCATTAGGTAGGCTTTTTCCTCGGCGGAGAGTTTGCTGCCGTTGATTTCCCGTTTGGCTTCGGTCACCTGGCCGGATTTTTTGAGTTCATCCACCGCGCGGCGGGCCAGGTTTTTACGCTCATTTTCGCTGTCCAGTGTAGTGGCCCATGCCAGAGCGGACACCGGATCACTGCGGCGGATATTATTGACCAGTGCCGTAACTGCCTTATCGCGGGCCTCGCCGTGCTCGAGGCCTGCGATCCATTGTGAGGCCTCATAGGGGTTGTGATCCAGCCACTCATTGGCGACCCGGCTGATCGCGTTGGCACGCGCTTTTTCGTCTGTCAATGAATTGGCCCAGTCCGCTGCGGACGGTAGATCATGCTGCGCCCATTGCCCGACGATGTTGGCGGCCTGTTGATTGATTTTTTCCTGATCTCCGGCGGTCTGCAGGTGCTCCAGCACACCGCGGACATCCTGATAGACCCACTGGCTGATCAAGCGGTCATAGGCATGATCACTGACTTCCGGATCGGGCAGGGAACGGATCCACTGCAGCGCCTGTTCCAGATCACTTTGTGCGATCTGGGAGCTGATCGCCTGCGCCAGGGTTTTCTTTTGGTCGAGGTCGTTCAGGCTCCAATAGAAGTCCCTGGCCTGCTCAGGCTGACTATGGGCGTAGGTGGTCAGCACATTGTTGAGAGCATTCTTTTTTTCGCGTCCGTCCTCCAGCCCGCTGATCCAGGCCATAGCCGCGGCGGGGTCGCTTTGGCCCCACTTAGTGGCGATTTGCGAAATGGAGCTCTGGTATGCACGACCGTAAGGCAGTTGCTGCACCATCCCGATGGCGGCCTGGACATCTTTTCCGGCCATGGCGTTGATCAGTGTGCGCATGGCGTTGTCGTGCAGGCGACCACTCAGGTGTTGTTGCACATAGTCAAATGCGAGTTGCGGATCTTCATTGGCAACGGCGTAAATATTGCTTTGCAGCACCTGGTTTTTAATTTGCCCGTCCTGCAGGCTGAAGATGTATTCAAGCCCGGTCCGAACATCGTTGCGCACCATTTCGCGGGCGACGGCGCTGACGGCATCCTGTCGTTCACTATAGCTGGTCAGGCTCTCCGCAACGGCTGCGGCGCGGGCCGGATCTTCTCTGGCCAGCGTATGGATGAAGCCGTTCATGGCCTGCTGGCGCACTTGCCCGGCGGGCATGAGCTGTAAATGTGCAAGTGCGGCAGTGGCATCGCTGGCGGCCCACCCGGCGAATAATTGCTGGTAGGCCCAGGGCTGGACGTCCTGCCGCGATTGCAGCAGCTTGAATGCTTCCATCGGGCGGGATCTAGCCATGCTCTGCACGATTGCATTCAATGCCTGCGCGCGTTCGTTACGGTCGTCGATTGTAGCGAGATGTTCAACCGCCTGGGTCCAATCCGTATCCGCCTGGGTCTGATAGAGCATGGCCCGGAACAGGTGCTGCAGCGAGTGGTCGTTCAAGGCTTGATAATAAACCTTGGCTCGAGCGGGATCCAGCTCCAGCAGTGCGCGAAACAGGTAGCTGGGAATTTGGTAGCTGTGCATCGATTTGCCATCAGACGGATCCCAGGCGTCGAGGGTGGCAATCAACTCCGAAGGCGTCATGCCACGGATCAATTCCAGCGCGTAGATGGCCTGCGCCAAAGTCGGCTGTTCCTCCATGTTCTTAAAAAAAGTTTGTTTCTCGGCCAGACTGAGCGGGGCAGGCGGGCTTGCTGGCTGCTGGTCCTGCTGCTGCTGCTGCTGTGCCAGCGATCCGTCGGCGGGCGGGGGCAGGCGGTCGGGCAGTGCGGGCGAATGTGCGGTCTGCGCCGGAGGCCTTGCCCCGGAATCGTGAAACGCCAACCAACCGATCAGAACGCCAGCCAGCAGGGCGAGGGGTAGGGCAAGGTGCTTCATTGTTATGGATCGGTTTGGGCGGGCAGCGGCTCGTCGCGGATCAGGCCGATATCGCGTCCCACCCGGCCCACGTCGAAAAAGGTGATGTAGATCACCATGCCCAGCAGCAGCACCATGAAGGCACCCTGCACCTTTTCCATGATGGAGATTGGGAGCGGACGTCCGGTCAGTTTGGAGATGGTGGCAAAGAGCATGTGCCCGCCGTCCAGCACGGGGATCGGCAGCAGATTGAAGATGGCGAGATTCACATTGATGAGTGCCACAAACCAGATCAGATCAACGACACCGAAGCGGGCCATGGTGCTCAGCCCGTGCACGATCCCGACCGGGCCGCGCATGTTGCGCACTTTGACATCCGACTGGGTGTGCAGCAGCGCAACCAGGGTCATACGCATGGTGTTGGCAAAGATGCCCATCTGCTCGATCGGGTTGTAATGGACCCGTTCGGTTTTGAAGGGGTAATCGTAGGCGAAGCCAAAGCGCGGGGCCGACTCGCCTTCCTTGATGCGCGGCTGGACCGGGATGACCCGCTGGCGCCCGTCGCGCTCGATGGTGATTTGAATTTCCCGCTCGCCGTGGCTGGCCAGATAGGAACTGAGGAAGCCGCCGGACAGGACCGGCTCGTCGTCGAGTTTGAGGATGCGGTCGCCCGGTTCGAGTCCGGCGGTGGCGGCGGGCATGTCGGCCTCCAGACGCATGATGATGGGAGCTGCATTTTCATCGGAGGTCGGAAAGATCCCGATATGGCGGACGCGCTCCGAGGTGATCGTCTGCGGATACACGGTGAGGCTCAGCGCTTCGCCGTTGCGGAGCACGCCGATCTGCGCCATGGCGCGGCCATCGTCCGCGCGGCCGGTGCCGGTCATCAGTGCGTTTTGATACTGCATCCAGCTGCGCACCATCTGGCCGTCGACGGAGACGATGGTATCGCCGACTTGGATCCCGGCCTGCCGGGCGGGGCCGGGCGCGATCTCACGTTCTGCGGTGACGACTTCCTGCGCGACATAGCCCACCTCGGTGGATTTAACGATCTCCCGCCCGACGCCCCACAGCACCAGCGAGAGCAGAAAGGCCAGAATCAGGTTGAAGACGGCACCCATTACCGCAACGATTATCTTGTCGGCATAACTGATCGGCGGCAGTTGTTTGGCTTCCTCGCCGTCTCCGCCCTCCAGGCGGCCCATATCCACCAGCTGCGGCAGGGAGACGTAGCCCCCCAGCGGGATGAGGGAGAGACGGAAGTCGGTGCCTTTCCACTGCCAGCCAAAGATCCGGGGGCCGAAGCCGATGGAAAAACGGTCGGCCACCAGGCCGCGCTTTTTGGCCGCGATGAAGTGCCCCAGTTCGTGAATGAAGATACAGAAGCCCAGTGCAAAGAGGGCGATGGCGATGTAGAAGATATTTAACAGCATGAGCGGGCAAGGGTGCGGGTTTCCGCATCGAGTGAAAAGAGTTGATTGAGGGTAGGGGCAGTGATGTTGGCCAGTTGTTCCAGGCAGTGTTCAATCACCCGCGGGATACCCAGGAAGTCGAGTTGATGATCCAAAAAGCGCGCAACTGCAATCTCGTTGGCCGCATTATAGATGGCCGGCGCGGCACCACCGGCCCGCAGTGCGGCGTAAGCCAGTCTCAGGCAGGGGTAGCGTGCGAAGTCCGGCGGCTGGAAGTCGAGGGAGAAGGGCTGCCGGAAGTCGGTGGTGGCTGCGACTCCGGGGGCGCGCTCCGGATAGAGCAGGCAGTGCTGGATGGCAAAAGTCATGGAGGGCGGGCTGAGCTGGGCGAGAATCGAGCCGTCGATAAATTGCACGCAGGAGTGCACGATACTCTGCGGGTGAAGGACCACATCCAGCTGCTCCGGTTCCAGACCAAAGAGCCAGTGCGCCTCGATCAGCTCCAGACCCTTGTTGGCCATGGTGGCGGAATCAACGGTGATCTTCGGGCCCATCGACCAGTTGGGGTGTCGGGTGGCTTCGGTGGGCGTGACCCGGTCCAAATCGGCGAGCGGGGTGTCGCGGAACTGGCCGCCCGAGGCGGTCAGGATCACCCGGTCGAGATGTTGCCGCGGATGGCCCTCCAGGCACTGGAAGATGGCGTTGTGCTCGCTGTCGGTGGGCAGCAGGCGCACACCCCGGTGCCGGGCGGCGTCGATCACATGGGCACCGCCGAGCACCAGCAGTTCCTTGTTGGCCAGTGCGATGTCCTTGCCGGCTTCGATGGCGGCCAGAGTGGGGCGCAGGCCACAGGCTCCGACGACCGCGACCAGCACGATATCGGCACCGGGCAGGGTCGCGAGTTCCGTCAAGCCCGCTTCGCCGCAGGCGAGTTGCATCTGCGGCCCGAAGGCCGATTGGGCAGCGGCATAGCACGCAGGATCGCCCAATGCGGCATGTCGCACATCGAACTCGGCGCAAATCGCTGCCAGCTCGCGGTAGTTGGAGCGGGCGGCCACGCCGACCAGTTTGAGTTTATCCGCGTGCTGCCGCAGCACCTGCAGCGCACTCGAACCGATGGAGCCGGTGGCACCCAGGATAACGACCTTCTTGCGGGCGGGCTCCATCAGAATAGCGTGTATTTAAAGAGCAGGTAGCCCAGTGGCGCGCTCAGGATCAGGCTGTCGGAGAGATCGAAGGCCCCGCCGATGCCCGGGATCAGCTGACCGGAGTCTTTTACGCCGGCCTGCCGCTTAAAGGCCGACTCCACCAGATCCGAGGCAATCGAGGCCACGGCGACCGGAATCGCGATGAGTGCCGCCAGCCACCAGCTGAAACCGGCGGGAACAAAATCCGGGAAAAGCACGACCAGCAGGATCCCGGTCAGCATCGAGAAAAGCACGCCCCCGGCGGCGCCCTCGTAGGTCTTTTTCGGGCTGATCACCGAGAGCGGCGTTTTGCCGATTTTCATGCCCACCAGCAAACCACCCACGTCGGCGCATTTTGCGACCGCCACGACCCAGACGGCCAGCAGGATGCCGCTGCCCGTGCGGTAGCCCTCCAGTTCCGCCATCTTGATAATTTTGATAATGAAGTGGAGCAGGTAGGGCACATAGAGCAGCCCGAACAGAGTCGGCATAAAGCTGCGCAGACGCCCCGCCTGCAGGTCGAGGCGAATGATGCTCAGTGTCAGCACGACAAAGCAGAGCACGAACAAATCATTGCCTGAATCAATACTCGGCACATAGTAGGCACCCAGCGAAATGACTGCGCCACAGGCCAGCCCGAGACCCTTCATCGGCTTGAGCCCCATTTTCTCAAAGAGCTGGTAGAGCTCCAACTGGCTCAATAATGCGATAACCGCGACCAGCAGCACGCCGGCATGGGCACCGAGGAGCAGGATGGAGATGGCGATGATCGTCCAAAGTAGGGCGAAGCTGAAAATGCGTTGTTGCATAGTTGGGCAGGCAGGTTGGGCAGATGGGCTAGCAGTTGATAATTTGGGCCGTGGTTTTCCCGTAGCGGCGTTCACGCCGGGCGTAGTCCGCCAGCGCAGCTTTGAACTCGAGTCGGTCGAAGTCGGGCCAGAGTACCGGGCTGATATAGATCTCGGCATAGGCGGCCTGCAGCATCAGGAAGTTGCTCAGACGGCACTCGCCGGAGGTGCGGATAATCAGATCCGGATCCGGCATATCCACGGTGTAGAGGTGCGCACGGAGTTGATCGTAGTCGAGGGTAGCCAGATCGAGCTGGCCGGACTGTGCGGCGGCCGCGACTGATTTGACTGCGTCCACCACCTCGGTGCGCGAGCTGTAGTTGAGTGCCAGGCCGACGGTGTACTCAGTAAAACCGGCGGTTTTGGCCTCGGCCTCCCGCAGGCGTTGCTGGATCTCCGCCGGCAACTCCTGGTAACGCCCCACCACGCGCAGGCGGATTTTGCGTTTGAGCAGTTCCGGCAACTGCTGGTCGAGGAAACGCCCCAGCAGATGCATCAGCGCATCGACTTCATTTTTCGGGCGGTGCCAGTTTTCCATACTGAACGCGTAGAGGGTAAGGCAGCGCACGCCCTGTTCACGTGCGGCTTGCAGCGTGCGCTTGACTGCGTCCGCGCCACGGCGGTGGCCTTCGATGCGGGGCAGGCCGCGCTGTTGCGCCCAGCGGCCATTGCCGTCCATAATGATAGCGACATGCCGGGGGACGACTGGACTTTGCTTCGGTTCGAGATTCACAAGTGGACTGATTCAAAGACTCCCGCGCAGTCATGCAAGCCGATTGGGAGCTTTTGAATCGCGCAGCAGGCACTTTACGCTGCGGCTCCGCATCGCTCTCGCGCTGCGGCTCCCTTGAGGGCGTGATTGTCCCGGAATCAGCCTGCGGGGAAGGTATCCCGGAAGACCACTTCTTTGTATGGTAGTTGCCCACCGCGAACGTTCGCGTCTTTGACCGCCTTGCCGACTGTCAGCATCATGCCGATAATGTGATTTTCCGGCAGACGGATAATCTCCGCCACTTTAACCGGATCGAAGCCGATCATAGGGCAGCTGTCGTAGCCCATTGCTTTGGCGGCCAGCATGAGCGTTTGGGCGGCAATGCCGACTGAGCGCATGGCTTCGTCGCGCTGCAGTTGCGGCTTATTTTCATAAAAGGGGGCCACCATCGGCACCAGCATGTCACGCACCGGCGCCGGGGCGTTGGCCCAATAGCGCCCGGCGTCCTGGTGTGCGTTCAGGTTGGCGCAGATCAGAATGGTCGCCGAGGCCTCGCTCACCTGGGCCTGATTCCATGCTGCGGCGCGCAGTGCCTCCTGTTCCGCGGCATCGGTTACCACCACGAAGCGCCAGTTTTGCATATTGAATGAGGTGGGGGAGAGCAGGGCCAACTCCAGCAGCCCGTTGATTTCGGCTTCCGACAGCTGGTGGGTGGGATCGAAGTGTTTGACGGAGCGGCGCTCGCGGATTGCAGATAAAGTGTCCATAAACGGTTTAAATGTTCGCTTGTTGTCTAAGGTCAAGCGGTCATGTATATTGTTAGTATTTACGATTATCTACGTTTTGTGTCAGTGAAAGGAAATATCACATTACTTTGGCTGCGGCAGGATCTGCGCTGGCAGGACAATTCTGCTCTGGCGGCTGCAATTGCCGCCGGTGACCCGATCCTTCCGGTGTATATTGACGACCGCGCTGCGGCCGGTGACTGGGCACCGGGTGCGGCTTCGCGCTGGTTTCTGCATCATGCCCTGGCGGCATGGGAGCAATCTCTGGCCACGCTTGGCGGGCGATTGTGCTACCTGCAGGGCGACAGCATGCTGGAGTTGCCGGCACTGGCTGCGGCGACAGGTGCGGTCCGCGTGTATTGGAACCGCCGCTACGAAGGACCGCTGCGGGAACAGGATGCCGCAATCAAAAAGGCGCTGCGGGCAAGCGGGATCGAGGTCAACAGCTACAACAGCCGCCTGCTCCACGAGCCCCACACCGTCAGCACCGATGGCGGCCAGGCCTACAAAGTGTATACGCCCTATTGGCGAAAGGTAAAAGACCGCCGACTGGAGCCGCCGGTCCGGATTGACCTGGCAGCGGCGCAATTTGTGAAGGGGGCTACTCCGGGCCTTAGCCTGGAGGCGCTCGGCTTGCTGCCGGAGCATGCCTGGCACCACAAGTTGGCGGCGCACTGGACGGTCTCGGAGGCGGCCGCACAGCAGCAGCTGGAACAGTTTCTGGCGGCGGCGGTGGACAACTACGCGACCGACCGTGATGTGCCGATGGTGGCCGGCACCTCGCGGCTCTCGCCTTACCTGCACTGGGGGCTGATCGGGCCGCGCCAGGTGATGCAGCGGCTGCACGCGGCACACGACCTGCAGGCGCAGGGACCGCAGATTTTTGCCAGGGAAATTTACTGGCGCGAATTTGCCTACAACGTGCTCTACCACTTTCCGCACACGCCGGATAGTCCGTTGCAGCAGAAGTATGCGGACTTCCCCTGGGAGACAGATCGCTCCGTGCTGCAGCGCTGGCAGCGCGGACGGACCGGCTACCCTATTGTGGATGCCGGGATGCGCGAGCTCTACGCAACCGGCTGGATGCACAACCGTGTGCGCATGATCGTCTCGTCGCTGCTGGTGAAGCACTTGTTGCAGGACTGGCGCGACGGAGCGCGCTGGTTTTGGGACACGCTGGTGGACGCCGATCTGGCGAGTAATACGCTCGGCTGGCAATGGAGCGGCGGCTGCGGGGCGGATGCAGCCCCGTATTTCCGGATTTTCAACCCCATGACGCAGGGCAAAAAGTTTGATCCGGAGGGGGATTACGTCCGCCGCTGGGTGCCCGAGCTGGCCCGGCTGCCGGCCAAATACATTCACGAGCCATGGGAGGCCCCGTCCGGCATCCTCGCATACGCCGGGCTCAAATTGGGCGCGGACTACCCCGAGCCGATCATCGATCATAAAGAGGGTCGTGCACGCGCGCTGGCCGCACTGGAGAAAAATAAAGGCTGAACCATCCGGCCTAGGTGGCATGTCCGCTTGCGCACGCCCGGACCCGCTGCGGTGTGATGGGCGGCATCCACAAGCAGGCGGACACGACAGCTTAGAAAAACATGAAATCCATCAGAAATTTAATTGTCGTCTTTGGCGACCAGCTTGATCTGGACTCGTCCGCCTTCGACGGCTACGAGCCCCAGCAGGATGTCGTCTGGATGGCCGAGGTGGCGCACGAATCCACCCATGTCTGGACGCACCAGCAACGCATCGCGCTCTTTCTCGCTGCCATGCGGCACTTTCGCGATGCCTTGCGTGCGCGCGGTGACCGGGTGCACTACACCCAGCTGGATGATGCTGAACCGACCGAACGACTCTCCCAGCGGCTGGAGATCGACCTGCGGGCGCTGCAACCCGAGCGGGTGATTGCCTGCCGCCCCGGCGAGTGGCGCGTCCTGCACGGCCTGCAACTGGTCTGTCAACAAAATGACTGTCCGCTCGACATCCGCGAAGACCGGCACTTTTTCACCACCCCGGCAGATTTCGCCGCACATGCCGCGGGCCGCAAGAGTCTGCGGATGGAATATTTCTACCGCGAGCTGCGCCGGCGTTTCGGAGTGCTGATGGATGCTGCGGGGCAACCGCTCGGCGGCGACTGGAATTTTGACAAGGAGAACCGCGGCAGCTTCGGCAAGTCCGGTCCGCGCGATCCCGGACAGGGTCCCGCGCACCAGCCCGACGCGGTCACGCGGGAGGTCATTGAGCTCGTCAATGCGCGCTTTGCACAGCACCCCGGCTCACTGACGCGCTTTACCTGGCCGGTCACCCGCGCGGAGGCCCGGCGGGATCTGGACAGCTTCATACAACTGCGCCTGCCCACATTCGGCCAGTTTCAGGATGCAATGTGGCAGGACGAGCCCTGGCTTTACCATTCCTTGATCAGTGCTTCGTTGAATTTGAAATTATTGCATCCGCGCGAAGTCGTCGCTGCCGCCGAGGCCGCCTACCACGCCGGGCACGCGCCGATTGCGGCAGTGGAGGGCTTCATCCGCCAGATTCTCGGCTGGCGCGAGTATGTGCGCGGCATCTACTGGACGCAGATGCCGGACTATCTGGAGCGTAATGCGATGGGTGCGGAGCTGGAGCTGCCGGAGTTCTACTGGAACGGCAGGACCCGGCTGGAGTGTTTGCGCCAGTCGATCGGGCAGACGCTGGAGCACGGCTACGCGCACCACATCCAGCGGTTGATGGTGACCGGACTTTACGCGCTGCTGCTGGGGGTGCGTCCGCAGCGCGTGCATGAGTGGTATCTGGCTGTCTATGTGGATGCGGTCGAGTGGGTGGAATTGCCCAATACACTGGGCATGTCGCAGTATGCCGACGGCGGGCTGATGGCCTCGAAGCCCTATATTGCGACCGGCAAATATATCCAGAAAATGAGTAATTACTGCCAGGCCTGCCCCATGAACCCGGCCAAGCGCACCGGAGAGGATGCCTGTCCCTTCACCACCTTGTATTGGGACTATCTGCTGCGGCATGAAGTGCCATTGCGGCAGAACCAGCGCATGAGCTTGCAAGTGCGCAATCTGGACCGGATCTCTCCCACCGAGAAGGAGGCGATTCGCCAACGCGCGGCTTTCATTCGCAATCAACCAAACCTATCCTATCACCCCGTATCATCATGACCGTATCCAAAACCGTTCTCGTCACCGGAGCCACCGGCCTGATTGGTCGGGCCTTGTGCCCCCTACTCCAGGCCAGCGGCCACCAGGTGCGCTCACTGTCCCGTTCTGCCGGTGATTACCGCTGGGATCCCGCGCAGGGGCATCTTGATGCCGCCGCACTGGAGGGTGTGGACAGCGTCATCCACCTGGCGGGCGAGTCCGTGGCCCAGCGTTGGACCGCGGCAGCCAAGCGCCGCATTGTGGACAGCCGGGTGCAAAGTTCCGGTTTGCTGGTGCGCGGTATCCTGCAGCAGCAGCGCCCCATCAGCTATATCAGTGCTTCCGGTATCAATTACTATGGCTACGCGCGCTCGGCTTGTGTTGACGAGTCGGCAGACTCCGGCTCCGGTTTTCTGGCCGAAGTGTGCCGCCAGTGGGAGGGTGCCGCGCAGCCGCTGGTGGCAGCGGGGCAGCGTTGCATCTTTGTCCGCACTGGCGTCGTGCTCAGTCCGGAGGGTGGGGCACTGGCCAAATTACTCCCGCCTTTTAAAGCGGGCCTGGGGGGCAAAGTCGGCTCCGGCGGGCAAATGATGAGCTGGATTTCCCTCAACGATCTGGCCCGGATTTACCTGCACTGCGTGGAGGATGCTGGGTTGGACGGCCCGCTCAATGCCGTCGCGCCGCATGCGGTGACGAATCTGGAGTTCACGCGGGCGATCGGTGCGGCACTGAAGCGTCCGACCGCGCTGCCGCTGCCGGCGCTCGCGGTCAAGCTCCTGTTCGGCGAAATGGGTCGGGAGACGCTGCTCTCGGACCTGGCGGTCGAACCCGCCCGTTTGCAGGCGATCGGCTTTAGCTGGGAGCAGCCTTACATCGACCAGACCCTGCAACAACTACTCGTAAAATGAGCCAATCCGATGTTCTCGTGATCGGGGCCGGCATCTCCGGCCTGTTGTGTGCCCGACTGCTGCAGGAGTCCGGTCTGCGTGTGCGCGTGGTGGATAAAGGCCGCGGGGTAGGTGGGCGCATGGCAACCCGCCGGTGGGCGGGAGCCTGCTTTGATCATGGTGCCCAGTTTTTTACTGTGCGCGACGCCCGCCTGCAGGCCTTGGTGGCGCAGTGGCAGTCAGCGGGCATTATCCGCGAATGGTTCCGTCACGCTCCCGAAGATTCGAATCCAAACGGCTACCCGCGTTATTGCGGTGTGCGCGGGATGACAGATGTGCCAAAGCATCTGGCTGCCGAGTTGGACGTGGTCTGCGGTGAGCGTATTACCGGGATTTCGCGCGAGATCGATGTTTGGGTGGCCACGTCCGAGTCCGGTGCTTTATTTTACGCGTCCTACCTGGTGGTAACGGCTCCCTTGCCGCAGGCGCTGGGACTGCTCGACACCTCCGGGCTGGAGTACGCTGCTGCGGATAGAGAGGCACTGCGGCGCATGCGCTACGCCAAAGGTCTGACCACACTGGCCATTCTGGAGGGTCCCAGCGCTTTGCCGGACATAGGATTTGTCAAGGTGCTGCAGCACCCGCTGAGCTCCATTTCGGACAATCATGTAAAAGGCATTTCGCCGGATCAGCATGCGGTGACGCTGCACGCCGATGCGGACTTTGCCGGGCAATACTGGGACGCGCCCGACGCCGTGCGCGGCCCGCTGATGCTCGCAGCGGCCCAGGCCTGGCTGGGTGCGCCCGTGCGCGATTATCACTGCCATCGCTGGGGCTTCACCACACCGTTAAACCCGTGGCATGAGCTGCATTACACCAATCCTGCGCTGCGCCTGAGCCTGGCGGGCGATGCCTTCGGTGGAGCTCGAGTGGAGGGCGCGGCTCTTTCAGGCATCGTTGCCGCGCAAGCGGTGCTGCGGGATCCGGGCTTTAGCCATTACGCTTGAGGTAGCTCTCTTGAAGCAAACGCACCAGACTGGGTATTTTAATCGGTTTGGTCATAAATTCATCCATCCCGCACTCGATGCTGGCCTGCGCCTGCCCGCCCAGTGCATGCGCGGTGAGTGCTGCAATTATCGGCTGCCGGTCGGCAGGCAAGGATTCCCGGATTTTCACGGTGGCTTCCAACCCACCCATTACCGGCATCTCCAGATCCATCAGCACCAGATCGTAAGCTTGTCGCTGGCAGCACTCCACCGCCTCCAGTCCATGGCCGGCGGTATCTGCCAGATAGCCCAATTTATTCAGAATATGGCAAAGCACCCGCACATTTATGGCGTTATCCTCGACGACCAGAATCGTCAGGGGATACTGTTGTGCCAGCTGGGTATCGATCTGATCCGGCGCCGCCGTTCTTACGCCGGTTTCGTCGTCAGTATGCGCATGCAACAGTTTGACCAAACTATTAAACAGCGCGGCCTGCCGCACCGGCTTCAGCAGCAGGTCGTCGCAAAGCTCCGGCGGGAGTTCCGCGCGCTGCAGCAGCACTACGGCATTCAGCAGTATCGGTATGCCCCCCCATTCGGATTGCCTCACCTCGCGGGCAAAATCCAGGCCACTGCCGTCGGGCAGTTGAACCTCCGTTAAAATGAGGTCCGGACGAAATTCAGCAGCTGCGGTGAGCGCATCCTGCCTGGAAGACACCTCGCGCACCACCATGCCCCATGCCTCGGCCTGCGTCCGAAACATCCTGCGATTGAGCGCAACAGCATCGACGACCAGCAGTTTCCTGTTTTCCAGACGGTGGTCGTCTTTGCGTTCAAACACCCTGCAGCTGTTTTTTGCCAGCTCCAGCGGCACGTGCAGGGTGAAGGTGCTGCCTTCACCAGCGATGCTCTCACAGCCCAGGCTGCCGCCCATCAATTGTGCCAGCCGCTGACTGATGGCCAGGCCGAGACCGGTGCCGCCATAGCGGCGGGTGATGGTATTATCCGCCTGCACGAAGGGTTTGAAGAGGTTCGCCTGGGCCTCGCGGGAAATACCGATCCCAAAGTCACGGACGGATACCTGCAACTGCCACCTGCCGTCCTCGAGCCGTGCGCAGCTCGTCTGCACTTCAACTCTCCCTGCGTCTTTCGAGAACTTAACCGCATTGCTGATCAGATTCAGCAGGATCTGCCTGATGCGGCCGGTATCCCCGATCAGTGAAGCGGGTGCCGCGCCATCGATTGCATAAGCCAGTTCCACGCTTTTTTGGCGGGCTTGTGCCGCCATGATCTCCAAGGGATCGGCGATACAATCGGAAAGTTCGAAGACTGCCAACTCCAGCGAGACCTCGCCGGCTTCAATCTTCGAGAAATCCAGAATGTCGTTGATCAGCGCTAACAGGGCATCACCGCTATTGCGGATGGTTTCGGCGTATTCATTTTGCTCCTGTGTCAGCTCGGTGCTGAGCAGCAGCGAGGTCATGCCGATCACGGAATTCATCGGTGTGCGGATTTCATGGCTCATCGTGGCCAGAAATGCGCTCTTGGCCTCGTTGGCACGCTGGGCTGCTGCCGCCATGGTCTCGGCACGCCTGGTCGCTTCGGTCAAGCGCCGGTTGCCGGCCCGCAGTTCTTCGTCGGCCTGCTTCATGGCGGTAATGTTCTTATCACTGCCACGGTAGCCGACGAACTGGCCCGCCTGGTCAAACATCGGCAGCGCATTGGTGCTGACCCAGATTGTCTGGCCATCGCGGCACTGCATTTGATTTTCAATGTCGAGCACATGCACCCAGCGGGCCATTTCCGCCATGGTCGATTGCCTGAAGTCCTCCCGACCCTCAGCCGGATGCAGATCGTAGTAGTGCACGTGGCCCACCAGTTCCCGCGCGGCGTAGCCCAGCAGCGGCTCCACCGACTCGCTGACATAAGTATAGAGT
>Ga0100385_1002718_pt1 | contig 16448 bp, 26 predicted proteins | sample CryGeymeta201509_FD_81543 | JGI IMG/M metagenome (GOLD analysis project Ga0100385, IMG submission 81543) | Groundwater microbial communities from Crystal Geyser aquifers in Utah, USA - Crystal Geyser metaG 2015-09 | ecosystem: Environmental > Aquatic > Deep subsurface > Groundwater | place: USA... | reverse complement strand
TTTCAGTTCCCAGCCATCGCTGATATTGATCGGCCGCCGCGTCTGCGTCTTACGGCCACCAAGCAGAGCCTGCACCATTTCTGTGTTGAATATCATGGGTTTAATTTTCACGCTGCAGCCCTCATAATTCTTACTCGTGGTTTTTTAAGTACCTTTATTCCGTCTTTTCCCTGGTGGTAGTAGGTGGCGTGCTTTTCTGCAATTCGCAGCTTGTCTTTGCTCCATTGCCCCCAGTCTTTGCTTTCTGTTTGGTGTTTGAATGCCTGCGCCATCATGAAGCCGCATATGTCCCTGATGCCGGTGCTTTCTGCGAACAGCCCAACAGATTTTGCGCGGTAGGCCAGTGGTATCAGTGCCTCTGGTTGCGCCGATATGGTCGGGGCAATAAGTCGGTAGTAAAGCCTTCTTGCTCTGCGCAGGCGGTTTGCTGATCCGGTAAATTGCCGGCGGGTTGCCTTTGTGATTGTCGGCTTCATTAAAATAACCCTGTCTTCATTTGCAGCAATTCAGCGGCTGCTTTGTAGCCTTTGCTGGTCAGGTTTATGGTTTCTTCTGCCCAGTGTCCTATGTTCGTTTCTATTGCGTACTTTCGTTGCTTAAGTCCGGTCAGTCCTGGTGCGGCGTGCATCTGTTTTATTGATCCGCCTGCCCAGTACATTTTTGCCAGTAATTCCTTTTCGGGCGGTGTGAGTTCGCCTTTGCCGTCTTGTTCGTAGAAGCTGTGAAGGCTATTGATCCGCCATGAACCGCAGCGGGTTTTAAACGGCTTGTGTTCTGGCCAGTTGTTCATAATGAAGCTCTATGGCTCAGCCTTGCTGGGCCTTCATCGGCACTCATGCCGGCGTGAATCTGGGCCTCTTTTCCGCGCCGATAGCCATCGGCCAGTGCCATTTTTCCAATAGAGGATTCTGCTGCGCTTTTCTGATGGCGCTCGACGACCGGAGCTGAGAAATAACTGCTTACCCGCTCTTTGTGTTGCCGTGCTATCTCGTCTGGCAATTCGCCTGCAAATCGTTCTACAACTCTTTGACACCCGTATACCCAACCCTCTGCGAATCCTTTTCCGAGGGCGGTCATGTGTGTTCTTTTGATTTTTTTGCTGTGCTCATTTGCTGATTTGCGAATATCAGCAAGATACTGGTCTTTATTTTTTCGCAGCTGAGCTTCGAGTACCTTTGATGCATAGGCCGCTATTTCTGGTGCGGGTGCTTCTCCGACAAATAGTGGTTGACCGCCAAGGGAGAATGCGGAGCATCCAAAGGCTGCAGCAACAACTGAATGAAGACTGTTTAGCCAGAGGGGCGGGCGAGAACTTGGTTTTCCATTTTCGTCAATGTAAACCTGAGTTTTGGATTGCTCGATATCTGACATTTCCAGTTTGTGCTTTTCCATCAGAGCTTTTGCCTGGCGAAGAGCTGCTGCGGCTTCGTGCTCGTTGTCTGATTTGCTGAGCGCAAGGCACTTTCTGATTTTTGCCATGATCCGTTCATTGTTTGAATTCATGCCGCTACTTCCTCTCTCTTCGCCGCTTTCCGCGTTTTAACTTTTGCGATTGTCCGGTTCGATTTTTTCCATCCGCTGGTTTTGCTGGCGCGCTTGCGCGCGGCGTCAAGCCGTTTTCGTTCGGCTGCGGTTATAAAACCTTCTTCCGGCAGTGCGTCGGGGCCGTAGGGTTTTTTGTCAATGGTTCCGCCTTTTTTCAGGAATGCGGCCACATGCTCAGCCACTTGTTCCGGGGTCATGTCGTTGTCGTGGCGCTTCATGCGGCCTCCTTTTTTGTCGGTTCGGTTGGTTCAAATCGGTTGCCCTGGCGGCGGATGATTCCGCGCTTTTCCAGGGTGGTAAAAATCTGGGTCAGGTCGGCATGGCGGAGTTTTTTGCCGTTGAATTCGTTGCCGATAAAGCTGCGCATTGCCGGGGTTTCGCCGTTGCTGATGCGCGCCTGAATGTGTTCCGTTGCCGGGTGTGTTTCGGCTGTTGCAGGCAGTGCTGGCGCGGGTTTCGGCTGTGTTGTTGCCGGTGTTTCAGCGGCTGTTTCGGTGGTGTCTGTAGTGCGTTGCACTGGTGAAAATGAGCGTGCAACGTGGGCGAAACAGAGCATTGGGCAGAGGTCTACCAGTTGGGCCAGTAATACCCATAGCAGCCAGCGCCAGCTGTTCAGGCCGTTGGCAAGGGCGGTACCGGCGTTGCTGGATGATGTGCTGGTCTGATGGTTCAGGCTGTTCAGTTCGCGCAGGATCTCGGCGCGGGTGTCGTCTTGTTGTTGTGCCTGGCGCAACAGGCGGGCGGCGCGGGTGCGGTAGCCGTTTTCGGCGTCGATGGCGGCCAGTGTGCGCAGCTGCTGGATGCTGTCGGTAAGGTCGGCAAGGCGCTGCTGTTGGGTGCCTTGCTGGATTGTGTAGCTGCTGTCTGTATGCAGTTCGGCGCGGCTGTTGGCCTGATAGCGGCTTTCGAGCCAGCCGATAGTGGCTGCGCAGCTGGTAATAAAGAGTACGGCCACGGCGGCGCGGTGTGCGTGTTTAACGGCGCCGCTGTGGTGTCGGGCGTTGATGAAAAACAGGTACTGGCAGAGCACCAGCGCAGCAGCGGTGGCCGATGCGATGACGGTATCCAGCGTGCTGACGGCATAACTGCTCCACAAGATTGCAGAACAGGCGATGCTGACGAGTGCCAGTACTGTTCCGGTGATGCCAGTCAGCCAGATCATGCGGCGGTTTCCTGTGAGTCGGTTTCGCGGTAAATGGCTACGTCAAACTCGCGGGCTTTTTCGCCGTGCAATGACAGCGGGTAGAAGTGGCCATCGCACAGAATGCGGTCACCGGGTGCGGTTGCTTCGTCTGCGTGAAGGCGGCGCAGGGTGATGATTTCTGGTGCGTCGGTCATGGCTGCTTTCCTTCTGCGATGTAGTTCAGGAGGTCGGTCGCGGCGAGGGTGTCACTCAGGGCGCGGTGGGCTTGGCCTTCGCGCTGAAGGCCGGAGATTTGCAGGCACTTTTCCAGCGACAGGCGCTTGAATTTGGACTGTTCGGCATCCCATTCCAGGTGTTCATGCAGGTAGCGGTTGGCCAGCTCCATGATGCAGGTGGTGCCGTCGGCTTCGCGGGTGGCGTAGATGGCCGCGTCAATCGCTTGCGGGCCGGCTGAACGAAATGCAGTTTGCTGGATCATCCGCGCATCAAACTGACGGTTAAATGCGGCGATGTAGCGGCTTGTTCTCTTGAGTTCATTTGCCAATTCGAGCATTACAGGGATGGCGAACTGGCCGCGATTGAATGCTAACTGCAGGCTGATGCTGTGTGTTTTTTCCGCGGCAGCGCTCATTGGTGACTGAGGCTGCACCAGTGTATCCAGCAGCTCTTTGCGTGTTTTCGGGCATACGGCGGCCAGCTGGATGATGGTGTCGCTTTCACCCAGCCCGGTGGTTCCGGTGTCGATAACGATGCAGTTATCGCGTATCCATTGGGCTATTTCGATGGTTTTTTGCTTGTTCATGCTGCCTCCTGATTTTTAATCAGGGTGATGTTTTCCCAGCGCGCCCACTTCAGGTCTTCGTCATCGTCTACGCTGTAAGCGACCAAGGCCTCTTGGAAATCGATAGCGGCCAAGTCGTATGTTTTGCCTCGCAATTCAAACTTCGCACCGGCAAAAAATGACTGGTCTTTAAAACTGTCGATTTTTGTTTTCAGTTCAACGGCTGCTTTTATTTCCGGATGGTGATCCACATAGTCAATGCTGTGGTCGATTACTTTGTTTCTCGGGTCACACAGAACCAGAGTGGTCATGGCTGCGCGCATGAGGCTGCACTTGTTTTCAATATCAATGAGCATGTCCAGTGCTTTGCGGCAGTCGTCACCGTCGTCGATGTCGAACTCAACGTCTCCATCAGCATCATTCGACGGAAACCAACCATTGCTGATCTCGTCCAGAGCTCGCGCAACTTCCAGCGCGCCGTTAATATCATTCTCGTTTGGGGTGGCTATTCTCATATTCATGTCCTGTTGTTGGGGTGTTTTTATTGCTGGTTTCGGCCAGCGTCCTGCTGGCCTTTCACTCAGGGTGCTGTGTGATTCGGGGTTTCCATCTGGCGGCGTATCGCGGCCATTGGGCTGCTGGCTGGCCAGCGGGGCGAATGGCAGAAACTGAACAGCTCCTGCAGCTCGCCGGGGTTTTGGGTGTCGCGCAGCAGGGCGTTGCCAAAGAACAGGCATTCGGGCTTCGGCAGCTGGATGTTGGCCAGTGCTTCGGTAATGACGATGCCGCCGCCAGCTAAACGGATGGTTGCCTGGCCTGTGGTGCGGCTGGCTATCCAGCTTTGGCCGGCAATGCGGAAGGTGCGCTCTTTCATGCCCGTTGCTCCTGTTGCTGTGCTGTTTCGCTGGCGTTGCGTGGCAGTGTTGCGGCTGTTGCATGCATTGGCTGCAACGTTGCGTATGGGTTGCCGATGGTCGCCACGCGCCCGGTTTCGGCTTCCAGTGTGTCGATGGCTTGCTGCCAATCGGCTTGCTCGAACAGTGCTGGGTGGATGGTGATCATGTGGCGTCCTCTATACATTTGCGGATAGTAAAATACGATTGCGTATTCTCGTCAATACGCAAATGGATATTTTTTTAAAAGAGTTCGTTGGGTTGGTAGTATTGAGGGCTACTTAATAGGGAGGTTGCTTCTGTGAAATGGATGCGTCAGGTAGTGGTTTTTGTAGTTGTGGTTTATTTACTTGGTTTGCTGATTGGGGGTGATGGTGGCTTTTCTGAGTGGCTGACGGTGTTGGTCACTGCGTTTTTTGCGGTTTCCGTTTTGTCTAATGCGCAGCCGTCTGGAAAGCAGGGTATTGATCGGGCCGCAAAGGTTGAGCGTTCTGTTTCACGGCGTGTTAAGTCGGGTGTGAGGGTTGCCAGGAGTGCCGTTGGTCGACCTGTAGTCCGGGAGTATTGTCCGGCTGTCCGTGATGAGCTGATCCCAGAGTTTGTTATTGCTGATGTTGAGACGACCGGTTTTGATCCTGGCTGTGATTACATTGCCCAGATCGGTGCTATTCGGGTGCGTAATGGCGTGGTTGTTGATCAGTATTCCCGATATATAAGAATACCAATAAGCATGCCTGTTGCAGCAGGGCGCGTTAATGGTATTACAGATTTGCTATTGTCCCGTCAGGGGGTAGGTGAGCGTGAGGCAATTGCTGGTTTCACAGAGTTTGCGGGTGCGCTTCCGGTGGTGGCTTATAACGCTGATTTTGATTATTCGTTCATTGCCACTTCTTGTCGTGTTCTGGGGTTGTCGCTGCCCAATGATTTTTACTGTGCGCTCAGGCTGGCGCGCGAAGTGTGGGATTTCCCATCTTATAAGCTGATTGATGTTGTGCGTTGTCTTGGGATTTCAGATAAGCAGGATCATGAGGCGTTGTCGGACTGTTTTTTGACGTTTGAAGTTCTTAAGTCAGCCCATGCTTTGTATCAGGTTAAAAGGGATAAGGAGCTTGAGCGAGAGGCTGAGCTTGCTGTTCTGTCTGGCCCATTACCGTTTGATGAGCCTATGCCTATTATTGTATTTAACAGGGCGGTTTTTACCTTTATTGGTTGTGAGTCATCAGCATCATTATCGGCTATTGCTGGATTGGGAGCGCTGTCTTCGAAGAACGTAACACTTAAAACCAGCTATTTGGTTTTGGGCGCGGGAGCGGAAGGTGCTTGGCGTTATGGCCCCTATATTAAGCAGATTGATAAAGCGGTTGCTTATCGGGATGAGCGTGGGCTGGCGTTGTCAATTGTTAGTGAGCGGCATTTTCTTCTGTGCCTGCGTGTAGCGATGTTACCGGGTCGCACTCCCACTAGGGAAGGATCGCCCCAATAACCTTGCCTATTATCTTGTAAGGTCGGGAAACTGACGGGAATTGCGGGTTAAGCGGCATCAGTATCTCGGTGCCGCCTTCGCGGTACAGCATGCGGAAGCAAAACGCGTTTTCGTCTGTCAGCATGGCGGCTACCGGGTCGCCGTTCCTTACCTGGTCTGCCAGATCGGGGTCTACAAACACCACAGAGCCAATGGGGTATGCGCGGCCATATTGCGAGTGCATGGGCGTGGGGCTGCCCTGCATTCCTTCTACGGTAAATGCGTAGGTGTTAGGCCCGTGAGGGAATGGGCAGGTGATGTATTTCTCGCTCGTTTCACTCTTATCCAGTTGTCTTGTTGTGTATAGCTTAACTTCGTCAGGGTTTCTTTGGGTGTATGTTTTTCCTGAGTCCTTAACGCCGTTGCAATCTAGCGGGGAGTGTTCTGCTATCAGGTCGTCAAGCTTATAGCCCATTGCGTTGGCGAGGGTGATCAGGTTGCTCAGTCGAGGGTCTGAGCTGTCTCCCGCCATTATGCGGTGAACTGTCGGTTGATTCATTTTTGCGCGACGAGCAAGTTCAGCCTCGCTGATTCCAGCGAGTCTAAGCATACGATTTAGGCGGGTCTTTATTTTTTCACTATTCATTTCCGTATTTTGAGCAATTACAGAAAGTGGTTGCAACGAATATCCGTATTGGTATATTTTCGCCCTATCCGTTTGCGTATAGGTGGAAAGAATGCAACTTTCAGCAACTGACATGGTTATTAGCCTCATCAAAGGGGGGATGTCTGAGTCTGAGATCGCCCTGCGTGTGGGTATTACACAACCGACTGTTCATAGGATTAAGACTGGCTCTGGTACCAGTTATGACAAAGGCAAAAAGATCGAGGCGCTGTATATGGCTGCCATCGACGCTTCTGCCTGTATTCATTCTGACCAGCGCGCCAGCGCTTAACCACGTTTTATATTTTTCAGGGGGTAGCGCATGGGCGTTAACTTAATGAAACCGGGTACTTCTATCCGGGCTGCAATTCGTTTTGATATTCAGCAGATGCGCAAAGGTATGGCGCTGGCGCACGAGGTGATCGGTGTGCGTCATCCGCAGACTGTTAAAAACTATACCTGCGATACAAAGCGCGGTTCTCACACGATGAACCTCGATCAGTTCGAAATGCTGATTGAGTGGACGGGTGGGCGGCATACGGCGCAGGCCGTTGCTGAGGCTGCCGGCGGGGTGTTTGTGCCGACAGATCCTGTTGAACTGGAAGATTCCGACCTGATGACGGAGTTAGCCTCGACGCTGCAGCGCTTCAGTAACCTGGTTTCGACCATTCAGGCCGCTGCGGCGGATAACAAAATCAACTCTCAGGAATGGCTTGAGATCAGCAAAGCTAAGCGTCAGCTGGTTGAGGCGCAGCATCGTATGGTGTCGCTCGTTTCTGCGATGCGTGGGTAGGGTGTTGGCCTTGGGATTTGCGGAATTTTCGCGCCGAATTTCGGCGGAATTTTCGATTTTTTTGGGAGTGTGCTGTGGGTGATGTTGTGAGCATCCGGGGCGGCTATTCCGGGCTTTTTTGGCAGTGGAATGAGGAAGAGGACGCGGCGTTGCAGTACATGCCGCACTCGGATCAGGTTTTGTATTTGCGTGGGCTGCGGCGGCATATGGATTTTAGCACCGGGGTGGTTGGTGTTCGGCGGCGGGTTAGTTACCAGCAGTTTTCGGAATTGCTGGAAGAGCATAGGGCTCGTGGAAGTACGGCGGCGGCGCAGCGGTTTGGGCGGGAGCAGATAAGGGCGGCTTTGCGGCGTCTGGAGGCGGCAGGGTTGGTTGTTAGGGTTAATCAGGGTGGCGCTATCGGTGATGCCATGGTTTTTCGACTGCCATTGGCACACCTTGTATTAGTCCGGGCGAATGAGGAACCACACAGGAACACCACGGAGGGAACCACACAGGAAACCTCTGATAATTCAACGACTTATGAATCAGGAGCCACACAGGAACCCCACGGCATGAACCCCACACCTCAATATAACAATAATAACTCTCCTAAAGGAGAGTGTGCAGAACCTGCGGTTGCTGCACCTGCCGGGCGTGGTGTTGGTGATTGTCCTCATGCCGAGATTCTGGCGCTGTGGGCTGAGTTGCTGCCGCAGTGTCGGCAGCCTAAGCGGGGTGTTTGGGTTAAGAGTCAGTCGGCGCGGAATTTAGCAAATCGCTGGAAACAGGCGGCTGATATTGAGCACAGCAGTGGCGAGCGGATGCTTTATCACGACCGGGCCTCTGGTTTGTTGTGGTGGCGTAAGTTTTTTTCGTACCTGGCGACGCGTTGCCCGATTTTAACGGCGGATGATACGCACTGGTTTGATCTGCATTGGCTGGCGAAGAAACAGAATTTTTTAAAGGCTCTGGATAAGAAATACGAGGATGGGCAATGAGTGGTTTTCAGCGGCAGTTGTGGAGTTCGGAGGCGGAGCAGAGTGTTGTTGGCGCTTTGTTGTTGGATGAGCAGGCGTTTGATGATGTGCAGGCTGTTGGTTTGTTGGGCGAGCATTTTTACGACGCGCGTAACCGTGAAATCTATTCGGCTTGCGCGGCGTTAGCTGAGGCCAGAACTCCGATTGATGTGGTTACGGTTGTTGAATATTTGGGCGGTATGCGGCTGCTTGATGCTGTTGGCGGGGCGGTGTATTTGAACCATTTGCTTGAGTATATCCCGTCGGTTGATAACGCTGTGGCTTATGCTCGGCTGGTGATGGAATTTTCTGTTGAGCGGGCATATTTGCATGCTGCGCAGCAGATGATGCAATGCCTGCTTGATGACGGTTATGCGGATCACCAGAGCAGGCTGGCGCAGTTGCAGCAGATTCTTACCGTTACGGAGCGGCATGAGCGGCAGAACTCTGTGTTGTCGTTGCCGCAGGCGTTAAAGGCGATGGTCGATCATATTGATCAGGTGGCAAATAATCCTGGCATTCATGGTTTGTTGACTGGTTTTCAGCATGTGGATTATCGACTGGGTGGTGGTCAGCCGGGTGAGTTCCATATTTGGGCGGGGCGTCCGGCTATGGGTAAAACGGCATATGCGCTGAACGCTGCGAGGCATATGGCGGGCGTGCAGAAGAAAAACGGCATGGTGTTCAGTCTTGAAATGCCCACCCGGCAGCTGGTGCAGCGTATGACGGCGGCTGAAGGGAAGGTAAAGCTGGGGCTGTTGAAGAGTGGCAAGGTGTTGACCATTGATGAGCAGACTTCGCGTTTTGGCGCTGCCGTTACGACGTTAGCAAAAAGCGCCGGTCAGTTATTTTTTGATGACCAGGCAAGCCTTCCGATTACTGAATTGGTGGCGCGGGCAAAGCGCCAGCACCGTAAAACGCCTCTGGATTTTGTGATTGTGGATCATATTGGCTTGGTTGAATCGACGCTAAAAACGGATAACGAGACGTTGCGGGTTGGGCAGGTTTCTCGTGCTCTGAAGAAGCTGGCGAAGGATTTGGGGTGTGTGGTTATCGGGTTGAGTCAGGTTAACCGCGACTGTGAAAAGCGGGCGAATAAAAGGCCAATGATGAGCGATCTGCGCATGAGTGGAAGCCTTGAGCAGGATGCTGACGTTATTCAGTTTTTGTACCGCGATGAATATTACAACGAGAACACGCAGTATCCGGGGCAGGTTGAGGTTATTTCGGCAAAGCTGCGTGATGGCGAGCCGGGGACTGATTACCTGGTGTGGATGGGTAGCTATAACCGGATGGAGGGAATGGACAAGCCGGGGATGCGGCAGGAAAGAGAAGAGGGGGAGGATTTTGTATGACGATGAACAAAGAGCGTAAGGCTGATATTCATTCGCGCTTGCTAATTTGGGGGGAGGCTGCGACGGGCGGGGTTGGTTTGGCGTCGTCCGGTAATTTGTTGGGTGCTTTGGTTTCTGTTGATGGTGATCGCGGGTCGCGTGTTTTATGGTCGGCTGAGGTTGAGGAAATTGAACGGGCGGTATGCCTTCTGCCAGATGATGAGAGGGCGGTGATTAAAGAATTTTATACGGTGCTGGATTCGACTGTTGTGCAGCATTGTCGTGCTTTGGGTATGAGCAGCAGTAAGGCGTACAGGCTCCGTGATTCAGCATTTTCTAAATTAAATATTACCCTTGCTGAGTTTCGCTGCTGCGTTTGAATTTATTACGTTTGAAAAAAAGTATTGCAAACGTGGGAATAATCAGGAAAATGCAACCTAGCGTCAGATAGTGCGCACAAGTAAAGGCCCGGTCAGAAATGATTGGGCCTTTTTTGTTTCTGCACTTTGATGGTCTTGCTTCCTCTCTCTTTGCCCGGTTCGTCCGGGCTTTTTTTCGAGTTTTATTTATGGCTGCCTTTTCTCCTGCGTTTGATCAGATGATCCGCAATGAGGGCGGCTATGTGCTGCATACCGTTGCGGGTGACCGTGGCGGGATGACGTTCGCCGGTATTGCCCGTAATTTCTGGGGCGGTTGGCCGGGTTGGCGGCTGGTTGATTCTGGCCAGATTAATTCGCCTGAATTGCGTCAGCTGGTTGAGCAGTTTTATACCGATAATTTCTGGATTCCTGCAGGTTGTGATGACTTGGCGGCCGACGACGTAGCGGCGGATATTTTCGACTTTGCAGTGAATGCCGGTGTGCGTGTTGCTGTTCGTTTGGCTCAGGTGGTTGCTGGTGTTTCAGCTGATGGTGTGGCTGGGCCTGTGACTGCTCGCGCCATTAATGCAATGCCTGCGGAATTGTTTGCGGTTAAGTATGCCCTGGCAAAGGTGGCGCGCTATGCGGCCATCGTTAATAACGACCGGGCACAAGGTAAGTTCCTGTTGGGTTGGATTAATCGCACGTTGCAGGGAGTGGCGTAATGTCTGCTGGTATTGCTCAGGTTGTGGCAGGTGTGGCCGGTCTTGCGGATGATTTATTCACCAGCGATGAAGAGCGCCTGAAGCTGCGTATTCAGGAGCAGCAGATTGCGGCGGAGGTTGCTAAGGGGCAGATGGCTGTTAATGCGGCGGAGGCTCAGCATAAGAGTCTGTTTGTTGCTGGTTGGCGGCCTGCCGTTGGCTGGATCGGTGCAGCTGCGCTGGCGTATCAATTCCTTCTGTACCCTCTGTTGGTGTGGGGGTGGCATCTGTTGCAGATGGGCGGGGTTATCCCGGCTGATGCGCTGTATCCGTCGGTGCTGCCAGACGAAACCCTGTGGGTGATTCTGTCTGGAATGTTGGGCATTGGTGGTATGCGCAGTTTCGACAAGAGCAAGGGCAAGTCAACGGAGCGGATTAAGTGAGCAGTGTTCACGATGTGGTGATGGAGCGAGCGGCAAGCGTGGCGGCTTATGGAACGAGCGGGGCAGTTGCTGTGACTGGATTCAGCATGAATGAATTATTCGGGTTAATTGGTGTTGCCCTCGCTGCGGCTACGTTCGTTGTGAACTGGTACTACAAGCAACGCCATCTTGATCTTGCTGAGCGTGAACAGGCGCGGAAGGATTGGCAGGCTGCTGCCATGATTCGCCGCGATGATGATCATGCCCGCTAAAGCTCCAACGCTGTGCAAGCATCCGGGTTGTGGTGTGCTTGTGCGTGGTGGTTATTGCGACCAGCACCAGGCCGCTGCAGCTAATAATCGCAAGCTGGGTCAGCAGGACTACAACCGGCGGCGTGCTGAATCTGATCGGCTGTATTCAACGCAGCGGTGGCGCAAGCTGAGTATTGTTTATAAGAAGCGCCATCCTTTGTGCTGCGAGTGTGAGCGCAATGGTTTGGTGCGTGCCACTGAGATTGTCGATCACATCAAGCCTGCTAAGTCTCACCCTGAATTGTTTTGGGAGTGGAGCAACCTTCGGCCGCTGTGTCATGACTGCCACAACCGCATTGGTGAAAAGGTCCGGGCCTGATTCTGGTGATGGGGAGGGGGGTGCAAATCCTTCCGACCCTGAAATGCCGCGAACGAAGGGGTAACCCTCCGTGTGAGATGTCTAATTTTTAGGGGGGGGGTTAAACAGCATATTGTTTGATCCCTTTTTTATGCCCGGTTTTCCGGGCTTTTTTGTTTTTGTGAGGTGATTGATGGCAGAGAATACTCGCGCCAATGTCATCCCGCTGGAACCCAAAAACTCTATGTCAGGCGCTGCCGTTGCGGGTTCTCAGCAGAGTGGCGCTGATGATGATTTGTATCAGGGTGTTGTTGCTGGTTTGCCTGACCAGCCGAAGGGGTTGAAAGCCCCGGAAAAAGCACTCTGGGATTCGATGGGCGCCAAGCTCGTTGAGCTGGGCATTATTTCTGAAATTGATCTGTCTGTATTTCATCGCTACGTGGTCACGTATTGCGAGTGGCAGCACTGGAATTCTGAGTGCCAGAAAAATCGCGGAAAGGCAGCGATTCAGATTTTCCCAACTGGTGCAAAGCAAATGTCTGTTGAGGCAGTGTTGCGAAAACAGGCCGCAGAGCAACTGGCCAAGCTGGAGCAGCAGCTGGGTATGACTCCGCGCGCCCGGCAGGCAATTAAATTGGAGAACCCAAACCAGGGGCAGCTGGATCTGTGAACGCTGTAATGAAGCAGGTGCCGGCGGTCGATCTGGGTCGTAAGTACCTCGACATGGCATACCAGTATGCAGAGGATGTTCGTGATGGAAAAATTCCTGCGTGTAAGTGGGTAAAGCTGGCGGTTAAACGCTGGTTTCACGATCTCGAAACAGGCGGCGAACGTGGTCTGTCTTTCGATGAGCGAGCGGCAGCGCGAGTCTTTCGGTTCAGTGGTTACTGCCGCCAGTACGAGGGCGAATTTGCTGGCCTGCCGCTTGAGTTGCAAGGCTGGCAGTGTTTTATCGTTGCTAACGTGTTCGGTTGGATGCGAGAGGACGGCACCCGCCGATTCCGTATCGTTTACGAAAAAGTCGCGAGGAAAAACGGCAAGTCTACAAAGCTGGCGTTTATCGCAAGTTACGGCCTGCTGGCTGACAACGAAGGTGGTCCGCGTGTTTATTCCGCCGCGACAAAGCTGGATCAGGCCAAAGAGTTATACGACGCAGCCGTCGCCATGATTGACCAGTCTCCAAAGCTGTCGAAGTTGGTGCAGCAGTACGCTAACCGGGTTGTTGCGAAGGGAAGCCGGGGCAGGTTGCAGGCTCTTAGCAAAGACAGCAAATCTATGGACGGTCTGAACGTTCACTTCGGATTGATCGACGAGCTGCATGCACACCAAACGTCAGCGGTCTGGGACGTTATTAAATCTGCTCGTGGCGCCCGAAAGCAGCCTCTTATCTGGACAATTACAACCGAAGGATTTCTGGTTGATGGGCCGGATGCTGACCAGCAGGACTACGCGCAGCGAGTGCTGGAAGGTGCAGTTGATGATGATAGTTACTTCGCCATCATCTACACGCTCGACGATCCGGAAGATTGGGATAAAGAGTCAGAATGGATTAAAGCAAATCCGAACTGGGGAGTATCGGTGAACCCCGATGACATGCGCGAACAGTGCCGCATGGCCAAGGAAATCCCAACAGAGCGTATCGAGTTTTTAACCAAGCGGCTTGATATCAAGGTGCGGGGTGAAGCCAAGTGGATGAACCTCGAACGGCTGAAGCAGTGTGAAGCCGACTATGACGACCAGGCGCCGTGGAATGGCAATGAAGAATTTAAAGGTGCAGATGCCTGGGGTGGCCTCGATTTATCAGCGGTTGAAGATATTACCGCCGCCGCCTTCACCATCACCCATAAAGGCAAAACCCGCACCTTCGTGCGTGCCTACTTGCCGCAGGGGGCGCTGGACCGGCGGTTGTCTAAGGGCGACAAGTCGCTGGAGCGCTTTTTGGTATCGGGCCACCTGCAGCTGACGCCGGGCGAAACGGTCGATTATGAATACATGAAAAAAGACCTGCGCCAAGCGCTGGCTTATTTCAATGTTACAGCAATCGCATTCGACCGCTGGAACTCCAACCAGCTGGTAAACGACTTGCTGGCCGAGGGTGCGCCCATGGTCAAATTCGGGCAGGGATTCGAATCTATGTCGGCCCCTATGAAGGAGCTGATGGTGCGGGTGCTGAACCGGCAGCTGGAATACAGCAACCCGCTGTTCTACTGGTGTTGTGCCAATCTGGTTGCTGACACCAATCCGGCCGGCGACATCAAGCCCGACAAATCCAAAGTGAAAGAAAAAATCGACGCTGCAGCCGCCACCATTATGGCCTTGGGAATGATGATCCTGATGCCCGTGAAAAAGCGGCCGCGCTCCATTTACGCAGACGGTGAACTATGAAACTCAAAGCTCCAAACCTCAGCAAGCTGGACACCATCCTGCTGCTGTCGCTGGGCCTGATCGGCGGCGGTGTTCATCAGCTGCTGGGTACTGGTCCGGCCATGCTGGCCGTAGGTGTCCTGCTGCTGCTGCTGGGCCTACTGATGGCGCGTGGGGGTGCTGAATGAGCCTGTTTTCTGGCATTGGTGCTGGGCTGAATATCGACGCCCGCAGCACTGCGCCTGAAGCCCCGCAACAATCTGGCGGCGGGTGGTTCGGAGGCATGTTGCGCCGGCCGATTGCGGGCGTTCCGGTCACCACCGACAGCGCCTTAAGCTACAGCGCTGTCTGGGCATGTGTGCGTCTGATTAGTGAGCATATCGCTATGATGCCGCACCGGGTTTATCAGTCGGATGGCGACCGCCGGGAGGTTGCCAGCAGTCACGGTGCAGATCATCTTCTGTACCGCATGGCGAACCCTGAAACCACATCGTTTGATTTCAAACAAAGTCTGCTTGCTGCGGCCCTTACTGGCGGCAACGGTATTGCCGAAATCGAATCGCTGCGCAACGGCGAGCCCGGTGCGTTGTGGCAATTTGAGTGGGGTCGCGTAAATCCAACCCGCACAAACAGCGGTAATCTCATTTACGAAATCAGCAACGGTGGAGCGGCGAACACCTACCTGCGGCCCGACCAGGTGCTGCACCTGAAGGGCTTCAGCCGCGACGGCGTTGTCGGTCTGTCCGTTATCGCCTTTGCCCGTCAAGCCATCAGCCTCGGCATTGCCATGGAGCACTTCGGTGCTGCCTTTTTCGGTAACGGCGCAATCCCCGGCGGTGTTATCGAATGGGCCGACGGCGCAGTAACACCGGATGAGTGGGGGCCAGATGCTGCTAAAAATCTGAAAGGCACTTGGAAAAAAGAACATCGTGGCGCAGGCAGTAATGGTGGCGTGGCGGTTTTAGAGCCGGGCCAGAAGTTTAAGCAGGTAACCATTAATCCGGAAGAGGCTCAGTTTCTGGAGTCTCGCAAATTCGGCGTAACAGAAATCTGTCGCTGGTTCGGCGTGCCGCCCCACAAGGTCGCGGATCTGGAGCGCAGCACCAACAACAACATCGAAGCCCAGAATATCGAATACGTTACCGACTGCCTCATGCGTTGGGCGGTTCGGCTTGAGCAAGAAATTAACGCCAAGCTGCTGCGTGGTAACTACTACAACAAAATCAACTTCAACAGCCTGCTGCGCGGCGACCTGAAGACCCGTCAGGAATACTACAAAACCATGATGGATCGCGGCGTATACAGCATTAACGATGTACTGGGCCTTGAAGATAAAAACCCGGTAGAGGGCGGCGACCTGCGCCTGGTACAGATGAACATGGTCAGCCTCGACTACGCCAACCAAAACCGCAACACCATCCAACAAAAGGGGAAAGCTGATGTTTGAACGAACACTGCTGTGGGGCATCAGCGCCCTGGGCCAAACCCAACTGAACGCACTGGAAGGGCTGCTGCAATCTGAGCGCGCGGCCAACCCGCAGCTGCAGGCTTACGGTGCCATCACCGCAGGCCCAGCCATCGATGCCGAGCGCAACGGCTTGCCCATCACCATCCGCGACAATATCGCCATCATTCCCGTGCGCGGCATCATGCTCAAAAGCTACCCGTGGCCCAGCAACTACGTTACCAGTACCCAGCATGTACGGGCTGCAGTGCGGGCGGCGCGCATGGACGAAACCATCGACCACCTTGTCGTGCTGTCTGATACACCCGGCGGCGATGTGCGCGGCATGCACGAATTAACCGATGAACTCGCCAACGCCGCGCAAGATAAAAACGTAGTGGTGCAGATCGAAGGTACGCTGGCCAGTGCTGGCTACCACATCGCTGCACCGGCCAATGCCATCTACGCCAGCCACCGCATGAACACCATCGGCAGCATCGGCGTGCGCACCGTGCTGTGGGACACCTCCCGCATGTACCAGAACGCAGGTATCGACGTACACAAAATCGACACCGGCGAACACAAATCCACCGGGCTGGAAGGTGTTCCGGTAACGGAAGAACAAAAGGCTGAAGTGCAGCGCGTGGTCGATCAGCTTTATGCAGAATTTCTGGCTGTGATCATTAAGGGCCGTGGCATCGCTGAAGCCGACCTGAAGCCGCTGGCCGATGGCCGCACCTGGTTCGCCCACGAGGCGCAGGGTTTCGGTCTTATCGACGCCATTCAGCCGTTGGAAACCACCCTGGCCAACCTCAAAACCCGACAGCCACCGGCAGGCCGCTTAACCCGCGCGCAGGCCGATGCCATGTTCGCCAAATTCGACTGAACCTTAGTCAAATAACCCCTTAACCCATTTCAACCCCAGCGACACT
>Ga0100385_1002712_pt1 | contig 16472 bp, 19 predicted proteins | sample CryGeymeta201509_FD_81543 | JGI IMG/M metagenome (GOLD analysis project Ga0100385, IMG submission 81543) | Groundwater microbial communities from Crystal Geyser aquifers in Utah, USA - Crystal Geyser metaG 2015-09 | ecosystem: Environmental > Aquatic > Deep subsurface > Groundwater | place: USA... | reverse complement strand
CAAGAATCGGAAGAACAAGAAGCTCCAGGCTCCATAGCGTAACAAAAAAGGATAAGTGAGATCTCAGTAATTGAGATATTTAATCGCTCGAATGCTTGAGTTCAATGAGAAGGATAGGATTTCATGGGAATAGGTCTTTGAGCATCCAAGAATCAACATAAACTCAATCGATCTTTCTCCACCTTAATTTCTAGAAAGCGTCATCAGCCAGGAATAACTGGAATTGTAAAAACTTAGAGCGAGTCTTCAGGTTGTCAACAAATCATCAGCAACCATACGACCCATCGTGTAAAAATAAAACCCTCGCGAACTAAGCGAGCAACTCACCCTCGAGCTCATCAATTTCGAGCAGTTTCTTGAGCATTCTTAGTTGAGAAACTTGGAGCATGAAATGTTTAGATTGAAAATCACTGAGCTGACAATACTGCACTGCAGTAATAAAATTTCCTATATGGTAAGGGACAACAAGGAGAATCCTAAGCTTCACAAGCATATTTTAAGTCATCTGCAAAAAATAGTCCTGTAAGGGTATCTATATCTATTGAAAATCAATCAACTTCTGACAAAAAAAATCAGAAACTATGAACCCTCAATTATGGAAGGCCTCAACAAGATTTTAACAGCTGATAAACATCAACTGCTTCAAGCATTCAAAAAATAGGTGGAGATCTATCATCAATACGATTTTGAGAAAGAGGTCAGCCAGCTAGAAAAATATGATCTCAGACGCTACGAAGACGAGCTGTATTCAATCCTGACAGAATACTGTGATTATCCAGTTGACGCCAAAGAGCTGGTAGCGGTCATCATATCTCTTTTGATAGACATTTACGATTCTTCTCTGAAGTTGACCGACATTGTCAACACTGAACGAGTGGTATGGGAAAAATATCAAGACATGAACGAAATTGAGACAAAGATGGACGAGTTTTGCTACAACAGACTCTAACCTCAGAAATTTCATAATTATCTTTTGCAGAAAGAGCACACAACCGTCAAGGACAACAATGCTGTTATGAAGAAGTTAGGATTACTGTTTGCCTGATGAATGTACAACTATAATCTATTTTACTTCTTCCTCTTTAATAAAACTTAACTATAATGTTCGAACTTGTCGTTATCATATTCGAGGTCGTCGTTGTCCTCTTTATCGCCATCTTCGCACGAACAACCGATGCCACGACTTCCCTAGATACTACCTATTTCACCATCGTATCTGACTCACTTGCTCTCATGCTGGCTTTCACGCTTATGTATACGCCTTATCGGAAATTGTCCCTCATATCTTTGTTGCTTCTGCTGGTGGTCATTGCTGTCGCAGTACAGACAAACTTTCTCTTGGATACATTTTGGACATATTGCTTCCAAGGGTTTACTTCCAACTTTGCAGTCACATCCTCACTCATCATCAGATCTCTATATGCTGGGTTGGCTTCACTCATCACAGTATTAGACTTCATGGGACTATTCCCTTATTGGCAGGTCTATTTCATAATTGCTCTGACGATGTCATTCGGTTTCAGTCTCACCCAAGATATAATAGTATACGGTCTCAAGACCTACGATGGAGGAGGTGGGCTGACTGTATTTCTCTATAGCGGAGTTTGCTCCCTGATGATCTGGGCAATATGTCTGAGAGGCAAAATTCATCCTTCGAAGTACAAAATCAAGGAATCGTATATCAACCAAACATTCAGTTTCATAGGAGTGATCGTGGCATTTATTAACTGGCCAAAGTTCAACATGGGAGGTGCTGTTGCCACTACTTTTCTCAATGTGAATACTACAGCTATTGTTGTGGCCTACCTTCAAAATTCAGCACTGGCCAACACTCTTTTAGCTTTGAGTACTGCTATCCTCACATCCATTCTTTTCGCATCAAAGGATTCAAAAGAAGATAAGCTCAAGTTCAAGTGCTATATTGACTGTTTTATCAATGGAGGCATCGTTGTGGCTTCATACCAAGACACTGCGTTGAATCCATCAGCGTGCATGGTCCTAGCCTGCCTATCTACTATTCTGACAGTCGTTATTCACAAATATTTCATTACTGCTTCAGACAGCGATGAGGAGAGTGCTGCCAAGGTCATAATGAAAAATTATTCAAAAGTAGTCTTCAGGATTATTTTTGCTTTTCTTGGAAGTATCATAGCAAGTATTGTGGTGGCTGCTCGCAATGGATATACACCTGAATTGCTAACTGCTGACTATCCAAAAATCGCTGGATTTTAGATTGTAGCATTTATTGTGGCTTTAGGTTTTGGTGCAATTTTTGGCATACTTACGGCTGTTTTTATCAGAATATTCATTAATGTTCATGCTAAATCTGAAGACAGCCCTGATGGTGTTCCTGGAACAAACGCTATCAATCATTAAATCACGGACTTCGATTATTTTGAGAACCTCAATGATGAATCTCACCCTCTTTACTACGACATCTTTGATCAGATCAACAACAAGGAAACGGATAAAATCAACATAAATGACTATACGACTATGGTCATCAAGAAGAGTCTGCTTGGAGCACAAGACAATCCTCTCAGAATGCTGACTCACTCTAAACCTTATTAAACGCAAGTTGAGCCCAACAGGCCAGTCCTGACTGATTAACAATCTTCAGAAAGGCAGGATGAGACCAAGATAAGAATCAATCATTCGATGTCGGCTCAAAAATCAAAAATTCAGATTGGAGAAGTGGACTCTTTACCGAAAGATTAGAAGAAAGTGGCAAGAAGGCTAAACTATGAAGTATCCGACATCAAAGATGAAAAAATATGACACTTCTGAGAAATGTGATCTGATATTATTTTTATGATTCAATTTTGATCTGCCAAATATTCGGTTTCATTATTGTACTTGCAATCAGCATAATTATCAATTCTTCTAAAATGATCCACCTAAAAGCTCTTGGCCTGGAAGTTAGGCACTTACTCGGTTCAGGATCGTTCGCCCAGGTGTTCGAGTGCTACGATCATAGACAAAATAAGGAATATGCTGTCAAGGTAAGTCTGACTAGATACAGATGATTAAAAAATAGAGTATGAACAAGTCGAGAGTGAGGGCTTTCTTCAAGGAAGCATAAATTCTTGAAGCTATGGATCACAAAAACATAGTCAAATTTTACTCTTTTCACTAAACCGATCAGTACCTCCTGATCAAGATGGAGCTAATTCGTGGAGGTACTCTCAAAAAATTGATTGAAAAGAGAAATGCTCAACACAATCGCTTCAAAGAAGAAGAAGTTGCTCTTTTTATGAAAAATTTGCTTGAAGGAATCAGGTACCTTCACAATTTGAACATCATTCACCGGGACCTTAAGACAGGCAAGTATCTCAATTATAAGATAGAAAACATTCTGTTCACAGACGACAACGACCTTTCCTCAGTCAAAATCGTTGACTTTGGACTCTCTGCTAAGCTATAAATTTTCACATACAAAAATGTGAAGGCACAATGCGGTACACTTCTCTATATGGCCCCGTAGATATTCAACAAACCTTCCTATTCCAAATCAGTTGATCTATGGTCTTGTGCCATTATCATGTTCATGATGTTTCACGAGGGAAACCATCCATTTTATCACCCAGGTATGAAGACCGATTAGTTCAAGCATAAGTTGAAAGCATCTAATTTTCCGGCTCTGAGTCATCAATTGGCTCAGAATTTTATTGAAAAAATATCAAAGAAAGAATATGAGGAGAGGTACAATGTCAATTAGGCTTTAAAGCATCCTTGGATTACCAGAAATAAAGATGACTAAATTCCTTTGTCGATTCACTAAAGCTACAAGGGATTTGATTCCACTCATTAGATCATCACAGTTCTCAAGCTGTTTCTCACGATCGGAACTGTAGTTCCTCACAAAAGGGCCTAAATTGATTAATTTTACAAGTTCAAAGTAAATGATTTTGTCAACAACAATGAAGCTGTCAGGGTCTATTCACCTTCGAGAAGAAAAATGAGAGACAAAAACAATGAGCTTTTCGTAAAGATGAAACAAATATTTCATATCCAAGGTCCATCCAAGCCAATTTCTGAAGATTTCTCGCAAAGGGATGAGGAAAATAGCCCAACAATCAAGAAGCATGATTCTGTTTTCTCTCGATTGTTTGAAAGAGACAAAACATTTGACAACAAAAAATAACTCAAAAAAAGTCAACTTCCATAGGCATCAAAGTTACTAGAGTAGCCTTTTGAAGATTTTATCTACCAACTCAATATTTCTGATAGATCAAGTTCTCCGACTCCATACATGAAATGGGAAGACAGGCCTTCTTCTCGGACGACCTTTATTGATGGCTAGTTCCAGAAACGATTGGAACAATAAATTTAATAGTATTTTTTGAGCTAATTCAGATCTGTCAGTTATATTAAGCTCAATCATAGAAATGATCAAAGGCGATGTATCTTCAGCAAAAAACTTGATCTCTAAGACAAAGAGCTTCTTCGATAGCAAAAACCGATCAAGCTGCTGAAAAAATTCTCAGACACCTACGAAATCGAAAGAGCATAAACGATTTCTAGAAACAACTATAGTGTTCCTGTTAGTACGAGGCAGCAAATATACAATCGAAAACCTAGCAGTCCTCTTCGGAATGCCAGCATCAGGCCGATGAGTTTTAGCATGACTTCTCGCAATTATCAATCGTACCTGCCCAAGAAATTCCAATGATATTGATATCAAATGGACATACAATCACCAATATTTTTTCCAATCATTGCCAATAATATGAACTGTTCTGATGCTTGGGTTGACAACAACATAAAGCACGTTTTGAGGATGGTATCCCTTCTTGTAGCTTTTGCCATTGTCCATGCTTTTAACTTCGAAGAAAGCACTCTCTACAAATATTTAATTAGTCTCCAGTCTTTTCCTGACCGAAACCAAGGATTTGTACATTTTTTTGGTCCATTCAAGATAAGGTTCAATCTTATCTTCATATTGGTTGAAAGATCCTCCGATGACCAGCAGTTGGAACAGCTTCAAAAGAAGTTATTTTCTTTGGGTTTCGGTGAATACACAATATGATTAGCTTTATTCCAGAAGCAAGCATTCTCTGATTTTGTCGCAAATCTCTATTTATTCATAGTACTAAGGCATAATTTTGGAGATGAAGCCTTTTCGGACAATTTCTAGATATACAGCTGTATATACCTTCTTTCTCTAATTCGTCAAAACTTTATAGGGTTAGTTCACTGCATCTCAACTTGTCGTATTATACACTTCCGATTGCCTCTTGCTTGAAGTTTAGCTACATAATGGCATTTTCTACATTTTGCATTACATATCGAACGTTGGGATTGTTGAATAGATCCAGCATGAAACGGTCAGTCTCAAACTCATTGAAAGCTTGGTTGTATCTGAACGAGCCGATTTTGAGTGTTTACAACAATCCCCTAACTCCCAAAATATTTACCACTTTGTCAGGATCTCTTTGGTCTCCTTATCTTCCAGCCATTTGTTGGCGACAGGCTCGAAGAAGTAGCTCTACTGTGCAGCTTCATTTCCTTAAATGGTTATCTCCATTAGACGTCCCACGATGATGTCAAATAATTATAAGTGGCATTTAAATAGATTCAAATTGAATTAGTATAATGTGAGATTCATGCTTGATCATCATTTCAGGGCTCTGATTCTGGCAGTTGCTTCCTCAAGAATTTTTTCCTCAGCTTCGAATTTAGCCAGTTGTTCGTCTTGATCCTTTCTCAATTTTTCAGGTGCCTTATGTCGGTTGGGATCGTTGATCTTTTTGAGCAAGTTCTCCTTGAAGGTGCTCAGCTCAGATGATTTCTTTTACAATCTTTCAAGCTCTTTGTCAATGTTGATATGGCTTCCTAATTCAAGGAAAATCTTAGTTGTTTAGAAATTGGAAATGCCACAACCTTTGGGGATTTTCTTTTCATCAGCCACAATTTCAACCTTAGAGCATCTACCCAAAGTTCCCAGCAGATCAGTTTGCTCCTTGAGAATTTTTTATTCAGTGATGATAAAAGCTCTAGGTTTTATTTGAGGAGGCAAGTTCACACTGGAGGCTATTGACCTCAAGTTTCCAGCAATTTTATTCACAATTTGGAATTGTTTGTCAATTTCCTTAAAATAATCCTGACAACCCTCATACTTGTCTTCGATGGTAGTTGGATAGGGAGCAATTGTGATTGACTTAGCCTTACCAGGGAAGCTGGGCAATTTCTGATACAATTATTCCGTGATGAAAGGCATCATGGGATGAAGGGCTCTCAATCCATTTTCAAGGCAGGTGAACAAAGTGAAAGCTGCGATTTCTTGTTCCTGCTGACTTCCGCTGCTGAACACAGGCTTGGTGGCTTCAAGATACACATCACAAAGTTCATAGAGCCAGAAGTTATAGAAAGCATTAGCAGCCTATCCCAAGCCAAAAGTGTTGAAGTTATTATTCATGTCCTTGATGGTTTTGTTGAGTTTTCCCAAAATCCAACTGTTGAGGAAATTTTGCTTGGTGGGGTTGATGTCAGTTTCGAAGTTCTTGATGAGGTCAATTTTAGGCTTCACAAACTTGTAAGTTTGCCAAATCTTATTACAAAACTGTCTGAAGGCCACAATTTTATTGATGTTCAGGTTGATTGAACGACTCTGCACCATGTAGGACAACAGACCGAATCTAAGAGCATCAGAGCCACATTCAGGAATTCCTTGAGCAAACTCATGCCTTTGCTTTCTGATTGAGGCATCTTGCTCAGCTTTTGGAAGGTTGCTGTTTTTTATTTTATTGAGCAGGTTTTCAAGAGTTGTGCCATCAATAATTTCAAGAGGATCCACCACGTTTCCTCGTGACTTCGACATCTTTTTACCCTCACTGTCGCACACCATAGGATGCAGAAGCACCTCTTTGAAGGGAAGTTTATCGGTCAACCACAGAGACATCATCACCATTCTTGCCACCCAGAAAAAGAGAATATCGTAGCCAGTTTCAAGGAGTGTATTGGGGAAGAAAGCTTTGTAATCAGGATTTTCTTCATCGGGCCAGCCCATAGTTGAGAAGGGGAATAGACCTGAACTGAACCAAGTATCAAGTACGTCACCATCCTGTTCGATTTCTATTTCTTCAAGAGGAATATTCAGCATTTTTTGAGCCTTTTATTGAGCTTCTTCGAAACTTCTGGCAGCAATCCAGTTATCAGTGGTAGCATTCACTTGAGGCTTGTTTCCTTTCTTGTAGCAGTAGTAAGCTGGAATTCTATGTCCCCACCAAAGTTGCCTTGAAATGCACCAATCTCTGAGGTTTCCTATCCATTTGTACCAGGTTTATTCTTCAGCCTCAGGAAGGATCTTGAGTTCTTTAGTCTTCACTACTTCCATCATCTTGTGAGAAATTTCTTCACACTTCACATACCATTGAGGCTTGATCAGAGGTTCAATCACATCGTTGGATCTTTGACAAAGACCTAATCTCATTTTATTGTCGTTCTTCTCCACAAACAAATTCAGTTTCTTCAACTCTTCTTCGAGCACACGTCTACATTCGAATCTTTTCAGGCCTTTGAATTTTCCTCCATTCTCGTTTATAAGGCCATCATCGGTGAAAATGTTGATAAATTCGAGATTATGTCTTTGACCAGCTCCGTAATCGTTGGGATCATGAGCAGGAGTGATCTTTACACAGCCAGTTCCGAAATCTCTTTCCACCATGGTGTCAGCCACGATGACGATTTTTCTTTCAGGGAGGAAAGGATGGATCAGTTCCTTGCCAATGAGATGCTGGAATCGAGGGTCTTCGGGATGCACAGCCACACCTGTATCACCAAGCATGGTTTCCAATCGAGTAGTAGCAATTTCGACAAATTTTGTAGGGTCATCCTTGATAGGATACTTGAAGGTCACCATCACACCAAATTACACTTTTTTGTCATAGCCTGGTACGTTAATCAAAGTTCTTTTTTCGATATCGATATACTCCACCTCAATATCAGAAATTGCAGTGTTGAGGGTCATAGACCAGTTCACAAGCCTATTGGCTCTATAAATGAGTCCTCTTTCGAATAATCTTACAAAGGCTTCTTTCACAGCTTTAGATAGTTTATCGTCAAGAGTGAACACCTGTCTGTCCCAGTCAAGAGATGATGCAGTTCTTTTGGTTTGATTAATGATGCCATTTCCATGCACTTATTTGTACTTCCACACTTCTTCCAAAAATTTCTATCTGCCGAGGTCATGTCTGGACTTTCCTGTTTCTTTCAACAATTTTTTTTACACCACGCTTTGAGTAGCTATACCGGCGTGATCGGTTCCAGGCAGGAAGAGGGTCTCATATCCGTTCATTCTTTTATTTCTGACAATAGAGTCTTCTACAGCGATGGTGAGGGCATGTCCGATATGGAGATATCCTGTCACATTGGGTGGAGGAAAGCACATAACAAATTTTTCCTTTTTGCTCTGATTGTCAGCATGGAAGAACTTGTTCTGCTCCCACCATTTATCCCAATACTTTTCTACTTTATTGGGGTAATAAGCCTATTCCATTTGTTTTTGATCGCACTTTATTTTGATGGCTTAATCAAGTGGCAATTCCTTTTCTTCAACTTTTTCCTTCTGCATGTAAGAGGCCTGCTTTTTAGTGCGGACCAATTTAGGAGCATAGCGGGTCACCAACAATCTCAACATCTAGTCTTGCTATATCATATCTATCCAAATATTATTATGTTGATTTCTTTTACATCGGAATTAAAATATTCAACTTATTAACTATCTTATCCTCTACCTGATATATTTGATATAATGACATAGATAAAACAATTGCTTGTTCCTGGAGGACTCGGGTTCATCGGGTCGCACACTGTTGTAGGCATCATCGAGCAGACTGCAGCAAAAGTGGTTATTGTTGACGATATGTCCAACTGTTTTGACGATGTACTGAAAAGGATCAAGGTGATCTTGTCTTATAAATTGAGCTAATAATAGATCAAATCACGCATTCAGTTCCATCAAGGGAACATACTGAACTATGAGTTCCTTGATAATCTGTTCATTGAGTACAAGACGAAAGGTGAGCCGATAGATGGAATCATGCATTTTGCTGCCAAAAAGGCAATAGGAGAGAGTTTTGAAAAACCTATGGAGTATTATGAGAACAATGTGGTGGGATCTATCAATTTGATAAAAATGATGGAAAAACATAAATAATGTAAGAGCTTCATCTTCTCATCGACAGCTGGCATTTACGGAAACAAAGATAATTGCAAGGAAACCGATCCCTCAAATCCAACAAGCCCATATGGATAATCCAAGGCATGTGTCGAGATGCTTCTTCAGTCTTTGTCAAAAGTTCATCAAGACTGGAGAATCATTTCGCTTCGATACTTTAATCCTTGTGGAGCACACTAGACTTATCTGCTGGGAGACGAACCCTACGTATATCCAAATAACCTTTTCCCCTTCATTCAAGAGGTGATTGTTGGAAAGAGATAACAACTCAATGTATTTGGCAACGACTATCCAACACCTGATGGAACTTGCGTTAGAGACTACATTCACATAACAGACCTAGGTAAATATATTTTTATCCAGCTAATGGACACATCATGGCAATGAAGAGACTAACAAGCATGCAAAAGAACATTTAATAGTTCAATCTGGGAACAGGTGAAGGTTACAGTGTTTTCGATGTTCTCAAAGGTTTCGAAAAAGCTCTGGGTAAACCAATCAAGACCAAGATCACTCCCAGAAGATGTGGTGATGTTCCAAAGTTATTGGCAAACATAGACAAGGCTTCTCATGTATTGGGATGGAAAGTTACCAAATCTTTGGATGAGATGTGTCAAGATTCAGTTAACTTCATTCAGAAAAGATACAAGGAAAAAGCCAGTCAGAATTGATTATATGTGCATGAAAAGTATTAAAAATAACAGCGTTTGCTGATAAATAATCATACGAAGAGAGTTGAGTAAGCCTGGAAGGTGTTTGCTGAGATCTGGAAGCCATTCCAGAAAACATTTCTACCTAGTTGAGGGACTCCACTGTATGAAACGAATACATTGGTACAAGCGCCAAGGATAATTCTAACTTCTTTTCCATCATCAGTTCTGGCAATGACAACATTGTCTTCAATGCTCTTTACCACGCCTGAGCCTGAGGTAGCTGAAGTTTAAGTTGAGCATTGGAAGTCGGAATCAAGGAAATAACTTTGAGTCAGTCCATTTCCAAGCGAGCTCAATGCCGATTGAGAGTTGACAGCAGCAACTTGCAGATCAGTTGAAAAAGCTTGACCAAAGGCATCAGACCAGGTAGAATCAAAGACAGTGATAGGAGTAAGTGTAACCCTACTGATCGGACCGAGCAAAGATTGAGCTCTGTTCGCGTTATCCAAGCCATACTGCTGGGTCACATAAGTCGAGAAGACTGATGATCCAAAAGTATAGGTAATAACTCCATTGAGAGTCTGAACTGTATAGTTAACAATACCTAAGCAGTTGAACCGTACATAATCGATTTGTTCTTGAAGAGAAGGAACTGAATTTTCAAGGTGGATAACTGTTTGATTGAGTTTAGCCAGAGGAGCAGTGTCGAGATTACCTGTAAGATCGCCTATTTGTTTATTAAGAATATCGATCTAGCTTTCATACTTTTCTTTGAGGGAGCTCCTAGCATTGATGGTGTTTCTTATGCCTTCAGCTCTGGTTTACAATGCCTGATAGTTGGCCTGAAGAGTTATCTTTTGAGAGTTGATTCTGTTGATTTCGTTATTGAGTGCAACGTTATTGGCGTTGAGGAGATCGATCCTGCCCTTGAGGTTGCTACTGTTGGTAATTCCCACTAAAATTCTACCCTCTAGCATTGCTTTGTTGTTTCTAGCATCGGCCAACTGTTTTTCAAGACTGGCGATCAAAGTATCCGTATCTGCCAAAGCTTATTGATCATTTATCAGGGTAGTTTTGGTAAGCTCGAGCTGTCCTGTCAAGTTTTTGATGGACTGAATGTTGGCAGTGATGTTGAGATTGAAAGGTGTCAGGTCGATATTGACTGCATTGAATTCGTTATATGCAAGTTGAAGCTGATCAAGGGCTCCATCCAACTGGCTTCTAAGTTGAGTGATGTTAAGATTTGCTATGCTCCGAGTGTAATTTGCGATTTGGACTCTAAGTGAATTGATTTGAGTGTTGCTGGAGTCGAAAATATTAGAAAATTGTAGAATTTGACTTCTTTTGATGGCAATGTAGGTTTCGATCCTGCCCAAAAAGCCACTCAGATACTGTATTTTAGCAGTGCAAGACAGGGTACTTGCTATAACTTTCTGAATAGTTTGTCTGATAGCGACAACATCTGCAGAGTTAATAAGTGTATCCAGCTAACTATTTGTTGGTAATTCAGTATTAACTCCAGTGCCGGAGGTCTGAAGAGATATCACACCTGTTGTCGAAGAAGCGCTTCCAAAAGATGCTCCATTGTTTGAGGAGCTACCCAAGGAAGTTGATTGTGAGGTTGGACTGCTTGTGCTTGATGATGTTGAGGATGTGGAAGAAGTGACTATGGCAGTGCTGACAGGTAAGGAAACTATCTGTCCGTTGCTGTTGAAAGAAAAAGTTTGTTCGTAGGCGTAATCGCCAATCAAGGGATCGCCACCGTTGCTGACTTTGATGACCAGACTTCTCTGAAGTTTGTTTCCCAATGCATCGGTCACTATCACCTTGACCGCCCACATTCCTCCAGGGTTGGTTTAAGCAGTGGGAATGCTGATTCGATTGCCAGTTTGAGTCCAGGTGGCAGGATAGGCCTGGAAAGTGTAGGTAAGAGGTGGGACTCCTCCAGACACGGGTATGTTGAGGGAGTAATATCCCCCTGAGACTTAATAGGTAGCTCCACTAAGCCGGAATGACATCTGTGAGGATCCCAGAACAATGAAGAGAGCCAAGATAATCAAAAGGTTGCCTTTTTCCATTAATTTTATTATGATTTACAGCAATAAAACGAGGCACAAAACGAGAGGGGTCCATAAAAAAAAGCATTCTATTGAGTAACTGATTCATGGACAACCTAAATCCCTCAAACTAGGTCGAATTGTGGATACTCAATTCAATCTTTTTGCAGGCTCTTGCCCAACATTTTTTATTTTCCGCTGCCTATTAAACTAAACCTCAACAATATAATTTTAGTACCATGAGGGTCATCTCCTGATCTTCAGTATAAAAATGGGTAATGAGTATCAAAACAGACTACTTCATGCCTAATAAGAGATATCATTGCCTCAAATTGAATAAAACTATATTCTGAGACTGTTAAATTAATTTTTTTGAAAGAAAATGAATAGTGGGTGGTAATGGCCCCAAAGAGTTAGTTGTTGAGGAAATAAATTAACAAATACTTTGAAAAGAGTAAATTTCTTGCAATAGAATAAATAAATGGTTTACAAATGAGTCTTGGAAAGAATTTTATTTACTGCGGTAACTTTATTCATTTGGGGTGAGTAAGAGTTCAAGGACCTTTGTGTAACTATCAAACAAGTTAATGAGGTGAGAAAACATCTCCATTGACTCTTTATTCATGCATCCTTTCTGATAAGCTGAATGGCAAGTACTCGACTATGATAAGGATAAATATACTTTCAAAATAGCTGAGAGCTTAGACTTGAGAGATTGTGAGTTTATTTAAAAACTTTCGAAATCAGGTATATAATTATTACGTAACGGATGTTCTCTGGAATCACTTAAGATTTGCCTCCTGCCACCACTGGTAAGAGAATTAACGGATTGCCTAGTGCTCCATTATTTATTAAGATCGCAAAGAAGCAGCCTTCTCCATCGGATGGGACAACGGAAACCAGATGAATGATTTTCAAATGAGAAAGTCAAAAAACAGAGAAGTGACAGGAAAAGTTACCACACAAAACATCATCTCCTCAGCTGATGTTACTCCCCAGCAAAGAGCTCCAGAACTTCAGGCTCAGGATAGTACCCCATATTTCATCAAGTCGAAAAAATTTTCTATGAAAATCCCAACATGAGTGCAGAGGAGCTTGAAAAACTTATGCACCAATACGAGCAAGCAAGAGTAACTCCCTCTCGTCAGTCTAAACCTGAGTCAACAACAGGCTAGTCTGAGAGGAGAGTTCCAATCAGGCCTCGTGAGAGCATGAAGGACATACTTTACAATGGAGTGGGAGTAGGAGAAGAGAAGGGATATAAAGCGGGTTCTCGCGTATAAGCTAGTGATATCAAGCGAAATAATTATAACTTAGGTCCTTAAGTTCATAATTATTATCAAAGAAATTGACACATTCATTCGACCCATTCATTAATAACACAAAACAATACTATCATTAAAGGTTAGATATCCGTCACTTTTGACAAAAAGGTCAAGTCACAAACCACTTTATCTATCTGAAGTCCAGCATTTTATGTCTTTGGTACTGACTCTGTACAGATGGTCATCTGTATTAATATTATTAAACTATTCAAATAATACAGCAAGATGAAATAGGCTTGGCACGCAGTCAACAGTACCTTTCTTTAGACACAGTCAGTCCACGAACACCTCAATAAAAAATACGACATTCACTTCAACTTCTTCCTCACAAAAGTCACAAATTAAATCATCTACAATCATGTGGTTTCTCCTAATTTTATCCACTTCAAAGATCAGGTCATTTTTGCTGATAACAACGAGTACCTGAAGCGATACTACTTTCTGAAAAATAGCATTGATAAACCGTAGATATTCGACAGAATAAACCTGCTCGCATGTATCTACACTGATATTCAGAATTCTACGGAAATGCAGTGCTGCTCAAACATTAGTACCCACTCATGGTACTCACAAGGACCAAATCTATCTTTTTGAAAAGAATAAAGCGTCTCAAAAAGTACCTTGTCGAAGAAGGATCGAGCGATTAGTCAAATGACCACAAATAATCTGAGGCGGTCTCCATCAATAGTTCACGTTTTCTCCGCACCATCAGCTCAGGATAGCTGGAGAGAAAATCTCTCGATGACGAGAATAATCTGCAACTTGACTTTTCTCTATTTAAAGATGAAGATCCAGAATTTCATGACGTGTATGCGCCAGAACTCGGTGAATAGTAAGCTTAAACCAACTTGTTTCTTAACAACATAACAAAATTTTCAAGATAGGTCGCCTGTTAGCTTGTGCTGGACAAAAGTCAAAATTAATCTGAAGTCAGTCACTTGTTACTGGATTTTGATGACTATGACCGGGAAGATGTGATGAGAAAGTACAACAAAATAATTGAAAAATAGAACAAGGTCAGCAACAGCGGCAGAATAAAAAGAGGAGATTCGATGAAGGTCAGCAAGTTTATTGGAATGCAAAACCAGAGAATCAAAGATCTTATGGATAAAAAACCGATGACCTCGAGCATCACGATTACTGCTCTTTAGGACCAACATCAACAGGCAAACCATCCAACTTTTCATTCTCCTCTAGACCAACACAAATATTTCAAGAAAAAATCAATGATGTCTCCTCGTTTCTCTGAACACCCTCATAATAATCCCAATAAACCTCAGGCTCAAGTCAAAATGTCTAGCATCTATCAGTATGAGCGATAGTACAATAATTTTCCTCTATCGAATGAATATGTAATCAGCGAGGATAACATGGATGACTCACCTGCTAAAAAATTTTACAATCAGGCTCAACCTCGAGAAAGATAGGATGATTTTTATCATCGATAATATACCAGTCGAGATAGAGTCAACTACAGAGGTCCATACTAGGCAAAGACGACAAAATACTCTTCAATTTTGAATAAAGATACATTCCGCAAACCTTTCTAGCCTGAAACAGGTGCTGATAGAATGAAAGCGATGAGCTATCGAGAAAGATAGCTCAAAGATCAGTATCAATATGATAGATATCCCAACACTAATCCTCAGAACAGAATGACCCACATCAACATTAACATCAACAATCTTGAAGAGAAAAAAGAGGAGCATAGGGTGAATGTCAAGGTGCAGAACAAGAACAAGTTTAATTAGGAAAGGGATCGCTAATAAGAATAGAGGATTTATCGAGCTGAGAAGAAGCGGAAGATAAGATAAAAGGCAGCTGCTTTGTTGACTCGAGTGAAGAGTCAGGATTACATGAAGCCTATGCAATAATTAGAGGAGTATGAATTGGGAGCTCCCCACTATTATGACAAATATTATCGTTGATATTTGGTAGATTTTTATCTCTTGTGATCTGCTGCCTATTTATCTTATTTTAATATTATTTAATTAATCTATTTTTTACCATGGCTGAAGAAAGCATCATCAGAGCTACCGAAATCGGACATCTTAAGGGCCACTCCGACTGGGTCACCGCTATCGAAACTGGACACCCTCAAAAGGAGAACGAAGACACCCAAGTCCTCATCACCGCCTCCAGAGACAAAACCATCCTCATCTGGAAGTTCAACAACGAATCCAAGGTCGTCTCTGACTTCGGTGTTCCCGTCCAATCCCTTACTGGACATAATCACTTCATCAGTGACCTCGCTCTTACCAACGACAACAACTATCTCCTATCTGCCTCTTGGGACAAGACCATGAGACTTTGGGATCTCAGAAACGGAAAGACCACCCAAAGATTCACCGAAGACGGACACACCAAGGAGGTCCTTTCTTGCGCCATCTCCTCAGACGGCAGGTACATCCTTTCCTCAGGTGCTGACAGAGACATCAAGCTCTGGAACGTCAAGGGTAACTGCAAGCACACCGTCAAGGAGTACAATCACAACGACTGGGTTTCCAAGGTCAGATTCATCCCCACCTCAACCAAGACTGCCGTCGGAGGACAATACTTCGCCTCAGTTGGATGGGACGGATACCTCAAGATCTGGAACAACCAGACTTTCAGCATCAAGGACAGCTTGAGAGTCCATGACGCCAACATCAACGCTATTACCGTCTCCCCCAGAGGAAACTTCATCGTCACCGGTGGAAAGGACAAGAAGGTCAATGTCTTTGACTTCAGTGATGTTGAGAAGCCCGCTCCCAGCCACGATGCCGGATCTCCCGTTAACTGCCTCGCTTTCAATCCCAGATGCCACTGGATCGCTATCGGAACTGAAGTCGGATGGCAAATTTGGGACTTTGAAGCCAAGGACACCCCCGTCATTGCTGAAGGAAGCTTCAAGCTTGAAGGAAAGAAGACCCTTGAGGAAAAGCAGACCAAGAAGCCCAAGGCTGACAAGTTCCATCAGGTGACCTCCATCTCCTGGAACACTCTCGGAAACAGACTTTTCGTCGGCTTCAGCAACGGTGACATCAAGGCCATCGAAGTGACCGAGGAGAAATCCAACTGATCTCTGTAGATTTGATGCGATCGATCGTCAAAACATGGTGCAGCTCCTTAATAGCGCCCTGTGACAGCTCACCCTAGGTGAGAGGAAGGGACGACGTCGCTATCCTTTACTCTTCACTATCAACCAAAATATTCAATTTTAATATCATGAATGAATTACTATCTTTCAAACAAACATAAGGGGTTGGGGTTGGGGTTG
>Ga0100385_1002707_pt1 | contig 16491 bp, 11 predicted proteins | sample CryGeymeta201509_FD_81543 | JGI IMG/M metagenome (GOLD analysis project Ga0100385, IMG submission 81543) | Groundwater microbial communities from Crystal Geyser aquifers in Utah, USA - Crystal Geyser metaG 2015-09 | ecosystem: Environmental > Aquatic > Deep subsurface > Groundwater | place: USA... | reverse complement strand
TCACGAAGTTTGAAGTTCGAGATAGCCTTTTTAGAATAGGTAGGTACGGCACGTTGTCCAGCAATAGTAGAAATTTCTTCTACGGCAGTATCGATGAGTTTCTTGTCTGAAACAGCTTTTCCAACTCCACTATTAATACAAATTTTTTGCAAACGAGCCACTCGCATGACTGATTTAAACTCAAATTTGTCTTTAAGAGCAGGAACTACTTCATTGAAGTATTTATCTTTTAAACGAGGTGTTGCCATAACTATTTAATAATTTCACCACTTTTTTTAGAATAACGAACAAGTTTACCGTTCTCATCTTTTTTGCGACCGATGCGAGTAGGTTTGCCAGAAGCATCTACATGCGCTACGTTGCTGATGTGAATAGGAGCTTCCATTTCGATGATACCACCTTCTGGATTGTTAGCAGACGGTTTAATATGCTTTTTGACCATATTAATTCCTTCTAAGATAACACGTTGCTCACTAACTTTTACTTCAGTAATTGTTCCTTGTTCGCCTTTGTGGTTGCCCGCAATTACGATTACGTTGTCGCCCCTCTTTACATGAAGTTTGACAGATTTTTGAGTGTTTTTCTTTTTCATAATCCGTAAGGATTTGTACAATTAGTACATTAGTGTCTAACACTTAATAATTTAAAGAAGACTTATTATAAAATATTGACTTTAATTGTCTGATACTTCTGAAAGAATCTGACAAGTTTTGCCATTATTTATTAAAGTACTTCGGGAGCTAAAGATACAATTTTCATGAATCTTTTATCTCTTAGTTCACGTGCCACTGGGCCAAAAATACGAGTACCACGAGGCTCATTTTGAGCGTTCAATAATACAGCTGCATTTTCTTCAAAGCGAATATATGAACCATCTTTACGGCGTATCTCTTTTTTGGTACGCACTACGACTGCTTTCGAAACTGCCCCTTTCTTGATATTTCCAGAAGGGATTGCAGATTTAACAGAAACGACAATTTTATCTCCTACAGAAGCATAGCGTTTGCCTGTACCGCCTAATACACGAATACATAAAACTTCTTTTGCTCCAGAGTTGTCAGCAACTGATAAACGACTTTCTTGTTGAATCATCGCTCAATAATAATTAGAGAGTGAAACGATGTGCTGCTAAAATTGATTATAAATGAACAATCAAAAAAAGCAACGTTATTTTTAGAATGAAAACTAATAAATTGATAATTGAAAATGAATAATTTACAATTAACTCCTTTATTTGTTCTCGACTTGTTTCTTCAAAACTATTTTACACAAAATAATTTCTCAAAACTCTATTAGAAGGCTTTTTATTAACTAATAATTATCAATTTTAAATTGTTAGTTATCAATTACTTAGCACGTTCTAAGATTTCGACCAAACGCCAACGTTTAAGTTTACTTAATGGTCTTGTTTCCATAATACGAACACGGTCTCCGATGTTAGCAGTATTACCTTCGTCGTGAGCCATAAATGTAGAAGTTTTCTTTACAAACTTTCCGTATAATGGGTGCTTCACTTTACGCTCTACCGAAACAGTAATTGTAGATGTCATTTTATTACTTTTGACAATCCCAATACGTTCTTTACGGCTTTTGCGCTTAGTGTTTACTGTTGGTTGTTGTTCCATAGTCAGAATACTGTTAGAAGTAATTATTCAGTTTTGATATTCAATTTTGAACTAATTACTTAGATTTAGCAATTTTTCTTGCTGTTTGTTCAGTCTTTAGACGAGCTACCATACGTTTTGCATCTCTGATACTTGAAGGATTCTCAATTTGAGAAATAGCGTGGCTAAATTTCAAGCGTTGAAGAGCAGTTTGTTGTTCAGCTATTTTAGTAGCTAAGGCTGCGTCATCTAGTCCTCTGATTTCTTCTTTTGTTTCTTTAATTGTCATAACTTTATGAAGTTTGGGATGAGTTAAGATAGTTTAAATTTACCTTGGTCATTATCTAAATTTATCCTTCGTAATCAATACGAGTTACAAATTTAGTTGTGATTGGTAGTTTTTGAGCTGCAAGGCGCAATGCTTCACTAGCTGTTTCTCTATCTACACCCGAAATTTCAAAAAGTACTGTACCTGGTACGACAGGAGCTACCCAATATTCAGGAGCACCTTTACCCTTACCCATACGAACCTCTGCAGGTTTTTTGGTAATTGGTTTGTCAGGGAAAATGCGAATCCAGACCTGACCTTGACGCTTCATTGCACGAGTAACGGCAATACGAGCAGCTTCAATTTGACGTGAAGTAATCCACGCTGGCTCCAAGGCTTTGATACCGAAATCACCAAAATCCACCAAAAAACCACGTTGAGCAATACCTCTAGTACGACGTACTTCTTTATGACGTTTACGAAACTTGGTGCGCTTAGGCTGTAACATAACTCCTTTTGCGTTTAATGGTCTTTAAAAAGATAAATTTGAAAATGATTTTCTGAGAAATAAATAATTGAATTATGAATTAGCTTATTAAATCTTTTCAAAATATCAACTATGAATTGCGTTTTGGTTAGTCTGTCCTTGAGTCTTCACATTCACTTTAAAAAAAATACAACAAAAAAAGTTTTCTTTTAAAGATTAAATTCGGATTAGGAATTTAGTCTTTTCAAAAAACTTAATATAATGTAGTTCTTTCTACAATGAGTAAAAGAAGGAAGATTAAATTACGCTTTTCAAATCCCTTATAAAATATACTATGATGCGATGTGAAATAGGTTCACACTGTTGGATTCTTTCTCAAAAAATTCTTTAATAAAAAACTTATTTAAAAGTCTTTCTATTAGTATTCTAACAGCTTTTTCATTGTGGAATGAAGAGAAGCTCAAGAAAAGCGATTTTGAAAAAGGACTTGTACGCAAATGAACGACCTATCCTGCAATCAATTTGCAATTCAATTGATAACGAGTTGTTCACGTATAGTATCCTTTAGGGAATGCAAAGGTACAAAGAATTTGCAGACTTCCAAACAGTTAGTATAAAAATTTTCAATTATTTTTAATTATTTTTTTGAGATGGGAACTTTTTTTTGAGATGGGGGAAATGTGGCGTGGGGACATAAAGAAACTAGCATATTTTGCTTAGATTAGATTTAACTAAATACAGCGTTTAAAAAGTTTTGCGATATTTCTACCGTCGTTGAGGCTTCGCCGTCAACGAGGATTATTTCTCAAAAACCTCAACGACAGCGAAGCCTCGTTAACGGTGGAGTATAAAATGTCACTATTTTTATTAAACAATGTACTAAATTTTGCACCTATTTTTTAGAACAGCTAAAAAAAAGAGAAAAAACGCACTATTATAAGTAAATGGACACCTGCCAAAGCAGCGAAGCTAATTTAAAATGGATAATTGACAATTATATAAAACATTGATTATCAAGTTGTTACATTAAAAAATAAGATGCATTAATTTTGTACGATTACTTAATTTAACTATTCAAAGGTATTTTATTAATTATTTGATTTGAAAAATAGCAGTTGTATTTATCTGTATTTCAAATCCTATTAATCCTACTAACCGACAGCTCAGCGAAGCTAATCCTTAACCATAATATTCTACAAAAAAATAGCAGGGTACAGTATGGCAAGCCTTTTCCCTACAAATCACAAAAAAATCATTTCTCCAAAATTATTTTCTCTTCGCTCGTAAATCCATACAAATCATACAAAAGCTGATTTAATTCATTTTCCGTTTTTCTGATTTGAGAAAGCAGACTTTGAATTGTTTTTTGTTCGCTTTCAAAAATTTCTATCCATTCTAGTTTTTGTTTGGTAGAAAAAACGGCTTTTTGTTTGTTTATTTCAGACTGAAACCCTGCAAAATCTAATTTGTACCAACTCACTAATTTTTTAGACAATTTGGAAATACTAAATTCGGCTTGAATGAGTTTGCTAAATTTCTGATTATTTTTATTTACGCTTTCTGACCAAATTTGTAGTTGCTTTGCTTTTTTCTCAAAAATCGCTTTTTCAGAATCCGACAAAACAGGAACAGGAACTTCAACCATTTTATTATAATCTAACTTATTCCTTCCCTTTTCATTCGCATTTCCATAAGCAACAAACTTCAATCTTTTATAAAATTCAAATACTTTTGAGTTGAGAAAAACAGACAAAAATAAATCTGCATTGGAAATCAAATAAGAAGAATTATTTATAAAAAAGCCTTCTTTATAATAGAAAAAATAATGATTTTTGGCTGTATGAATGTAAAGAATTTTAGGTTTTTCAAATGTCTTATAATATTCAATCGAATCTTGAATTTCAAACCATTCATAGTTTCCTGCTTTTCTTCCTATTTTATCTTCCTTTGTTTCTTTTGGTTTAAGCTCATCATAAAATTGTAATAAATGTTTTTTGATAGCAGGATAATCATCAATTTGAGTTCCTCGCTTTGTGAAAATCAAAAAATTATTTTCCTTGTCTTCTAAATGCCATTTTTTTATATCTGTTCCATTTAAATAAGGTTTTATCAATTCTGCGCTTTTTGGGTCTTTGTAGATAATTTCTTCTTTTGTTTTTTTATCAATAATAAAGGCTTTATTTAATCCTGTTTTTACTCCATAAGAAATTCCATTTTGAGAGTAGTCTTTGAGAGAAATGACTTGTTTTAGTTTCGTGTTTTTATTGTTATTTTCAAGATTTTTTCCTATTATTTTGTTTAGAATTTTTTGATAAATCGCATCGGCAAATGTCCATTCTGTCGGATTTAGATTTTCTTTTTTTATGGTAATTTTTTGCTCGTTTTGTGCGTTTATTTTGGTGGCAAAGTGTTCTAATCCTTCTTCTCCTAGAAGTTGTTTTGTGATAGGAAAATAATCAAAATCAGCCTCTGAATTTCTATTTTTCAGAATAATAATTTGAGGTTCTGTCGCTGCATCATCAAAAACTTTTACTTCAAAAAAATCTATAATTATCTGAATATCAAGAGGTTTTAAACGGTTTCTAAGAAGTTGTCCGTATTTTGTTTTAAACCATTTGTTTGGCGTAATATATCCCAAAATACCGTCTTTTTGAAGTAATTGTAAGGCTTTTTCATAGAAATAAACATACAAATCTGCCGTTCCTGTGGCTATATTTTGATAATTTTGCTGCAAATAATCCTTTTGTTTTTCATTTAATCTTTCTTGACGTACATAAGGAGGATTTCCAACAATGACCGTAAAATCAGTTACTTTAAAAGCCGTTTTCCAATCAAACGCTTTTTTATCAATTTTTTTATCAGAAATAAGTGAATTTCCTACTTTGATATTATTAGAAAGGTCGTTTAATTTTCGACGCATTTGAGCCGTTTTGAGCCAAAGAGAAAGCTGTGTAATAGAAATACTTTCGGTATTCAAATCGACACCAAAAATATTATTTTCCAAAATCTGATGAATCAAATTACTTTCCTGTTTTTTGACAACACTCGGCAAAGGCGCATCAAAAATGCTTAATAAATTTGTTTTTTTGGTTTCAGTAGAATCTGTATTTTTAGGTTCTTTTTTTTCTTCTTGTCTTGCCAAAATGCCTAGTTTTAGGTTTTCTATCCATTCGTATTCATAAATAAAAAAGTTCAAAACTTGATTGAGAAATGCTCCCGAACCACACGCAGGGTCAAGCACCGTAACGGTATCTAGCCATTTTTGATAGATTTCAATCTTTTCTTGTAATTCGCTCGTTTGATTTTCTGTATAATTTTCTATTTCGTCCCAAGAAAGCAACTCATCAAGTATTTGAAGTTCTGATTTTTTTTGATGACAAAGTTTTCCGACACTCTCTTCAATGATATATTTTGTAATCGGAATTGGTGTATAAAAAACACCGTCTTGTTTTCGTTTTCCACTATTTTTGGGTTCTTTTCCTGCTTCAATGGCTTCCAAATCTTCCAAAAGTTCAGTTCTTTTTTGATCGATTTCATTTAGAGAATGTTCGAAAATATGCCCCAAAACATTGATGTCAATATCGGTTTCGAAATTATATTGATTGAGTGAATTAAGTAAATTTTCTAAATTTTCGCTGTTAGTAAAAATAATCGTGTCCAGCACTTTATCAGGCGCAAAAAGTCCACCGTTGTAGCCATAAATATCGTATTTTTTGCTTTTGAAACCTGTATCAATAAAACGAAAATGATGCTTTAATCTATCATAAAGTGTAACAATGTCGCCTTCTTCAATTCTAGTTTTCCATTCTTCAATAATAGTTTGGATAAGATTGGGAGGCAAAAGTCCTTTATCTTTGGCAAAACACATAAAAATAAGTCGGTCTAATAACTTTTGTGTTTTTTCGAATAATAAAAGTGCATCAAATTTTTTATTCTGACGAGCCAGCGACAAAAAAATGAGTTCTTTTGAAAGCTGATAGCGATTATAAAATTCCAAAGTCAGTTCTTCTTCTCGTGCAATAGATTGTTTTTTGAGCTGCAAAGGCAAATCACTCAATAAATTATCTTTTTGTAGCAGCGTATAAAGAATAGTAAAATTATCATAATCCAAATTGAATAAATCAAATTCTTCGTGTTCGTAGGCATTATCCAAGTACAGACGCAAAAAACGAAAATTTGAAGTGATTACATACCTACAATTTGGGTGCTGTCTTTTATATCCAAAGGCTTGATTTTCGATACTTGCCATCAAACGAGTACGCATATCTTTTAGCTCAATGACTGCCAAAACGGTATTTTTTTCTGGATTACCTTCTTGATTATTTAATAAAATCCCTCCGTCTGCTTTTTTGCTATCGTTTGGGTTTTTGAGTTCTGTAAGCAGGTTATGATTTTGATTTGGAAAAAGTGTATAATCCAAAACATTTACAAAAAGGTCTTTCAAAAAACCTTCTTGATATTGTTCTTCCTTTACTTTGCTCAAATTTTCTTGTACAGATTTATCTCCAAAATGCGCTACAAATTTTTGATAGGCATTTTGGATAGCTTCTGAATTAGTTTTGGTTTGTTCTCTAACAAAACTTTTGAGTACACTTTTTTGAAAAATTCCCATTTTTTATAATTTCAATTATTTTTTATCAATCAATTTATCGTCATCGCCGTTGTTGGTGTCCTCACCAACGACTTTCACACTAACCATATTACTAATCACAGAAAGTACAACATAAAGCAAAATAATCAAAGGAATGCCCAAATACTGCAAGAAAACCAATAAAAGAACACTTGAAAGAAGAAAAATATAACGAATTTCGTTTCCTTTGAAGGCAAAAGATTTGAATTTTAATGCAAAAAGTGGAAGTTCTGCCACCAAAAGCAAACTCATCACAACTGCCAAAACAACTAATAAAATAGGGTTTAGAATAATCTCTGAATACGTTGGGTTTTGTAACAAAATAAGAGGAATCGAACCAATCAAAATAGCATTGGCAGGTGTAGGAACACCAATAAATGAATCCGACTGGCGAGTATCAACATTAAATTTAGCCAAACGCAAAGCCGAAAAAATAGCAATCAAAAGCGCAACATAAGGCAAATAAGAATCCATTGCTGTCGGAATTTGTCCATCAACTAAACTTTGTGATACTTTTTCCAAACTTGCCGAAATCATTAGTTGATACAAAATAAAAGCAGGTAAAACACCAAAAGTTACACAATCAGCCAAAGAATCCAATTCTTTTCCGATAGGTGAACTTACTTTTAACATTCTTGCTACAAAACCATCTAAAAAATCAAAAATAGCTGCAATTCCGATGCAATAGGCAGCAATATCAAGGGAGTTTTTGAAGCTAAAAATAATACCGATGCAGCCAAAAAATAAATTGCAACAGGTCAAGAAATTAGGAATATGTTTTTTCATTCGGATAGTTTTTTGTTGATTTACAGTAGCTGACACCTTCCAAGGTGTCAGAGTATTATAATGATAGCTTGAGAGTATTATAATGATAGCTTGGAAGCTATCAGCTACATTTAAAATAAAAAATAAAATGATAAAAAAAATAAATATACAAATTCTCTTTTTGATTAGCTTCTTTATTTTAGAATCAAAATCTAATCTTGTTTATGCACAAGTATTCTTGCCAGTTGATTTGACTGCTGACCATTCCGACGACAAACTGCCTGTTCATTCTATTTTCGTAGGCGAAGATAATCATAAATGGATAGGAACAGAAAACGGAGTCTATCAAATTGAAGAAGTAACCGAAGAAGCTCTCGTAAATGCCAACGAATTTTTGCCAAAAAGTTCTATTTTACTTATCAAAAAAGCTCCAAAGAATAAACTTTGGTTTGTAACCTACGCTAATGAAGTAATTGTTTTAGATATTGAAACGAACAAGCAAGAAAAGCAAAATTTTGATTTTCTCAAAGGTAAAATAGTTAGTAATTTAGCTTTCTCAGATAAATCAAAAACTATTTGGATAGCCAGTAGAGGAAATGGTTTGTGGAAAAAAACAGGCACAAATGCTACAAAAATAGAAATTAAAAAGAGTGATGAAAATATAAATGATATTCTATTTTTTAATGGAATGATTTGGGCTGCAACTGAAACAGGACTTTATTATACAAAAAATAGTTCTGCAAATGATAAAAAACACAAATTCAAATCTGTGTCTGATTTTACAAAAGGAAGTAAAATGATAGTCTATAAAAATCAGTTGTGGGTTTTGGGGTATGATAAAAAAGATAAAGGAACTCTAAAAACAACTAAAGATGGCAAAAAATGGACAACCTATTCACTTTCAGCATCTTTTGAATACCAAGTCCCTAATATAATGGCATTTGACAGCAAAGGAAATCTGTGGGTGGCTGCTGATAGAGTGGCAAAATTTGAGCCTTTAGGCAATAAAAAATGGACAGAATTTGGAGAAAAACAAGGTTTTCAAAGTAGGTCTGCACTTTCTTTAGCTGTCGATAAAACTGATAATATTTGGGTAGGAACGGAAGGAAGAGGACTTTTTGTGAGAGTAAATTATCCTGAAAAATTGACTGAAAAAGAAGATGATTTAGAACAAGAAATTGAAACTGTTGCTGATTTAGAAGAATTAAAAGAAGAGAAAAGCCTTGCAGAATTATTAAATACAGAAGAAACAGAAACTATAAAAGGAAAAAAACTAAGACTAAAAGTTCAGTTTAAGATAGCAAAAGCTGATATTTTGCCAGAATATGTAGCCGAATTAAATGAACTTGTCGCTTTTATGAACAAAAACATAGAAATCAGAATTTTGATAGAAGGACATACTGCTCCGATAGGAAATGCTCAAAAAAATCAAGAATTATCCGAACAAAGAGCCGTTGAGGTAAGAAATTATTTGATTGGAAAAGGAATAAGTCAAAATAGAATCCGAACAGTAGGCTACGGTGGAACTCGTCCAATCTCTACACAATCAGAACAAATAAAGGAAAATAGAAGAGTAGAAGTTATCTTTGTAGATTAATTGTCTATCAAAACCTTGAAAGAAAATAACTCAAATTGTTGATACACAACTTAAATTAAGTATAAAACTTATTCTATTCTCAGAATTACAAATCCTATCTAACAAAATAATTTGTGGATAGGATTTTTTAATTCGTCAATAATTCAAAATTTCGTATCTTTTCGTTCTGAATTAAAAGTTACCAAATTATACCAAAATCAATTTTAAATCAATTTTATGCCTACTTCTTCGCTCGTTACTCGTGTGGCTTATATTAGAGATTATTACAAAGAGTTTCGTTACAAACAACTGCTCACAGATAGTCGTAAACTTGCCATTCCTCACGAAACTATATTTTTTGCTATAAAAGGAAAACGCCAAGACGGACATAATTTTATCAGAAGTCTGTATAGTAAAGGTGTTCGTTGGTTTATTATTGAAGATGAAGAAGCAGTTGCAAAGAATTTCAGAAATGATGAAGAAGCAGTAGGCGCACAGTTTTTACTCGTCAAAAATAGCATTCGCACACTCCAAGCGTTGGCTGCCCACCATAGAAGTCAGTTCAAACTTCCTGTTATTGGAATTACGGGAAGTAATGGAAAAACGATTATAAAAGAATGGTTATCACAACTTTTGGCTGATAGTTTTCAGATTATAAAAAGTCCAAAAAGCTATAATTCTCAAATTGGTGTTCCTCTTTCGGTTTGGGAACTTTCAGAAGAACATACCCTTGCCATTTTTGAAGCTGGAATTTCGCAGCCCAATGAAATGGAATATTTAGAACCTATCATTCAGCCAAATATCGGTATTTTTACAAATTTAGGAAGCGCACACGATGAGGGTTTTGAAAGTAGATTAGAGAAAGCAACCGAAAAAGCAAAACTATTCGAAAACTGTAAATTCTTGATTTCAAGAGATATTTATTCGGCAGTCAATACGGCAATTCTAAATTTAAAGGAACGAGAAGGCGACCCTCATTTTTTTGGCTGGACTACGCAAGATGTAGCCATTTATCCTTCTGCCGTCGATATGCGCTATCTTGACCCAAATGTGGGAGGCGTAAATGTAGGTTTGTACGACCCTCATACCAACGAAAAACTCAACTTTTATTTACCTTTTTCTAATCCTGCACACGTAGAAAACTGTTTGCATTGTATTGTTACGATGCTACTTTTTGAATATAAAGAAAAGGAAATTCAAGAAAAAATCAATAAGCTAAAAGCCGTTGAGATGCGCCTTGAACTCAAACAAGGAATTTTTAATTGTAGCTTGATAGATGATACCTATAACAATGATTTTGGAGGTTTAAATGTAGCCTTAGATTTTTTATTACAACAAAGTAACAAACCCAAACGAACGGTTATTCTGTCAGATATGCCAGAAGAAAATCAAAAAGGATTGTATGAAAAAATATTTCAACTTTGTGCCAAAAAAGGCGTAGAGCGTGTTATTGCTATTGGAGAAAATATCAAAAGAGTGCTTATTCCAGATACAGAAACGCTAATTGATGCTCAGTTTTTTGCTACAACAGAAGACTTTTTAAGTGATTTTGCAGATGGGGATATTCGTTTTGGAAATGAAGCTATTTTGATAAAAGGCGCAAGAAGATTTGAGTTTGAAAAAATTGTGGAAGCCTTAGAACTCAAAGTACATGGAACAAAACTAGAAATCAATCTCAATAATTTAGCGCATAATTTGGATTATTTCCGTTCGCTTATTTCTCCAAGAACCAGAATTATGGCAATGGTAAAAGCCTTTGGGTATGGAAGTGGTACAAATTACGAAGTGGCTCATTTATTACAATATCATAGAGTTGATTATTTGGCTGTGGCGTATGTAGATGAAGGAATTTCACTCAGAAATGAAGGAATAAGAACGCCTATTATGGTCATGAATCCATCGGTGGATAGTTTTGAAAAAATGTATGTTCACAAACTTGAACCCGAAATTTATAGCATCTCAACACTTAAAAGATATGCAGAATATGCCAAAGAAAAGGCGTATGAATTGAATTTAGCTGAGTTTGGAGCAGACGTAAAAAATATTTTCAAAATTCATTTGAAATTAGATACAGGAATGAATCGCTTAGGTTTTGCTACCAGTGATTTGCCTACTTTGTTGGCTTTGGTCGAATCAGTTGGCGAATCTTTAGAAGTGGCGAGTGTTTTTACGCATTTAGCAGCAGCAGATGATGAAGAAATGGATGATTTTTCACTCCAGCAAATCAAAGAATTTGAAGAATGGGCTGCCGAATTAGAAAACCAATTAGGTTATTCTTTCCTTCGCCATGCCGTCAATTCAGCAGGAATTATTCGCTTCAAAAATGCACATTTCGAAATGGTGCGTTTAGGTTTGGGATTATATGGCGTTGATGCTTCCAAAAAAGCACAAGAACATTTATTGTCTATTAGTTCGCTTAAAGCCACTATTTCACAAATAAAAGTGGTTCATCCAGAAGATAGCGTTGGTTATTCAAGAAAAGGAAAAGTAGAACGTATCTCCAAAATTGCTACGATTGCCATTGGTTATGCTGATGGATATGATAGACGTTTTGGAAATGGAGTTGGGAAAGTTTATTTGCATGGCGAACTTGCGCCTACGGTTGGAAATATTTGTATGGATATGTGTATGGTGGATGTAACCGATATTGAAGACGCAAAAGAAGGCGATGAAGTAATTATTTTTGGAGAATATCCGACTGTAACCGACCTTGCAAATACAATCGGAACAATTCCGTATGAAATTTTGACCAATATAAGCGAACGAGTGAAACGAATTTTTTATGCTGACTAATTATAACTTTGACAGTCCTTTCAAAAGGTTGTCAATAGTTAGAAAAGCATATATTTCAACTATTGTCAGAGTTATTTCGGATTACCGAAAACTACTGACAAAGTTTTTATAACCATTTTATTTATCCTCAAAATGAAAAAATATATTAGGAACAAAAAACAAATAAAGTTTACAACTTATTTTGTGTCTTCGTTTGCTCAAAAACGAACAAAACACTTCCTCAAAAGTATGATTTATTCGCTTGAATCAGGCTTCTGAGGAAGCGAAACATTCAGTTCTGAGGAACTGAATGCACGACAAAATGCAAGAAAACTTTTAGAACACTCTACTAAATGAAGGATTTTTTAAAAACTTAAAAACAAAAAATTATTTCACTTGCGCTCCAGTATTGACCATTTTTTCAGGACTTACAAAGACCAATTTTCCATTTTCATTTTCTGCTAAAAGAATCATTCCTTGAGAAACTACTCCTCTCATTTTTCGTGGTGCAAGATTGGCAAGCCAACATACTTGTTTTCCTATTATTTCTTCTGGTGAAAAATGCTCTGCAATTCCACTCGCTACGGTTACTTCATTTTCTCCTACTTCTAAAGTGATTTTCAAAAGTTTATCGGCTTTTTTGATAGGTTCTGCATTTTTGATGGTCGCAACACGAATATCAATTTTAGAAAAATCATCAAACTGAATTTCAGGTTGGATGGGTGCTATCTCTTTGTCTTCATTAGACACACGACTGTGTGTCTCTTTTAATTCTTGCATTTTTCTAGCCTTATTATCTTCTAATTTTTTGACTTGACTTTCTACCAATTCGTCTTCTATTTTTTCAAAAAGTAACGTTGCTTTGTTTATTTTTCCATCTAATAAATTTAATCTTCCTGCTAAATCCCATTTCAAACCTTCTTTAGATTCTGATTCTAAATTCAACATTTGAGCAATTTTAGCAGAAGTTTCAGGCAAAAATGGGCACATCAAAATAGATAAATTAGCCGTTAGCTCTGCACTAATTTTCATAATTTGTTCTACTCGCTTAGGTTCTGTTTTTTGTAGTTTCCAAGGCTCTGTGGTGGCAAGATATTTATTTCCAATTCGTGCCAATTCCATTACTTGATACAATCCTTCTCTAAAATTAAAGCTCTCTAAATTCTGACTTACTTTTTCAGTCTGTGTTTTTATTCCTTCTAAAGTTTCTTTATCAAAATCGGTTAAGCTATTTTTAATCTCAGCGTTTTCTAAATCAATATTCGGAATAGTTCCTTCATAATATTTATTTATCAAAACAACAGTACGATTAACAAAATTACCGAGCGTATCGACAAGTTCATTATTGATTCTGGATTGAAAAGTTGCCCACGTAAACTCACTATCTTTTGTTTCTGGTGCAATAGAAGTCAAAACATAACGCAATTCATCTTTTTTGGTAGGAAATTCTTTTACATATTCATTGAGCCAAACAGCCCATTCTCTTGATGTAGAAATTTTATCTCCCTCCAAATTCAAAAAGTTGTTGGCAGGAACATTTTCAGGCAAAATATAATCGCCATGTGATTTCAAGATAATAGGAAAAATCAAACAGTGAAAAACAATATTATCCTTTCCAATAAAATGAATAAGACGAGAATTTTCAGCTTCATCTTTTTGTTTTAGCCAGTATTTTTCCCATTTATTTTCTTCGCCTTGATTTTTTGCCCATTGTTTGGTAGCCGAAATATAACCAATAGGAGCATCAAGCCAAACATAAAGCACTTTTCCGTCAGCATCTTGAAGAGGAACAGGAACGCCCCAGTCCAAATCTCTAGTCATCGAACGCTCATGCAAACCTTGTTCTATCCAAGATTTACATTGACCATAAACACTTGTACGCCAAAGGTCTTTTTTATCTTCCAAAATCCATTCTCTCAGCCAAGTATCATAATTTTGTAAAGGCAAAAACCAATGAGAAGTAGATTTTAAGACAGGTTTTTCTCCACTCAATGCCGATTTTGGATTGATTAATTCTGTCGGACTCAACGTAGAACCACATTTTTCGCATTGGTCGCCAAAAGCATTATCATTCTGACAATTTGGACACGTTCCTACAATATATCTATCAGCTAGAAACTGCTCAAACTTTTCATCATAAAATTGTTCGTTGGTTTGCTTGGTAAAAACACCTTTTTCATAGAGTGTAGTAAAAAAACCTTGTGCCGTTTCTTTATGCAAATCTGTCGAAGTACGATGATAAATATCAAATTCTATCCCAAAATCCTTGAAAGAATTTTTGAGTAAAGTATCATATTTATCAATAATTTCTTTTGGCGAAATTCCTTCTTTTTTGGCTCTAAGTGTAATGGCTGCACCATGCTCATCGCTTCCACACACAAAAACAACATCGTGATTTTTCATTCGGAGATAACGCACATACGTATCTGCTGGCAAATATGCACCTGCAATGTGTCCGATATGAAGTCCACCATTGGCATACGGAAGGGCAGCCGTAACGGTAGTTCGTTTGAAGTCTTTTGAAGTTTTGATAGAAGTCGACATATATGAATATAAAAAATTAGCAATTTCATTTTGAATTAATCTACAAAAATAGAAAAAATGTAAACCGAATAATATTTTAAGGGTAAAAACTTTAGATTTTTCGAAAAGTAAAAATAATCATGTGCTTTAATTTATTGAATATCAATTTATTTTAGGTTAAAAATTAACATTATTTCAAATAAATAGGACTATAAAAGGTGCTTATATGATTAATCCCCTAATTTTTATTTTTTTTGAAAGAATTAAAAATTGTGCATCAAATTTGTAAGATAAATTTTATACTTAATTAACAAAGTATAATCTTAATTACTCAAATTTATTTAATTCAAAATTAGACACTTATGAAAACTCTTTTTTCTTTCATGTTTGCAGCGACCTTATTTTTCGCTATCCAATCAGAAGCAGCAGCTCAACAATATTTCACGTATGATGGAGATACTTTCTCTGTACAACTGAAAACAAATAGTGCCAATACTCAAGTTATGGAAGTTTTTTTCTCTAGCAAAGGAGAATGGCATAAATTTGAAATTATCGATTTTCACGATTTGGAAGATACTCACGAAGGTGGATTTCTTTACACAGTCAAAGACGGTAAAGGCGATGTATATGATGTAGATTATTATCGTTCTCAAAATTATATTATCGTATATGCAAGCAATCACAGTACACAATGGACTCTCTATAAAAGATAGTAAGTAGTTCATTTACTAAAAAATATTCAAAAACACCTATCAAAAGTTTGGTAGGTGTTTTTTTTATTCTATAAAATTTTCTGTTGCCATTTCCAAGCTGAAAGCATCATTTCTTCAATTCCATATTTAGGAATCCAGCCCAAAACAGTTTTTGCTTTTTCATTATCGGCATAAATTTCTACTACATCGCCTTCTCTTCGTCCTCCTAATTCATAATTGAGTTTCTTGTTACTTACTTTTTCAAAGGCTTTTATGGCTTCTAAAACTGTTACTCCATTTCCTGTTCCTAGATTGAATATTTCTACTTGATTTATATTCTTATCCTTATTTTTTTGATTTTCTACTAAATAATCAATCGCCAAACGGTGCGCCTCTGCAATATCCGAAACGTGAATATAATCCCGAATACAAGAACCGTCCCGAGTAGCATAATCACTTCCATGAACTGTCATTTTATCTCTTTTTCCTGCTGCTGTAAGTGTAATAATTGGAACAAGAGATGTCGGTGGGTTTTTTGGGTCTTCCCCAATTTGTGCCGAAATATGCGCTCCAACTGGATTAAAATATCGCAGCAAAACAAATTTTTGACTTTTAGAAGTTTTGGCAAAATCAATTATCATGCGTTCACCTACTTGTTTGGTATACGCATAAGGAGATTCTGCGTATCCAAAAGCTGTATTTTCTGAAACAGGTAATTCGGTTGTGTTTCCATAAACCGAACAAGAAGAAGAAAAAATAAAATTCTCTACTTTATATTCCTTACTTAACTTCAAAATATTGAGTAATGAATTGAGATTGTTTTGATAATAAAAAATTGGGTCAGCGACAGAATCAGGGACAGATTTTAAGGCTGCAAAATGAATAATTCCGATGATTTGAGAATCAGAATTAATATCTGCTTCTTTCTCAAAAATTTCTTTTGTTTTATCATAATTACATAAATCTACATCATAGTTTTTTACTTTTCTACCTGTGAGGTTTTCTATATTTTTAATGACAGAAGAAGAAGAATTCAAATGATTATCCATCGAAATAATCTCATAATCACTTTCATACCCATTTTTCTTAGTGTAATTTTCTAAGCATTCGACAACGGTATGCGAACCAATGTAGCCACACCCTCCTGTAATAATTATTTTTTTTTGCATAATTA
>Ga0100385_1002706_pt1 | contig 16491 bp, 12 predicted proteins | sample CryGeymeta201509_FD_81543 | JGI IMG/M metagenome (GOLD analysis project Ga0100385, IMG submission 81543) | Groundwater microbial communities from Crystal Geyser aquifers in Utah, USA - Crystal Geyser metaG 2015-09 | ecosystem: Environmental > Aquatic > Deep subsurface > Groundwater | place: USA... | reverse complement strand
AGCGCAGCACCGTCACCGTTTAGCCCGTGTGAGCGCAGCGAGCCGGGGCCTTTGGGTTTTCGCCAGGCTAGCAGCATCAGTTATTAACGCGCAGCCGACAAGCATCTGGCACTAAAATACCCCAGGTTCCCCGCCGCTGGTCGTGAATCACCGCCACCGCCTCGAGTGTCGGTTAAGAAACAGAAACGGTGCACCGGTCGGCAGCTTTCCGGGAAAGGCGACATTCACCAGCATGCTTAACCCTTCAAAGTGCTTGCGTGGCAATCAGCAGTCGCCAACAATCCCTGTTCAAGAATCCTTGGCAGTCGCGTCGGATTATGGGCGTCAGATCCGAAACATGTATACGCCCCTGCCCGATAAAAAGACTCGGCCTGTATCTTTACGTCCGTTCCGTAAATACCTGAAAAAGAGCCAAGGTTCCCTTGGAAAAAACACCCCATCCCAAGTAATTCCTGAACGAGGTCAAGGCGTTCAATTTGATGTTCTTCCTTCCGGCGACGCTTGAAACGCCTGAAAAAACTTTGGGGGGGGGCGGCTGGGGCAAGGAATTCATACCGCTCAGGGTGGGCTAGAAGTGGGGTGCAACCACGACGACGTATAGTAAAAAGAAAATCCTTTATACGCTTTGGATCGGCCCGAATGGGAGCTTCCACCAGCAGATAATTCGTATTCCCCAGGGTCAGGGGGTTATTTAACTGCTGAGGAAAGAATTCATCGAGAAAATACTCCATCCCCACGTGGAGCTTCAGAGGAATTTCAACTTTGTCCAATTCGGCCTGTAATGCAATAACGGCTTGCCGAACAATTTCCGGAGTATTTTCGAAAACACCCTTCATACAATGCGGGGTACAATAAACCTCAGAAAAACCGTTATCCACCAAAATAGAAGCAATGGCAATGGCATCATCCAGAGTCTTGGCGCCATCATCAATTCCAGGCAGAATATGGCAATGCCAGTCGGTAATGGTTGTTGTTTTATTCTGCCTCATTATACCCTTCAGGTGCGATTTTCGCGGCTGAAAGCCGCTCCCACAAAAAAGGGCTCAACCATAACCGGAAAAATCAACGCAGCGCCGTCACCGTTTAGCCCGTGTGAGCGTAGCGAGCCGGGGCCTTTGGTTTTCGTGTCTGGCTAGCAGCGTTGGTTGTTGATTCGCGGGCAACAAGCGGCCAGCACAAAAGCCCCCCAGTTCATCATGCCGCCCGCAGGGCAAGCCCTTTTTGCTGACTTTTTGTGGCGCTTGAACAAAAAGTCAGGCGCCGTGCGGGGGCGCAACCCCGCGGTCTTGATTTTGTTTTGTGCCCCAAAACTTATTCAAAAAATTAACGTCCTCTGCGATCCCTGTGCGATTTTCGCGGTTGAAAGCCGCTCCCACAAAAAAAAGGGCTGAACAGTTACGAAACTATTTTCTTTTGCGTCCGAACAGACGGCGAATGACTCCACGACCTGCAGGTCGTTTAGATTCTACAGATTCACTACCATAGACATAATCATTTGAATATCGTTTGCCATAATAACTGTAATAACTGTAATAATCTGCACCCTTGGCTGTTTTATCATTAAGTATCAACCCGGCTATTGGTGCCCCCACCGAACGTAAAATCTCAACCGCCCGCTGGGCAGCCTTAACCTGAACACCACCAACTTCAACAAGAACCAAAACCTTATCAGCTAACGCCGCAAGTATCGGCGCATCGGTAACCGCCAGCACCGGAGGCGCATCGAGGAGGAGAGTGTCATATTCTTCCTGCATTTTTTCAATCAGCCCCGCCATCTCCTTGCTGCCAAGCAATTCTGCAGGATTAGGAGGGATGGTTCCGGCATTGATAAAGTCAAGATGGAAGAACCCGGTATGATGCACGGTAGCATTAATCTCGCAGTCGCCAATCAGCAACTCTGTCAAGCCTGGGACACGAGGAACCTCAAAAACCGTGTGCAGAGTCGGCTTGCGTAGGTCACAACCAATCAGCAAGACTTTCTTGCCCGTCTGAGCCATGGTAAGAGCCAGATTCGCGGCAACAGTTGTCTTCCCTTCCCCCGGGAAGGTACTCGTGATCAGAACAATTTTACTTTTTGCCTTGCCACCCGAGAAATGAATGCTGGTTCGCAGACTTCTAAAAGCTTCAGACGCTGGAGACCGCGGATCAGTGTGAGATATCAGTGTTCTGCGCTCCTCTTCCCCGACACTGTCTTTCTTATTTTTCTGTGGAGCAATGAATGGAATTGTACTCAAAATTGGCAACCCAAGGAGGCGTTTGGCACTGTCACTGTCTTTGATCGTATCATCAAGGTACTCTTGGAAAAACGCCAGGCCGACACCCAACATGAGCCCGACAATCAATCCCAGCAGCAGATTCTTCTTCTTTTGCGGCTTGATCGGCAAATCAGGAATAATCGCAGGATCAATAATAGTAATGTTGCTGATAGTCGCTGCTTTGGCGATGCGTGTCTCCTGATGCTTTTCAAGAAGGAATATATACATACTTGAATTAACTTTAGCCAGTCGGGACAAACGCGCCAGCTCGAGCTCGGCCTTGGGCAAAGTTTGCAATTTTTTCTCACCCTGACGCAGTTGTTTCTGTAATGCATTAATCTGAACAACGAGCGTTTTCTGGGCCGTCGTAAAATGAGTCAGAAGCTGCAACTGCAATTCATCAATCTGTTTCTGAATCCGCTGAATCAAAGGATGGTCGGTGGTAACTTCGACCAGCAAACCACGTTTTTCAACTTCAAGTTCAGCCATTTTTTGTGAAACGGAAGAAACAACCGGATCGCCAGCCATAACAGTTGGCATATATGTTTCACCACGCTTGAGAGCTTCTTTTATCCCCTGCACCGCAAATTCAATTTGGCGATATTGAAGATCAAGCGCGTTCAACTCTTTTTCAAAATCAGATAAACGCTCAACCAACAATTGAGCGGAACTATCAAGCTGAATAATACCAGTCTTGTACTTGTAATCTTCCAGACTTTGTTCGGCTGAATTGAGAAAACCACGAACTTCATCAAGTTGCTGTTCGATAAATTCGACGGCCTTACTGGCCTCCTCAGACTTCAGGCTGATCGATCGTTCCAGATAGACCTGTGAAAGAGCTTGAACCACATCACTGACCTGCTGGGGGTCTGTCTGTTGATATGAAACCTGAATAATGTTGGTTTTTCTACCCACCTCATGTGCCGAGATTTGTGATCTGACATTGTGCACCGTCTGGCTAAAATCAGCCAGAATCAGTTCAAATTGATCCCCAGCTTTACCGTTCAGCCCTTTGAGGACAAGGCTGAAACCAGGTTTGCTGACCAGGCTACCACTGCGCCCTTCAGAGATCAGACGGCCATTTCTATCAAGAACGTTGAAAGTATCTGAGCCGGTCAGCAAAACGGTATATACAGGTTCCTCCGCGGTAGAGGTAAATTCGAGTATTGAAAAATCGAGATGTGATTTATTTTTAGAAACAACCCAATTCAAATGCAGACGATCGACAACCCGCTCAAGATTGGTACGGGACTTAATGATTTCTATTTCGGTTTCAATCGGGTTCTCCTGACTTAAACCAAGGTCTCCCAACAGATCCCCCCCCTTTACCTTATTTTCACGAACATGCAAGGTTGCTTTCGCTTCATAGATCGGCGTCACCCAAAAGGTGTAAAAAGTAACCGCAGAAAAAACAAAAATAAACGCAAGCACTAGAGTCCAACGGCGACGAAATAAAACCTGCAGATAGTCTTGCAGATGTATTTCTTCGACATGTGGCGGCATTGGAGATGAATTATCGTGCATATCAACCCTTCGGCATAATATAAGTCACAGCATTGCTCTGTAGAAGCATAACCTCTGAATCATCATGTTCAGTGTCAGCTTTTATTAATAGGAATTCTTCAACAATTCTATCTGAACAAAGGGCTGCAAGATCGCGCTAACGGCCTGGAGAGAGGGTAGAATCTCTGCAATCGTCTGGTTCCAGTTACCAATACTGCTTCGTGGTGCGTAAACAATATCTCCTTCCTGAAGCTGGAAGGGTAAACTTTCACCTCGCATAGCCTGTTTAAAATCAATAACGAGAAGCTCACCACGGGTAACTGATTCCGAACGAATAATTCTTATCTGCTCCAAGTTTGTTCCAACCTCATCCAGACCAGCACTCGCCAAAGCCTGTGGCAGGCTGAGTTGTCCGTTCGGCATCGGCACCGGCCCTGGTTTCTTAACCGCCCCAAAGACAAAAACATTCTGATTCTTGTCATCCGGAACATAAATGGAATCACCCGACTCTATCCAGACATTTTCCGCTATCCCCCCGTTTTTAACCAGATTAAAAATGTCAACGGGTTGCGCCCGATTGTCACGGATCAGTCGAGCACTACGTAAATTGGCGGTATCAAGCAAACCGCCGCCAAGAGCCAAGGCCTGAAGCAGAGTTAAAGGACGATCCATATAATAAGTCCCGGCCGCCTTGAACTGGCCTAGAAGATAAAGCGGTTTACTTTTATATTCTGCAACCTCTACGACCACCCATGGGGCACGTAAAAATGCGGTAAATTGCTGCTTCAGCAAATTTTCAACCTGCTCAAGACTGTAACCTGAGACCTTGACACTACCAACCAGTGGCAGGTGAATATTGCCCAGTCCGTCAACTCGGCTCCCCGGTAATGTGCCCGCGTTCACGGGGCTGCTCAATTCGGGTCGCCCGGCAACATTGACAAACAACACGTCACCGGGACCGATCAGGTATTCGGGTGAGGGTATTTCGCCTGATTTTTTAGCCGGGATTGAAACAACCCGTCTGTCCAGAATCGGCGAACCAGTCACCTCAAGAGCAGTACCAGCGGGTAATTCGGGGTAAGAAACACAGCCGGAGAGCAACCCGCTGGTAACGGCAAGTGCGCTCACAATCAGACGAAAAGTTACAAACATACGCAATCTCCACCAGACAAGTTGGCTGGTCTTAAAAAAGCAAACATGGAAATGAGAGCAACCATTAGAGTAATCAGAAATAATTGATGGCACCCCACGCATCACCAGTGATTCCAGACAATCACCCTTAATCGAACCAGACAAAAAACGCGTCGGATAATAACCTAGACAAGCATTCACCACAACCTTTGCGTCTGCATAAAATAAATTTGCAAATTTTCGCCACAACTCAACTATCGCGCCGCTAAAACGGCACACGTGCCTGACACGGGGGGAGGGTAGCTTAAATGAAAAGGGGAGGAAGAGCAAACCGACTACCGGGTGCCGATTCTGCCAATAACCGGCCAGCACAAAAGCCCCCCAGTTCATCATGCCGCCCGCAGGGCAAGCTTTGTTTTTGCTGACTTTTTGTGGTACCTGAACAAAAAGTCAGGCGCCGCACGGGGGCGCAACCCCGCGGTTTTGATTTTGCTTTGTCCTGTTTTAGTGAGTTATTCAGGATGTGCCAGGACTTCGCACGGCTTACGCCGCCAGGATCTCCTTGAGGATTTCCGGACGTTTGATGGCAATAGCGATCAAGGACTTGGCGGCACCGGAAGGCTGGCGTCGGCCCTGTTCCCACTCCTGAAGAGTGCGCAGGGAGACACCGAGAAGTTGCGCAAATTCGGCCTGCGAAAGCTCAAGCTTGTGCCGGGCCTCGGCAATAGGTGAAATCTCAACCGTAGATTTTCGGCCCACCTTACCAGACTTGAGGTCTCGGATGGCCTGCAGCAGTTCCGTGCCGATATCGCGATCAGCGTCGCGCTTAAGAAGATCTTTTTCATTACGAGTCATGAGCCATCTCCTCTTTCAGAGCTTTAAGAATATATCCGGGAATGCTATCGACAGCGCTTTTCGCGTAGATCACAAGAAGCCAAATCTCGCCGGACTGCAAGCGCGCATAGTACAGGATGCGCGCACCTCCGCTCTTGCCGCCACCCTGCCGTTTCCAGCGAACCTTACGAACCCCTCCAGATCCCTTTACGACATCTCCGGCATCCGGAGATGTCGCCAGAAACGCCTGGAATGCCGCATACTCTTCATCGCACAGATAATCTCTTACCTGCCTGGTGAAAAGTGGAGATTCAATAAATGTAATCATAGCTAGACCATACGTCCTTGACGGACAAAATCAAGAAAATTTTTCCATGGTTCAATGATTGAGTCGCTTCAGCCTTGTCATAATATAAGTGTTATTTTTAAGGTCAAGGGTGAAAATCCGTTAAAATCTGAACGCAAAATCGGCGCACCAAAGGCGCGAAGAAAAACATAACCCCCCTCGATCCCCCCTTACTTTAAGAGGGGAGGAAAAGCAGCGCCGGAAAAATCAGCGCAGCGCCGTTACCGTTTAACCCGTGTGAGCGCAGCGAGCCGGGGCCGTTGGTTTTTTGCCACGCTAGCAGTGTCGCTTGTTGATTCGCAGCTAATAACCGGCCAGCACAAAAATCACCCAGTTCATCATGCCGCCCGCAGGGCAAGCTTTGTTTTTGCTGACTTTTTGTGGCGCTTGAACAAAAAGCCAGGCGCCGTGCGGGGGCGCAACCCCGCGACCTTGCCTTGCTTGTGCCCCAGAAAAACTTATTCAACAAATCAAAGACGTTAGGACTCCCAAAGGCCTCGTAGGCATAACCCCTGAAACTCAACTGGACATTTTAAGCTGCCGTCTTGAGGGGCTTAACTTCTCGCTTGATCCGCTTTGCTACCGCTTCGGCACTGTCAAGTTCGTACTCCGTCTGGAGGTTCAGCCAGCTCTGTGCATCGGTACCGAAAAAGCAGGCCAACCGGAGAGCCGTATCGACGGTAACGGCACGATTCCCTGCACATATCTCATCAATGCGACGCTGAGGAACACCGATAGATTTAGCCAGGCGATAACGGCTGAGGCCAAGCGGTTTAAGGAAATCTTCAAGTAGTATTTCGCCAGGGTGAACAGGGGGAAGATCGCGTTTGTTCATAGCTAAACTCCTTTCAGTGATAATCGATGATCTCGACTTCGAAGACATTTCCATCCTGCCACGAAAAGCATATCCGCCACTGGTTATTGATGCGAATGCTCCACTGACCGGCACGATCGCCCGTCAACTGTTCCAGGCGGTTGCCGGGCGGGACTCTCAGGAAATCGAGGCTGGCTGCGGCATTGAGCTGTTTCAGCTTACGTTGCGCAACGCGCTGTACATCCTGCGGGAGTTTGGTTGAAAATCGCCCCCGGAAGAGCTTTTCGGCCTCTTTACCTGCAAATGACCTGATCATTGACCTCGATAATAACGCTATCCAATAGTATCGTCAAGCGATACTAATTATAAACAGAACTCAACTGACATTAGTACTCTGCAACGCATAGGATTTCGTAAGATTGCGCCGGGATTTTTCGTGTCAGCCAGGCATGATGATCGCTGCCTAGCCATAGCTAAACAGCGATTATCATAACGCAGCTGACGCGGAAAATAACCAGCAAGATGCGAAAGATTATGTGTTATAGGGTACGAGTGCTGCGCATCTGTAAATAAAGGAGAGAACAAATGATCGAAGCCTATTTGAAACACGAAGCCGAGCGAAATGCCCAGGGGATTCCGGCCTTGCCCCTGAGCCCTGAACAGACCGCATCCCTGTGCGAGTTGTTGCAGAACCCCCCTAGGGGCAAGGAAGACTTCTTGCTCAATTTATTTACCGAAAGAGTTTCGCCCGGCGTCGACCCGGCGGCAGAAGTCAAGGCCGGTTTTCTGGCTCAAATTCTTACCGGTGATAAAAAATCTGTTCTCATTGATAAAAAACAGGCGGTTAAAATTCTTGGTACCATGATTGGTGGCTACAATGTCCAGCCTCTGATTAGCGCATTGAGCGCTGCTGACCTCGCCGAAGATGCGGCGGTCGCCCTGTCGGGCATGACCTACGTTTATGACGCGGCTCAGCAGGTTATCGCCCTCGCGAAAACCAACGCTGCGGCTAAAAAGGTAGTCGAAAGCTGGGCTAAAGCCGAATGGTTTACCCGCAAGCCCGCAGTTCCTGAAACCATCAAGGTCAAAGTGTTTAAAGTTGAAGGCGAGATCAATACCGACGACTTCTCACCGGCCGGCGATGCCTGGAGCCGTCCCGATATCCCCCTGCATGCCTTGGCTATGGGCAAAACCCGTTTCCCCGGCGGAATCGAAGAAATTGCCAAATGGCGCGCCGAAGGTCATCAGGTTGCCTTTGTCGGCGATGTGGTCGGCACCGGTTCTTCACGAAAATCAGCGTGCAACAGCGTGCTCTGGTGTATCGGCGATGATATCCCCGCTGTCCCCAACAAACGCCGTGGTGGCGTCATCATCGGTGGAGTTATTGCGCCAATTTTCTTTAATACTGCCCAGGATTCCGGTGCTCTGCCCTTGCGCATGGATGTTTCTAACCTGAATATGGGTGATGTCATCACCATCAACACCAAAAAGGGTGAAGTGACCAATGCCGCGGGTACTGTGGTTTCAACCTTCGAGATCAAACCCAATACGGTTCCCGATGAATATCAGGCCGGTGGACGCATTCCGTTGATTATTGGTCGCGCGGTTACCACGGCGGCACGCGCGGCGCTGGGGCAGGGGGAAACGGAAATTTTTGCCAAGCCCGAAAATCCGACGCCTAAAGCCGGTCAGGGTTACACCCAGGCACAAAAAATGGTCGGTCGTGCCTGTGGCGTCGCAGGTGTTTTACCGGGCACAGCTTGCGAACCCAAAATGACCACGGTCGGTTCCCAGGATACCACCGGTCCGATGACGGCCGATGAGTTGAAAGAGCTTGCCTGCCTCAAGTTTTTGTCCCCCATGTTTATGCAGAGTTTTTGCCATACAGCCGCTTATCCCAAGCCGGCCGATGTCAAGATGCACGCCAATCTGCCCAAATTTATTGCTGATCGCGAGGGGGTTGCGCTGCGGCCTGGTGACGGAGTCATCCACTCCTGGTTGAACCGTTTACTGGTGCCCGATACCGTTGGTACCGGCGGTGATTCCCACACCCGCTTCCCCATTGGCATTTCCTTCCCCGCGGGTTCAGGGCTGGTTGCTTTTGGCGGCGCTATGGGTTTCATGCCCCTTGATATGCCGGAATCTGTGCTGGTGCGTTTCAAGGGCGAACTCAATGAAGGTATCACCCTGCGCGACGCAGTCAATGCGATTCCCTACTATGCCATTAAGCAGGGGCTAATGACGGTGCCGAAGAAGAACAAAATCAATGTCTTTAATGGCCGCATTCTTGAAATGGAAGGTTTGCCGAATCTGTCGGTGGAGCAGGCCTTTGAACTCACCGATGCCGCCGCCGAGCGTTCCGCTGCCGCCGGGTGCATTAAGCTTTCTGAAGACTCGGTTTGCACCTATTTGCGCTCGAATATTGCTTTGATGGAGAAAATGATCGAAGAGGGTTATCAGCACCCTGATACCCTGCGTAAACGCATTGACGCGGTTAAAGACTGGCTCAAGGCACCCAAATTGATTGAAGCCGATGCTAATGCCGAATATGCGGCAGTCATCGAAATCGACCTGGCCGAAGTGACCGAGCCGATTCTCGCTTGTCCGAATGACCCCGATGATGTCAAGTTGCTCTCCGAGGTCGCCGGCACTCCGATTCAAGATGTTTTTCTCGGTTCCTGCATGACCAACATCGGCCATTTCCGTGCCGCTGCTGAAATCTGGCGCGGTCAGAAATTTAATCCCAATATTCGCACCTGGGTGTGCCCACCAACGCGGATGGATCAAGCGAAATTGAAAGAAGAAGCAGTCTTCTCGGTTTTCAGCGCCATGGGAGCCCGCATCGAAATTGCCGGCTGTTCCCTGTGTATGGGCAATCAGGCCCGCGTGCCCGATGGCGTCACTATGTTCTCGACCAGCACGCGTAACTTTGATGATCGCATCGGCAATGGCGCGAAAGTTTACCTCGGTTCCGCCGAATTAGGCGCCGTGACCTCGACTCTGGGCAAATTGCCGACCCCCGCCGAATATCTGGCGGTCTACAAAGAAAAAGTCGCACCCAAAGCCGCTACTATCTACCAGTACCTGCAATTCGATCAGATGGCTGGTTATGGCAAATAATGCCCGGAATTAAAGTTGACACCCTCGGGTAGAAACTGCTAAAAGACCTGCACACCGGGCGTTTAGCTCAGCGGGAGAGCACTGCCTTCACACGGCAGGGGTCCACAGTTCGATCCTGTGAACGCCCACCAGCAAAAAAAAAAGGGTTAGCGAATTTTCGCTAACCCTTTTTTTTGGTGTTATTGCAGGCATAATACCTGGCGACTAACCGCACTTCACCTGCACCGCCTGGTTGATAACTCAGCTCACTGTCTTATCCGCCGGCAAATGCGCATCGTAGGGGAGTTCGATGCTGAAACGGCAGCCGCCCTGGGGGAGGTTTTCGGCGTAAATTCGACCGCGGTGCTTTTCGCACACAATGAAGTAGGCGGCACTTAACCCCAGCCCTGTGCCTTCGCCTTCCTGGGCGGTGGTGAAAAACGGATCAAAAATTCTTTTCATAATTTCCGGTTTGATCCCGGTGCCGTTGTCTTCAACGCAAAGCTGCACCTGCGCAGCTTGTTTTTTGAGGGTAATTTTAACCCGCGGATGGGGGCTGGCGGCTTGATCCAGCGCTCGGGCGCTGTTGCGCAGAAGATTGAGCAGGGCTTGTTGAATTTCGTGACGATCGCAGACTAGAGGCGGCAGTGCAGGCTGAACTTGTTTGATAATTTCAATATCACGGAAGTGATACTTTTTTTTCAGTTCATAATCGGTTGCGGCCAGGTGCAGAGTTTCATCAATCAGACTGGCGATATCGCAAGGGGCATATTCAACCGAGCGACGTTGGGCAAAATTGACCATTTCATCGACAATTTTTTTCGCCCGATCGCCGGCGCTGCGGATGGCAGTCAGCATAGCATAAATGCCGCGTTCTTCCAGATAAGCTGCGAGATTGTTAAGATCCAGCTGACATTTGGCGGCGATATCCAGGTTTTTATTGAGATTTGGGCTCAAGCGATTTTGCAGTATCTGGGCGTGTTGCAGAATAATGGCGAGGGGGTTGTTAATTTCATGGGCCATGCCCGCGGCGAGGCTGCCGATGGAGAGCATCTTTTCACTCAGAACCATCAACTCTTCCATGCGCACCCGGTTAGTGGTTTCGTCGGCGCGCAGCACCGCTCCCTGTCTTTTGCGTTTGCCCAGGGGGTAAACCGTCAAATCGACATAAATTTTGCGTTTGGGTAAGATCCAGGAAATGTTCTGCCAGGTTTTTACCTGCCCGCTTTTAAGGGCCGTAACGAGATCAATTTGCTGCTGAGCCAATGCGGGAAAAACCTCCATTAAATTTTGTCCCAGGGCGTTACGGGTCGAAACCCGGGTTACGTAGACCGCCCAACGGTTCCATTGAATGACGCGCTGGTTCTCATCGACCACAATCAAAAGTGAGGGCATGGAATCAATAATTGTGGTCAGCTGGTTGCTCAGCTGGGTGTAATTGTCGTTAGGGGGCTGGGTGCACGGCGCGAGTGTGTTCATGGAATTTTATCCAATCGTGACTAAATGGGAGGATTCAAAGCTTGAATTAAGGCTGCTTTTTTTCAGGCAAGGGCCGATTGGCCTTGAGCAGGCGCGTGAATTCGGGCTCAGGAACCGGTCGGCTAAAGTAGTAACCCTGATAATATTGACAATTGCGCTGATTCAGAAAATTTAACTCGTATTCGGTTTCAACGCCTTCGGCAATGACTTTAAGGCCCAGGTGATGAGCCATGGAGATAATGGTTTCAACGATTGAGGCATCGCAGGCATCGGCCTGAAGGTCGCGGACAAAAGATTGATCAATTTTCAGCGTGTCAAGGGGCAGGCGACGCAAATAAGTGAGTGACGAATAGCCGGTGCCAAAATCATCAATCGACAGTTCAATATCCATGCTCTTGAGCGCCTGCATTTTGGTGATGGTGTCGTTGACGTTGTCAATGACCATGCCTTCCGTCAATTCGAGCCCCAGGGTTTGGGGATCAATGCCGGTTCGTTCGATGACGTTATAAACCTGATAGATGAAGTCTGGTTGGCGGAACTGACGCGGGCTGACATTGACCGCCAGGTGGCCCAAAAACAAGTGTTGATCACACCAGCATTTGATTTGGCGACAAGAGGCTTCCAGAACCCAGAGCCCGATGGGCAGAATCAGGCCGGTTGCCTCGGCCACCGGAATAAATTCGGCGGGGGATATAAAACCTTTTTCCGGGTGCTTCCAGCGCAGCAGGGTTTCGGCACCAACAATCCGACCGTCTTTATCGACCTGAGGCTGGAAGTAAAGTTCCAGCTCGTTGCGTTCAAGGGCGAAGCGCAATTCCTTTTCAATGAGCAGACGCTGATCGGCGGCCGCCTGCATGCTGGGCAGGAAGAAGCGAATGGTATCGCGACCGTCATCTTTGGCCTGATACATAGCGGTGTCGGCCTGGCGCAGAATATCGTTGCTATCGAGGGTGTCTTCATCGTCGGTAGGGAAAATGGCAACCCCGATACTGGGGGTGATGTGCAGATCATGGCCCAATAGATGATAGGGTTTTGATAGCGCTTTCTGAATTTGTTCGGCCTTGGCTTGCGCCTGCATCGCTGCTTCGCTGGGTTCCTTGCCCATGTCGGCGAGGAGCATGATGAATTCGTCACCACCCAGGCGCGAGACGGTGTCTTCCATGCGCAGATCGGCGGAGAGGCGTTTGGCAACTTCTTTCAGCAGATTGTCACCGACCTGATGCCCCAGTGAGTCGTTGATGTTTTTAAAATGATCAAGATCCATAAAAAGCATGGCCCCGTAATGCTTGTGACGGCGGGCTCTGGCCAGGTCACGTTCGAGACGGTCGGTCAACAGGCGGCGATTGGGAAGATCGGTCAGGGCGTCATAATAAGCCAATCGTTCAATATGCACTTCGGCGAGTTTGCGTTCGCTGATGTCGCGCAGGGTGCCACAGACCATGGCCGGTCGGTTTTCTTGCGCCGGCAAAAGGCGGGCGTTAATGGAGCAGGGCACCATGGTGCCACTTTTATCACAAAGTTGAATTTCGTAATCGGAGACAGTACCGCGGACATTCAGCTCTTCAATCAGGCGCTGGCGATTTTCTTTTTGGGGGTGCAGTGTATCAATATGGGAACCAATCAGTTCTTGCGGAGTGTAGTCGGAAACATTGAGAACCGAAGGGCTGACCTCATGAATGGTACCGTCGATGAAAACTTCAAAATAAACATCTTGCAGGTTTTGATAAATGGAGCGATAGCGCTCCTCACTGAGTTTGATCTGCTGATGGGTTTCACGCAGATCGTTCATGGCTCGTTGCAGATCTTCGGTTCGCGCGATAACTTCTTCTTCGAGCCGCTCTTGATAGGCGCGGTTCTCCCGAATCAACCGGGCTCTTTCCAAGGCCTGTTCAATGGCATATTGCAAGGTCGATAAGTCTTGAATCGGTTTGAGGAGATAATTCCAGGCGCCACGGCGCACCGCTTCAATGGCATCGCCAATAATACCGGTGCCGGAAACAACGATGATGGGCGTGTCGGGCGATTTTTTGCGAATACTGGTCAGAACTTCCAGTCCATCGACCTCGGGCATACGCAGATCGCAGATGACCAGGTCGGGTTTTTCACGTTCAAAGAGTTCGATTCCCTCTTTGCCGTTACTGGCTTCTAAAACTTCATAGTCGAAATCTTCGAGGTAAAGCCGGAAACTGTCGCGTATACTCTGCTCATCGTCTATGGTCAAAATACGGATCGCGCGTTCTGTCATCACGTTTCTCCCGTGAAAAAGCCATCAGCTGCCATAAGCTTTGGATCTCGGGTGAGGGGAATAACGCCATGTTTCATTTCAGCCATCGACGAGCCTTTCCAGGGGCAGTTCAATAATGAGTAAACTGTGACCGTCCGAATTTATTTCGCTTGAGAGTGTACCACCATGAATCTTGTTGATAATAAAAAAACTGGCGCAGAGACCCAGCCCTTCATTGGGTTTCCGTAGCCCGGGGCGGAAAAGTTCGATCAGTTCCGTCTGGGGAACTGGTACCCCATTGTCTTCTATGCGCAAATGAATTTGGTTGTCGCCGCTTTCAAGTGACAGGGTCATTTGTGCGTTTTCAGGGGCATTGGTGCGTAAAATTTGTTCGGCGCGAAAACGCAGCAGCGCAAAAAAAGCCTGTTGTAATTTTAGGCCATGACATCGCAGCGTGGGCAGAGCAGGGTCATAATTACGCGCCAGCGTGATGTGGCGAAAATCGTATTGCTGTTTCAGATCGAAATCACCCGCGGCCAGCTCAATTGCGCGTTCGAGCAGAGTGCTGACCGAATGAAAAGCCTCTTTTTCGACGTCCTGGGTGCTGAAAAGTATCAGATTCTCAATGACCCGTGCGGCACGGCGTGCCGATTCACGCACGGCGGCGATCGCCTTGTCAACCTTGCGCTGACGTAGATATTCTTCCATTTTTTCCATGCTGATACCACAGTTATCGGCGGCGAGGCGATTTTTTTGTAACTGCGGGTTCAGGCGATTATGAAGCAGTTGCATATTTTGTAAAATGCTGGCCAAAGGGTTGTTGATTTCATGAATCATGCTGGTGGTCACTCGACTGAGGGTGGCCAGTTTATCTTTTTTAATGATCAGACTTTCCATCTGGACCCCTTCGGTTATATCTTTCATCAAAATGCTAATGGTCGGGCGAGTCTGATGAAATGCCGGAGATATTTTAACAGTCCAGATGCGGTCATGGTGGGCGTCAAACAGTTTGTCCAAATACCGTTCTTTTTGATCTTTCAGCGCCTGGTGAACGATATCGAGGTCGAAGGGCAGGGCAGAGCTCACAGGTTCCAACGATTGCCCCATGAGCTGCTGACGGGGGCAGGTAAAAAAGTCGACCGCCCGTTGATTGAGGGCAACAATTTTCCCTTGACTGTCAATGCGCAGAAAAATGTCGGATATTTGTTCAAGCAGATTCGCGTTGTTTTGGTTTAATCTATTGATTTCACGTGTTTTTTTAAAAAAAAGATAACAAACAACAGCTAGGGCGAGTAGAACCGGAAGCAGCATCCATCCCGGCCAAGGAAGCTGCATTGCGGAGTGTTCGGCAGCAAAGCTCGGTGTGACTATGCTCGTCAAAACAGAGACAAGCAGGGATAAAAAAACAGCAGCTATCACGATTACGCCCCAGAGCAGTAAGATTGACAAAGGCTCACGAATTAAGCTTAACAGAAAGTTTTTCGTCTGCGAGCCTCAACGCAAAATAAATCTGATTTCCACCAAGTTCCACCTCCGTTTCACCTAGGTGCTGAGGGATCAATCATCCCCGCTCCATCGCTGCCTCGGGCTGGATCCTGAACGGTTACACATTTATCCCACACCTGGTTTCGACCCTGTTTTTTGGCGCGCTAAAGTAATTTTTCGGCGGCTTGCAGCACCTGCTCAGGATTCATCCGTTCGCAGCTGGATGCTTATGGGATATAGGGGGTACGAGCGTGATGCCCAGAAAAAGCGGAGTGAGTGAAGGTTGAAACTGCTGAAGCAGGGGCTGATTGATGAGCGGTACCGCCGCCAGGAGAAAAATGATCCCAGGCAAGAAAAAGGGAGAGAATCGGAAAAAATTCACGGAAAAATTTACATGAAACCGCGTTTTTTGGGGCGCGACACCTTACCCAATATCCAGCCGAAAAAGAGTACGCAGGCTCCGGCGATAAACCATTGGATTCCTTCTGTACGAAGATCAATGTTGCTTTGTTCCGCCAGAATTTGCAACCGCCCCGTCAGGTCACTGTTTTCCTGGAGCAGTTGGTCGCGTTCACGGGTTATCTGGACAATATTTCCGGCATCCGATTGCAAGGCTTCATATTGTGCCTTGACGCGGGCCAGCTCTTTGGCCATTTCATCACTTTGAGTTACGCTGTTTTTTTGTTGCTCCAGGCTGGTTGTCAATTGATCAATTTGTTCTTGTTGGGCAGCTATTTCGGTTTTCAGCTGTTTGATCACGAGGGTCCTGGGCAGTTCATCGTTGATATATTGGCTGCGAACGTAGCCTTCCAGGCCCGCTTCGGTACGCACATGTAAAAATTCTTTCAAATCTTCGATTATCTCCAGTTTTTCACCCGTGCGTATGGTTCCCAGGGTTGTCGCCCGGTCAGCGGGTTGTTCGCGTAGGGTCACAATTAACTGATCAGAAACATAGCCCACATTTGCCGCCCACAGGGGGCTGGACAGCAACAAAAAAAACAACACGGTGATGAAAAATTTCATGGAGTAATCCTCTTAAAAGCAATAATTTGCGCGAGCATAGCGGTTTTGCCGGGTTATTTCAAGCCGCGGGGGCGATTGTTCAGCCGTTACGGAAACGGTTCATTCCCGTAGTTTTTGGGGGCGGCTGATGCTGCGATTGGGTTCGACATAGACGATTTCCGCATACCGCTGCGGCAGTGCCAACAGGTGTTCACCTTGCGCCGGCGAGCCAGCTTCTACCAGCAGCAAGGTTTTCCCGGCCAGGGTTTGGCGCTGCAAAATTTGCAATTTTTCCGTGCGAATAATCTGTTCAATGCGT
>Ga0100385_1002701_pt1 | contig 16509 bp, 18 predicted proteins | sample CryGeymeta201509_FD_81543 | JGI IMG/M metagenome (GOLD analysis project Ga0100385, IMG submission 81543) | Groundwater microbial communities from Crystal Geyser aquifers in Utah, USA - Crystal Geyser metaG 2015-09 | ecosystem: Environmental > Aquatic > Deep subsurface > Groundwater | place: USA... | reverse complement strand
TATGGAATACTTAGATATAGAAAAAGGTTTGAGCCATAACAGTCAAATTACTTATAATCGTTTAATTCATAAGTTTGAAAACTGGCTTAAGGAAAATAAATTAACCACTCTCCTACCGCACGAGCTAACAGCAGAACATCTTTGGCAATACCGTGTCTATTTATCTAAAATTTATAATAAAAACAGCCGTCAACCTCTAAAAAGGGCTTCAATTAATTATTATCTTATTGTTTTAAGAAATCTTTTAAATTATTTTGCTGATAGAGATGTTACGGCTTTACCAGCAGAAAAAGTAAAACTTTTTTTGGATAAAAAAGAAAAGAGTATTAAATTTTTAAATTTAGAACAAATTGAGAAACTTCTGGAGGCACCAGATGTTTCAAATATAACCGGTTTAAGAGATAAAGCAATCTTAGAAGTATTATTTTCTACAGGATTGAGAGTAGCTGAGTTAGTGAGTTTAAATAGAAATCAGATTAAAATAGAAAATCTTAATGAGGAACTAGAAATTAATGTTATTGGTAAAGGAGGAAGAATTAGACCTGTCTATTTATCGTCACGTGCTCTAAAAGCTCTGAAAGATTATTTAGAAACTCGCAAAGATGATGACAAAGCCTTATTTATTAATTATAAAGGACCAACATCAACAAACCATCGTTTAACTACTCGCTCAGTAGAAAATATTGTGACAAAATATGTTTTAAAAGCAAATATTTCCATTCCTGCCAGTCCTCATACCCTTAGGCATTGTCTTCATCCCCTAACCCGTATTATTACTGAAAACTCCATTGCTCCCATCAAAGAATTATATTTTCATCGTTCTGTAAAAGTTAAATCTTTGAACTGGAACAATCTTAAACTTGAGAATAGTAAAGTAATAAGCAAAACATATCATATTACGCCATTTTACTCTATTTGGGCTGATGGCTATAATCTTATCTGTTCGCCAAAGCATCGACTTTTTACTATAGGAGCAAAAGGCATCAAAGAAATTACAGCAAAAGAATTAAAAATCGATGATTATATAATGGGCATTAAAAAAATAGATATAAAGGGTAAATCATTTTGTGATCCGAAATTAGCAAGAATAATGGGCTATATCTTAGGCGATGGCACTGTAAATCTGAAACGGCGATGTATAATTATAAACGATAAGAACAGAATAAATTTGAAATATTATAAAAGTTTGGTTGATACTCTTCTAAAAATAAATACCAATTTAGTAAAATCGCACAGCAGCAATAGTTTTGAGTTAATGATATATCATAAAGAATTTGTTGAATTTTTGCTAAATCTTGGGTTTGGAGAAAAATCTAATAAAAAAAGGGTACCAAAGGAAATTCTTTCTGCCTCTCAAGAAGAATTATCTGAATTCTTGGCAGGATTTTATGATGCCGATGGTAATAGTGGAACAATAAGATTTTTTTCTTCCAGCAAAGAGCTTCTGAAAGATGTACAAAACGGCCTTTTAAGATTTGGTATTGATTCTCATTTAAATGTTCGTAAAAGAACTATCTTATTGCCTCAAAAGAAAACCTTCACTCATGAATTTTATACCCTTCATATTCTTCACCGACCAGACCAGTTAAAGTTTATTAATAAAATTAAAACATTGAAATCAAAAGACCTAAAGGTTTGTTCTGATTATGATGGTGAAAAATTGCCAATTGGCGAGTTGTTATTAGAAATTAGAAAAGATACGGACCAGAAAAATATATTTTGGTCTGATAAATTAAAGAAAAATTATAGAATAAATTATGTAGCGAGATATTATCATAAGTTAGTGCCTGTCAAAAATACTGTAAAAAGAATTATTAACCAATTAGAAGATTTGAATTATTACTCCCCTCTTTTGTTAGAATTAAAAAAAATTGTCTTTGCTAATAATATTAAATGGTTAAGAATCAAAAAGAAAACCAATGTTCCCGGCAATAGATTCAGTTCGTATGATTTTGGATTAGCAAAAAAAGATGGCAACTTTATTACTGACGGTATTATAAGTCATAATTCTTTTGCAACCGATCTGTTAATGCAAGGCGTTGATTTAAGAACTATCCAAGAGTTTTTAGGTCATAAAAATATTGCCACTACTCAAATTTATACTCATATTACTAATAAACACTTGAAAGAAATTCATAGAAAATACCACAGTGATATAGGATAATACATAACTTTATTTTATCTGTCAATGAATCTTAATATAAATAAAAAGGTAGGGTCATCCCCTACCTTGAGTTTTGTGCAATTTTTATACTACCTTTCTCAATAATGAATTTTGTTCCATTTAGCTCTATCATAAAAATAGAGCTATAAATTGGCAACAACATGAGAAAGGCTTGCCATACTCTATGTTTTGCTAATTTTACATCACCTTTTTTCACTAACTCGTAGAGTCTTCGCTTGTCTTTACCCCTTCCGCTTAGAATTTTAATTGTTCTATCTTGAACTCTTTTTTTAAAAGGGTTTGCTTTCACAGTATTAAGAGCTGAAAGAGCTTTAAATATCTTAGGCCATTCTACCAAGTTTTGGGATGATTCCAATAAGCATTTATAAGTCTGAGCAAAAACTTCAAAACTGTAGTTTATAATCTTTTCGCAGCGCTCTTCTTCTTCCATGAGTTCGAGTGCTCTCTTTTGTACCCAAAAAACAATGTCAAAATCTTTCTGAATCTCTTCAGGTAATATCGTTCGGATCTTTATAAAATCTCTTTCTAGTGTTTTGATATTACTCTTCAGCTGTTTTAAACCTTCGATATTCCCTAAAATAGATGTTAAATCAGTTACCCCTTTAATTATATTTGTCATTATAGAAACCTTCCCCGGATGTTCAATGGAAAACGAATTTTCAAAAACAACAAGGGTATCAAGGTAACTCATGGGTATATGGAGAGCTTGCTGTCTGATAGCCGAATCAAGCTCAGGAACTGTTTCTGTTTTGCCTTCGTAATTCTTGATTACTATTTCCCCTTTTTCATTCACCCCCATTCTACTGGTTTTACTATTGGGGGGAATTTTCTGCACAATCATTTCCTTTCACCTCCTTATGTATACGTTTTTAATAACATTTCCGCAATACTAATACAATTTAAATATTCCTCTCTAGTTAATCTTTGTTCAGCTTCAACATCTTCTAATCTATCTCTCCCTAAAAAAACAATCTCTTGAATATATATCTTATTCAATTTATCTAGTCGAAAAGTAACTTTTACTGGGGAGCCAAATTGATTAGAAGTGTAAATGGTAATTCCTCCATATAGATCAACCTCAATTTTGCGTTTTTCTGCTCCATATGATATAACTCTGAAAATTCGTTTAATCTTTCTGTCCCTTCTTTCATCTTCCTCTGTATATGGGCCAAGATCTCGAACGAAAGTAATTTTTATCGGTTTCCTTTTTAAGTGACGTTTCAGAAAAAAAATTCCCTGATTTCTAGAATATGCCTTTCGAATTAAATATTTTTTGATAGTTTCTTCTGTGGGAGGAAATAGATAATTCTTTTCCTCAATCGCTCCGATTGAATATTGGTGTGTTTGTTTTGTCTGTTTTGTCTGTTTTTTTTCTTTTTCTTTCATTTTGTACCTCCTTTTGGTTTATAATTCCGCCCTAACAGAACTATCTTAGCAATTTCTCTCCAGGCTTGTTCTTTTTCCTTGGTTAGGTTTTTAGCAAAAACAAGAACAATTTTCCCAGTTTGCGTTTCAAAAACAGCTTTACTAGCTTCATCAGTAATTTCTAATGTGCCTTTTTGGGGCACATTCAAATTTACACTAATGCCTGTTTTTTCCATTTCCAACCTCCATACTTCTAGATTTTATATATAAAAACTATCAGATTTTCTATCAATTTTTACTTTTCAAGTTACAAATTAAAACATATAATGGATATGAGGATTCTCATATCCGCTTAAATTATCTCATATTTTCAATTGTTTGTCAAATGAATAAAATTGATGTTGTAAATAATGTCAAAAACTGGTAAAGTTAATAGATAAGATTGCTTCGTCGCTACGCTCCTCGCAATGACAAGACACTATGTAGCTGTCATTGCGAGGCCGAAGGCCGTGGCAATCTCAATAAGATTGCTTCCCGCCATGTTTCGCTCGCGGCTAAAGGCTTTAATTCGCTCGCAATGACATTAAACAATTTTGACTTTTGATTTTTGAATTTTGAATTATTATTATGCGTATCTCCTATTCCAGTTTAGAAAACTTTAAAAATTGTCCGTTAAAATATAAATATTCGGAAATAGATAAAATCAAGGAGCCTAAAACCAAAGAGGCTATTTTTGGTAATTATATTCATCGAGTTTTAAAATGGTTTTATCAACAAGACCCTCACTTCCCTCCCCTGGAAGGCTTACTAGAATACTATTATAATCATTGGCCTGCCTCCGCCAAGGCTTCCACCTCCGCTCTCCGAGCTACGGCGGACAAGACGGCGGGTGAACCCAAGAAAGAAGAAGGTTTTACTTGGCAAAATGAACAGGAAGAAAAAGATTATTTCCAGGAAGGCATGAGAATCCTGGAAGAATATTATAAAAAGAATTTTCCGCCTAAATCAATGATTATGGATTTAGAAACAAGATTTGAAGCAGTAATTGACGAAACTCCTGATGAACCCGGAGGAAAGCATATCTTGACTGGCGTCATTGATAGAATTGATAAATTGGCTGATGGCACTATGGAAATTATTGACTACAAAACTGGCAAAAGAGTGCCTTCTCAAAATGATGTTGATACTAATTTGCAACTTTCTATTTATGCTTTAGGTCTTCAGAGAAAATGGCCTAAAATTAAATTAGAAGATCTTCGTCTCAGTCTTTATTTCCTTAAATTTGGTGAAAAAATAGAAACTCAAAAAACCCAAGAAGATATAGATAACACCCAAAAGAAAATTATTGATTTAATTCATCAAATTCAAAATAGCACTTTTGAACCCAAATCCTCTCCTCTTTGCAATTGGTGTGGTTATCGTCCCCTTTGCCCGATTTGGAAACATTTCTATGAAAATGGTTCGGAAAAGGAATTCAATGGCATTAATATTGAAGAGAAAATTGATGAATATTTTAAACTCCGGGAAGATAAAGATAAAATTGAGGGAAAATTAAAAGAATTAAAAAACTTGATTGAAGTTTATAGCCATCAGAAGGGACTAAAGAGAGTCTTTGGAAATAATGGTTATTTTAATCAAGAAGTTACTAATAAGATCTCTTTTGATAAAAATCAACTCAAAGCAGTTTTAGAACCTTTAGGCAAATGGGAAGAAATCTTAGCCATCGATGCTAAAAAACTACAGAAGATTCTCAAAGAAATTCCTCCTGAGGCCAGAGAAGAAATAGAAAAAGCCAAAAAAGTAGAAAAAGAATATCAATATTTAGAAGCGAACCATACGACCAAAAAAGAATTGAAAGAAGAATTACATTGACAAATCAAAGTTTCAAAATCAAAACAACAATGAATTTCTATGAATTTCGCGAAGCATATTTCTATTAATTTCTGAAATACATTGAAATACAATAGAAATACAATAGAAATTAGTTGTCACATTTAGTGTTATAAATATATCCTTTAGCTTCAGCTTCTTCTTTTGTTGAAAAGTAAATTTTATTTTTCTCGCTTAAGTTTTGAGCTAAAGAACAATCCACAGGATAATAATATTTACCCCGGGAGCTAGCAACGAAAAGAGTTTGGCTAGGATTAATAGCTTGACCAGAACTGGTGGAGTTATCGTCTAAATTCACTATTAATTCTTTATCAATAATTAACGGAGGTCTGGTAATAATTTTTCCTCCAATAATAAAGCCTGTAGTAAAGACGAGACTTAAAAGCAACAATTCTCCTAAAATCAAAAACCAATCTTTTTTGACAAAAATAAAGATTTTTGATAGAATAATATCTCGGTGGGGCATCATACTTATTTAAAAATTTAAAATTGACGGCGTAGCCACGTTTTACGTGGCATAGCTGTCATTGCGAGGAGGCCGAAGGCAGACGTGGCAATCTCTATAAGATTGCTTCGTCCCGATAAATCGGGACTCGCAATGACGCTTAACACTCAAAATTTATGGCACATACTAAAGCTGGCGGTTCAACAAAATTAGGCAGAGATTCAGCAGCTAAGCATTTGGGAGTGAAAAAATTTGATCATCAACTTGTTAATACTGGTAATGTTTTAATTAGACAGCGAGGTACTAAATGGTATCCTGGTTTAAATACTAAAAGGGGTCATGATGACACCATTTATGCTTTAAAAGATGGAATGGTACAATTTTCTACTAAGAAGAAAAAAGATTTTACAGGCCAGGTGAAAAAAATATCAGTTATTAATGTGATTCCGAAGCCATGATGCGGATTATGACGCGATAATGCGAATTTTTAAATTGGCTTCTATTTGAGGATGAAGAACTATTTTTACTTCGTAAAGCCCCTCATGTTTCAGGGGCTTTTCTAATAGAATTTGATCAGCTTTTAATTTTATTTCCCTGTTCTTTAATTCTGAAATTATTTTTCTTCTGTTGACAGAGTCAAAAGCTTCTTTACCTTTCTCGCTGAATTTTAAAGGTATTTCCAAAATAATTTTCCCAATTTGAACTGCTATTTTTTGAGCTTCTTCTTTTGCTTGCGCTTCTTCCTGTTTTCTCTTTTCTTTTTCCTGAGATGCCTGCTGAATAATTTGTTTTGTAGCTTGCTTGATTAATCCCCGGGGAAATAAATAATTTCTGGCATAACCATCAGTCACTTCTTTTATTTCGCCTTTTGTCCCTAAACCAGGCACATCTTTTAAAAGATAAACCTTCATATTAATTAGTAATCAATAATTCTGTAATTCTGTTATGGCTGTTTGCAACTGTTTGTCTTTTTCTAAATTAATTTGGGTATAAGAGCCTAAATCTTCCTCGTTTTTAATTTCCACATCAGGAATTAAGCCATTGTCTTGGATGATGGTTCCTTTAGGGGTCAACCATTTGGCAATAGTAATTTTTAAACTATTATTATTCTCTAAAGACACTAATTCCTGCACCGAACCCTTGCCAAAGGTCTTAACCCCGATTAATTTTATTCCCCTTTCATCTTTCAAAGCACCAGCTAAGATCTCAGAAGCTGAGGCTGTGCCTTCATTAATTAAAACCACTGTGGGAATATCTTTTAACAAACCATTTCCATTAGCTCGATAAATTTTTACTTCGCTATTGCCAAAATCTTCTTTTAAAACTATGGCTCCTTTTGGTAAGAACCAACCGCCAAGATTAATCACTGAATCTAAATAACCGCCGGGATTGTTTCTTAAATCAATAATCAAGCCCCCTGGTTTGGCATTAATAATTTGAAAAGCGGCTTGATAAAAATCAAAAGTTAAGGGTTGATTAAAACTATAAATTCTTAGATAAACAATATTGTTATCCAACATTTGCCATTTCAAAGAAGGAATGACTATTTTATCTCTGACTAATTTTACTTCTTTGGCTTCATTCCAACTTGGACGATAAATAGTTAAAGTAACAGTTGTCCCTTTTGGCCCCCGGATCAAATTAGCTGCTTCCTGACTGGATAAATCACTTGTTTCTTTATCATCAATTTTCAAAATAACATCATTGGGTTGTAAATCGGCTTTTTCTGCCGGCGTTCCCGGTAAGGGAGATACCACCACAATAGCATTGTTCTTTCTGCTAATTTCCATTCCCACGCCAAAAAATTCTCCTGAGAGTTCTTGAGATAAAATTTCGTTTTCTTTAGCATTTAAAAATTCCGAATAAGGATCTCCTAAAGATTCTACTAATCCTTTGGTAGCGCCTTCAATCATGTTTGAAGTTTCTAAATCTTGTCTATTAACATATTTCTGGAGAATAACTTTCCAGGTCTCCCAAAAAATAGCCATATCACCAGGAGGTATTTCCGTTGGTTTTTCTCTATTAAGAATCTTCTCAAAAGGCGATGGCAAATGAATCTGCCAGCCCCAATTAGCTCCCTCAAAAAAACCCATTGACCAAACCCCAGCAATGATAACAACGGCTAAAATTATTGAAAGAATTTTTTTGAACTTTGTCATATCTATATCAGTCATTATATCATCTTTTAAAAAAGATAGCAAAAATCTTAAAAATACGCTAAAATAAAAGGAGTATGGATTTAAAACGACTTTTTTTAGCCATTAAATTACCCCAAGAACTTTTAGCCCAATTACAGAATTACCAAGAACAATTGAATCCTCAGGCTTTTCGAATAGTCGAGGAAGATAAACTTCATTTGACTTTAATCTTTTTGGGCTATATTGAAGAAGAAAAAATCAAGACAATCCAGGATATTGCCTTGGAAATAACAAAGAATTTTCAACCTCAACCAATTCAATTTCTCGAAACAGCCTATGGGCCCACCTCCGCCAAGGCTACGGCGGGCAGGTCTAATCCAAAGTTTCCCCGTTTAATTTGGCTTGAAGGTTCTTCTAATCAAAGTTTAGAACAACTCAAGATGGTTTTAGAAAAAGACTTACGAGCTAAAGCTAAAATTTCTTTGGAAGAAGAACACCGATCATTTTTACCTCATATTACTTTAGCCAGGGTCAAAACACCTCCTCCTAACAATTTACCTCCGGAAACAAAAATTAAGACTAAAATTAATTTTTCTTTTTCTCCAAGCAGCCTTTGGTTAATGGAAAGTCAGCTGCATAAAGAAGGTGCTCAATATACTGATATAGCAGAATTTTCTTTTAAAAATTGACAGTGTAGTTGTCATTGCGAGGAGGCCGAAGGCCGACGTGGCAATCCTAATGAGATTGCTTCCCGCCATGCTTCGCTCGCGGCTAAAGGCTTTAATTCGCTCGCAATGACTAATGGTTTAAACCTAAAAATTACAAAATTTAATATGACCAATCAAAAAATTGCTCAAATATTTAAAGAGATAAGTGAATTGTTAGAAATAAACGGCGTAGCTTTCAAGCCAAAAGCTTATAAAAAAGCAGCGGAGTATTTGGAGAATTTAAAAGAGGACATTTCTTCTCTTTATCAAAAAGGAGGAGTGAAAGCTCTGGAAAAGTTACCAAGAATCGGAAAAAGTATGGCCTTGAAAATCGAAGAATATCTGAAAAAGGGCAAAATAAAATATTACGAGGAGTTAAAAGAAAAAACAGCCATCAGGCAAATCGTGACTTATTATTTTGAAACTAAAGGCATTAGTTTAGATCAACTTAAAAAAGACAGTAAAAAAAGAAGAATTATTTATTCTAGATTCACTAAACCAGCCAAAGAACTTTTGATATTGTCTGGATCGATAAATAAAGCCAAAGAAGCAATGAATAAGGTTGCTGAATGGGCAAAATCAAGGAATTTAGATTATGCCATTGAAACAGTTTTCAAAAAATGGCTGGAATTGGACAGATTAAAACCCAAAGAAATAGTCAAAAAGCCATATTATCGCGGCAACCCGATGGTTTGGTCTCAAACTCATAGAAAATGGTATGTGATTAATGATGAAGGAGAATGGTTAGAATTTGCTGGCAAACAATCAGATATTGAATGGCGGATAATCCAATGATTCACCCTGTTAAATAATTTTAAATTATCCCCATATGTTCTATTTTGTCTATATTTTACAATTTAAAAAAGATAAAAAGTTTTATACAGGTTATACAAAAAATTTAAAATTAAGACTTGAACTACATCGAAAAGAACAAGTGAAATCCACGAGAGATAGAGGGTCGTTTAAACTAATTTATTTTGAAGGTTGTTTAAATCAACAAGACGCTACGCATCGAGAGAAATATCTTAAAACTTATTTAGGTAAAATGTTCCTTAAAAATAGACTCAAGTCTTATTTAACAAGGTAAATTTATGGAAATTCTTACTGGAGAAAAAAATCCGATTTTACGGCAAAAAAGTGAACCAATGGAACATCTCACTAAAGAGAGCAGGGATTTAATTATCCAAATGAAAAAAATTATGGAAGATAATAATGGAATCGGCTTAGCAGCTCCTCAAATAAATGTTTCTCTGCGAATTATTGTTTGTGAATTGGATAATAAATTTTACACCTTTATCAACCCAGAAATTATCAAATTTTCTAAGAAAACTTCAGTTCTAGAAGAAGGTTGTTTGAGTTTGCCTAATATTTATGGAGAAGTAGCAAGACCAGAAAAAATTATTCTCAAGGCGACTAATCCAGAAGGTAAGAAGATAAAACTGAAAGCTTTCGGATTGTTAGCCAGAGTAATTCAGCATGAAATTGATCATTTAGATGGCATTTTATTCATTGATAAAGCCAAAAATATTAAAAAAGAACTGCGGAAAGGCGCAGCCCTGTAACTCAATAATTTTAAAGTCTAAATCATAATTAACCTAATGACCAATTACTCTAATTTCTAATCAAATCCCAATTCCCAATTTCTAAAATTAGACATTAGGAATTGATTAGAATAATTAGATCAATTAGAATAATTTTTAGAATTTCTAATTTATGCGCTTTGCATTTTTTGGTTCTGCAGAATTTGCTAAAATCGTCTTAGAAAAATTGCTTCAGAATAATCTGAAGCCTGTTTTAGTTGTTACTCAACCTCCAAAACCAAAGGGACGAAAACAAATCCTCTCCCCTTCTCCGGTTCAAATCTTAGCTGAGCAGGAAAAAATTCCTTATCTTACGCCAATCAATCTAAATGATGAAATTTTTATTCAAACGATAAAAAATCTTCAGCCGGATTTGATTCTTTTAACTGCCTACGGTAAAATTATTCCCTCCCCTCTTCTACAATTACCTGAAAAAGGCTTCTTAAATCTTCATCCTTCTCTTCTCCCTCGTTATCGAGGCGCTACTCCTCTTCAATCAACAATTTTAGTTGGCGATAAAGAAACAGGCGTCACTTTATTTTTAATGGATGAGCAAATTGATCATGGTCCCACCATAGCAAATTTCAAATTCCAAATGGGGCCCAAGCGAAGCTTGGGAGGGTGGCGGGCGGGTTGGAGTCCAGATTCCAGATTCACTTATGAAGAGTTATCGAAAGAACTGGCAATTTTAGGAGCAAAACTAATTATTGACACTCTTCCCCTATGGCTAGAAGGTAAAATAAATTCTATACCCCAGGATGAATCCTTAGTTTCTTATTGTCATAAAATTACTCCGAAAGACGAAAAGATTAACTGGCAAACCAGCGCTGAAGAAGTTGACAGAAAAGTTCGCGCTTTAAATCCTAATCCTGGAACTTACACTCTTACCCAGGAAAAAGTAATAAAAATAATCAAAGGATTTTCTACCGTTGATAATAAATTAAGTACCACAAAACAAACTGGCGAAGTTTTTGAATACGAAAAAAAGATGGCTATCAAATGCAAATCAGGTTTTTACATCGTTGAAGAATTAAAACCAGCCGGTAAACAAACAATGGTTAGTGAAAATTTTCTCAGGGGTAATCGCTGGATTCTGGAACAAGTTTTAAATTAAACCCCGTTAAAAATTTACAATGTTTTCAAGAATTCATTTATTATATTCTTTATTAAATTTCTTTAATTCTCGCAAAAAAGTGCTTAAACACTTTTTTGCCATCAATAATAATGGTAAATTTTTAACGGGGTGAATTCTTCATGACTAAAATTGTTAAAAATCTAATGGTTTTCGTCTTAGCGTTATCAGTTGGCTTAATTTTAAGCTTTGGAACTTTTGTTCTTAAAAATCATCCTTTAATGATCAAACAACCATCATCAGTATTAAAAGCCTCTCTCCTACCTCTTAATGAGAATGATCTTGCCTCAACACCTCCCCATGTCAACTTATTTGATTTCTATAAAACCTATGGCCAAAGAATACTAGGTAATAGTAATTTACATATTATCCGTCGCGAAGAATGGGGCGTTGATGACTTTCAAGACTTAACCCCGCAAACCTTTTGCCAGACTCAATTCTGCGTTGAAGAAGATTATAATCCTCATACTTCCTTTGCCACAACAGAGTATTTACGATCAAGAGAATTAATTATCAATTATAGAAATAATTTTAAAAATTATGACGACACATTTCTCCTCTCAAAACAACAAGAAAATGGATTGACATATTATTATTTGCCTGCAGAAGAAATAGTTATCCATCATACAGCAGGAACATTCACTAACAACTTGTTAGAAAGTAAAAAAGAACTCCAAAGAATCTATAAAATGCAAGCCATAGATAGAAAATGGCGAGACGTTGCTTATCATTTTTTTATTGACGGCGCTGGAAACATTTTTGAAGGCACTTTAGGTGGTAAATATTCTATTGGCGCTCATACTTATTGGCATAATAACGGTACTATTGGTATTGCTTTAATGGGAGATTTTAGACCAGGCCACGATACTTTCACTCAGCCAATGCAGGAATCGCTGATTAAATTAGTAAAATATCTTATCCAGGAATATCATTGGGATACAACTAACCCAAAATTTTATTTAAAAAAGCCCGATTTATCGGGACGTGAATGGTCAACATTATTAATTAAAGGTCATCAAGAACTCGATATTAGAGAAATAAAAACAGAGTGCCCAGGAATCGACTCAGAACAATTGAGGCAATTAATCTATCCCGCTATCTTCGAATCGCCTTCCTGAAATTTTTCTACCTCATATTCATAAATCTCTAAAGTCAAATCTTTCCAACTGTCTCCATCTAATCCAGCTTTCAGGCAGAGTTGTTGCAGAAATTCTTCTGGTTCTGACAATTCTAACCAAACTTGAGGCAAAAAAGTAGCCTGATTGAAATTTTTCTTAATCAAAAGTCCAGGCTTTTTTTGTTTTAAATAATTTGCAAGTTGTCCGGCTGCAGAAAATTGCAATTTTTTTAACGGTCCTAAAATAGAGATTTCTATTTTCGCCTTTTGTAATTCTAGAATTGTTAGAGGCGGAAAACGAGGATCATAAAAAGCGGCCGCTAAGCTATTATCAATTACTGCTTGATAAATTGGTTTTTCTGGTTCCAAATTGCCAATACAACCACGTAACTCATTATTAATAGTTAAAGTCACAAACACGCCTCTTTTATCTCTAAGAAAATCGCTAGGCAGAGATTCTTGTTCCAGAGTTAAAACACTCCTTTCACTTAAATATTTCTTAATAACTCGACGACTGAGAGAAAGCAGATATTTGTGTTCAATTTGAGTCATAATACACTATTGAGCTATAACCAACTACTTGAGATTTGTCTCCAGTAATATCTCCGGAATTTAAAGCCTTTAATAATTTTGGCTGCCAATGTTTATTTTTAGCTATCTCCATCAAAACCTCAATGCCAGTTTTTCCGCAAGCTTCACCAAATTCTTCTAATCTTTTAATATCATTATCCAAGATGGCATCTATGGTGACTTTATCTAATTTTTGAGCTTCTTCATAAGAATAATAATGGCTTAAATCAGAACTTACTAAGATTAAAGTTTCTTCGTCAACCAGGGACCCTAAAACCTTAGCTATTGCCTTCGTGTTTAATTCTCCAGTTAAAAAGCAAACAATTTTAAACTCTTTTAAGACAGTTTGAAGAAAAGGAATTTCTACTTCTAAACAATGCTCTGGTTCGTGAATTTCTGAAGACTCGATAATTTCTTTAGTCTTCTTCAATTCTTTTAAATCTTTTTTTCCTAAACAAGTAATTTTACCTAAAGGGGTTTCCCAATAACCAGCAGGACTAGAAGCTAAACCTTGAAAACTAAAATGGTGACTGGGACCTAAGAGAATAATTTTTTTATATAAGAATCTGCCTCTCCGCCAACTGGCGGATCGGCAGAACCTTTTTTCTCGCTTTGCTCGAAATAAGAACCTGTCTCGCTCTGCTCGACAGAACCTTTTTTCTCGCTTTGCTCGAAATAATTTATCTTCTAAAATCTTAAAGCCATAAGCTGCGATTGGACCAGAATAAATATAACCAGCATGAGGCACTATTAAAGCTTTGGGCTGAACTTTCAATTTTTCAATAGTGGCTTGATGTAAAAAATCCTCAATCATCTCCTTTAAAATTTGAGGATTGTCAGGATAAAAAGTTCCAGCGAATTGTGGTGAACGAAGATACATAATAAATAAATTCAAAATCCAAAAGGCAAAAGGCAAAAGTTCAAGTCAAAAGTTAAAAGTTTAATAATTTTGAATTTCAATTTTGAATTTTGATTTTTGATTTTTGACTTTTATTACCATCGTCCTTCTATCTTAGTATTACAATTCGGACATTTGCCGTGATAAAGCATGTTTTTATTAATTCCTATCCCCCATCTCTCGATTAGCTTAGCGCCGCATTTGGGGCAATAAGTGCTTTCATAATTATTATCCGGGATATTACCGGTATAAACATATTTTAAACCAGCTTTTTTACCAATATTATAAGCTTTGATTAAAGTTTTTTGAGGAGTGGGTGGAGTCTTTAACATCTTATAAGCGGGATAGAAAGCAGAAATATGCCACGGCAAATCAGAAGAAATTTTCACTAGAAATCGAGCAATTTCTTTTAGTTCTTTCTCAGAATCATTTAATTCAGGAATGATTAAAGTAGTTACTTCCTCCCAAATACCTAATTGCCAAACTTTAATAATATTTTCTTTTACTGGCTCAAGATGAGCATGAACAATATTTTGATAAAAATCTTCGCGAAAACTTTTTAAATCGATATTAATAGCATCTAAATAAGGAGTAATGAGTTTTAAGGTTTGGTCACTAAAATATCCATTAGAGACCCAGACATTTTTGATTTTGGCTTTCTTGGCTAATTTCATGGTAGCCAGAGCATACTCAGTCCAAACTGTTGGTTCATTATAAGTATAAGCAATGATTGGAATGTTATTTTCTTGGCAGTAATTAACAATTTTTTCCGGAGGCCAGTCTTCACCCCAAGAGTTTGTATCTTGCCTGCCTGCGCAGGCAGGTATCTTAAAAGCTTGCGAAATATCCCAATTCTGACAAAACTCGCAAGCAAAATTACAACCAAATGTTCCCAGAGAAAAAGCCGTCGCTCCTGGTAAAAAATGAAATAAAGGTTTTTTCTCAATCGGGTCTAAATTAATTGCCGCGGCCTTATTATTCACTAAAAGCTTTAACTCGCCATTATTATTCTGCCTCACCCCACAAATACCAGTCTTTCCATTAGGAATGACACAGTAATTATTACAAGCTAAACATTGAATTTGATTATTTGGTAATTTCTTAAATAATGACATTTTGGTATAATAATTATAGCAAATAGATTAAATAATATGTAATAATATGCACTATGGCAAACATCTTTTAATAGAGGTTATTACCAAAAATCCAAAAGATCTCACCAATAAAAAACTGATCAAAAAGGTGTTTGAAGAAATTGCACAAGCGGTCAACATTAATGCAGTTCTTCCTCCGGTAATCTATCAGTTTCCTAAAAAACAAGAATTGCCAAATAATATCTCAGGAGGTTTGACCGCTTTTTATATTATTGCTGAATCTCATCTAGCTATTCACACCTGGCCGGAAAACAGCTATTTTGCTTTTGATTTATTCTCTTGCAAAGATTTTGATGAAAAAATTGTCATTCAAATATTAAAAAAGAACTTTTCTATTAAAAAATTATTTAGTCAGGTTATCGAACGAGGAACATCAATTAATTTTCAGAAATACCATATAATAAATTCAAAAATCAAAAGTCAAAAGTCAAAATTGACAGCATAGCTTGTCATTGCGAGGAGGAGCCTGCCTGCGCAGGCAGGCGTAGCGACGACGAAGCAATCTTATCTTGCTCCTTAATCAGATTCCTTCGCTTCATCCCGTAAAACGGGACTTCGCCCGCAATGACAAAAAAATAATATTAAAATTCTTAATTCAAAAACCCCAAATCCCAATGACCAATAACCAATTACATGCGCAGCTTGGGTAATTTAGAATTTGTTGTATATGACATATACATAAATTGTATCAGATGGTGCAAAGGTATTGAACCACTATAATCATTTGACATAATAATCATTCCGATGTATAATACAGTTAATTTACGATTCTAAAAAGCACTTTGAAAATACTAATCATAGCAGCGAATTGGTTATAAATTTTGTAGCCAGCTCGCTGCTATGAATATATAATAGCAACAATTACTCAAGGGAAATCCAAACCCTTGGGAAAGGAGGAAATATGAAAAAGAAAAAAGTGTGCCACTACAAAGTGGAGAAATCCAATTTCATCGCCTTTCTAGAGCTCCACCCCAATCTCCTTGAACCATACAACCTGAGCCTCCCGCATTCTGCCCCTTCGGCCCTTGCCCAAGTCAAAATCAACCTAAGAAAGCTATACCTTCTCGCGTATCACACAGGATATAAAAGAGGATATCTAAACGGAAAATATGGCCCCCCGCCTGCTGGTTATTAGAATCTAAACAAGACCCTTCATAATGAGGGGTCTTTTTATTTTAAAAAACTCTTGATTATTTAAGAGCGAATCTTTTCTTCCGCGAATGATTCAGGGGAGGGGTCTAAACCTTAAGAGCGAGGAATATATTTTTCTGAGACCATCCGGAGCCGATCCGCCTACGCCCTTCGGGCTTCGGACGGACAGGGCGGGC
>Ga0100385_1002697_pt1 | contig 16528 bp, 17 predicted proteins | sample CryGeymeta201509_FD_81543 | JGI IMG/M metagenome (GOLD analysis project Ga0100385, IMG submission 81543) | Groundwater microbial communities from Crystal Geyser aquifers in Utah, USA - Crystal Geyser metaG 2015-09 | ecosystem: Environmental > Aquatic > Deep subsurface > Groundwater | place: USA... | reverse complement strand
CCCCAACCCCAGTATTTGTTTTGCAAATACAGCATACTTACAATAGGTTGAAAATAAAAGATTCTGAATAATCATTGGAATCTGATTGCTAAGACCTTGAATGCAGGAATGAAACATGAGCAATTAAGTGTAAAGATCAGCCTTGATGTTCTTTTATATAATCAATAAAATAATGAACGAGTAAGAAGATTAGTTTTTCGTAGAGCCATAAATCGAGTAGGTTCACGATATCCAGCCTCTGGAAGATGCTAACCCTATCATCTAGAAAACAATTTCCTAAGAGTCGAAGTACGTTCCTCTCAGGTACCTTTCCCTACACCCAGAATGGTTGACGTCCCAAAAGCATAATAAAATTGTAGCTATAAGCCCTTCCACTTCGAGGTACACTCCCCTGCACTCAGAAGCAACAATCTTAGTAAGAGGAAGATGAAGAGTTGCATTATGACTACTAATCCCCTTTCACCTAATACTACGATCCTGAGCAATGTGTCTACCAACGTCACCACAATCGGCAGTTCAACAGGGTCAGGGAAACCATGTACTTTGCAGGAGGGTTTCTTCATCAAAATATATTCCTGGAGGGAAACTTCAGTAATCTCATGAGTCAACTTAGGTGACAACATCGAAATTTCAGATGTAGCTAGCCTCTACTACGATTAAATCAATGCAGAGCTCCCAAAAGCTTCAGGAACCTCTCTCAAATTTGACTCTCGCTTCTAGAGTGGTAACCTATTTGCGGCCTTCAAGTTAAATAATAACTAATACGACCTGGTGATGAGTAACGATGTAAACTCCACTGGCAACAACCAATGGTTTTACTTTTCAGTGGAAGGAATGGTCGTCGACAAAGAGTATACCTTCAATGTGGTCAACTTCACTAAAACAGACTCACTGTTCAACTACGGAATGACTCCTGTGATATACTCTATGGCTGAGAACAAAGGAATCTTGGGAGCGGAAAGAGGGTGGCGGAGGGATGGGAAGGAGGTGTCTTACAAGAAGGGGGAGATCAACCGATAGAACTCAAGGAGAATGTACTACAAGCTCTCCTTTAAGCTATCAACTCTATTCTAAAATGACAAAATATATATAGCCCACTCCTATCCATACACCACCTAAAAACTTAATAAATACCTCTCCGATAAAGTATCCAGACACAGAGATGTTGTGACTAAAGTAACAGTGGGCAAGGCTCTCAGCAAGCGCGCTATCGAAGGCTTGGTCATCACCTATCCAGCTGCCAACAAGAAAAAAGACAGCAGGAAGGCGATATTTGTGATGGCTCGGCAGCATCCTGGATAATGCCAAGGATCCTATGTATGTGAGGGAGTGGTTGATAAACTGCTGAGTAAGACCAAGGAGGCTGACTTTTTGCTAAAAAATTATGTGGTATATGTGATACCGATGGTGAATGTTGACGGAGTAGTATTCGGGCACTACCGAACCAATCTTTCAGGCAAAGACCTCAATAGGAAATGGAATATTACTGAGAGATAGTTGACCTGTCCATAAGTCACCTCCATAAAAAATTTCATTCAGGAGGTGAGCAAGCAAAGGACCATACGATTCATTTTGGATCTTCATGGCCACAGCAAGAAGTACTTTCCATTTTATTCAGACTCAACAGTTTTTTCTATGGCAATCCTTGCCCTTAGAACCCTGACGTGGTACGTATCTTTCCCTACGTTTGTAGCAGGCTTCATTCCGGAGTTCAATATATGGACTGCACTTTTGCATCCGAGGAATACAAGCGAAAAGCAGCCCGTGTCTATCTCAGTTTTCTCTATCGATTGATTCATGTCTACACATTTGAATCAAGCTTCTATGCATACTTCAAGGATGGAAAAAAGATATAATTTACACCCAAGTAGTATAGGGACCTTGGAGGTATTTTGATCAATGGGCTCTCCATGCAGCTGGATCATGAAATAAAATTTCAGCAGTCCTTTGATTTTGCCCTCAAGAAGAACAACAGGGAGTACAGCAACTCTCCTTTTGTCAAATTTATCACTGAGCTAAAAAACAACAGGTAATATATGGAGTGGGGGTGTAAAAATTAATCTGGTTCTGAAAGCAAACCCGAAGAAGGGGAGGTAGAAGACTAAAATATAAACAACATCAAACTAAAAACAAGGCCTTTGTCAACGAAGACAGAAGACCCGCAGAGTTCTGCCAAGACAACCAAAAGTTCTAGAAAAGGTCCAAGGTAGTGTAGATAGTATAGTTTTAATAAACCTATCAGAAACATAAAATTTCTAGAAATCAGCCGAGTGAACTCTATTCTTCCAGACAAGTATCAGCTAGGTCTGCAGCCCATCAAGAAAAAGTAACTACCTGCTGATCCTGTAATTAAACCTCAAACTGCCCATACTAAAATTGTAGCTTAGTCCCAAACAGAGCCCAAAAGCTAGCTGAAAACTGTCGAATTCAAACAGAGTTAAATTTAAAAATGCGTGCTTTCTAACTCTGTCAAAGTGGATCTATCTCACTAGAGGAAGTTCTCCTCAATCATCAGATCGAACAATCGGAACATCATATTCAAATTTGATATTCTTGGACACACCACCGCCCGACAATAAGACCTCAGATCTATGAAGGCCCCTCTCATATACAAGCACGCCTACTCTCAGACCATGATCACTTATTCCAAAGAGCAGGGTTAAAAAATAAGAAACTCCCAAGTACTTCCCCAAGTTTAGACACCCGATAAAGATGAACTAAAGTGGGCCCGTACAAACTCGATTCGTGTGTAATCGTCGATCAGAAGCGGGATAAAACGTGAAGCAGAGCTCTACTTCAACGGAATGGTTAAAAAGCTGATGAATGAAAAGGATCAAGGTCGTCAGAGTGAGTTTTCAAATAAATTTGTAGCCTAGAAGCCATTGAGCATAAAGAAAAAAGAAATTTATAAGAAATGAGCAGTGGTGTATAATAAAAACTATTCTCTTATCATTTTTCATTTGGAGAGGATTCGACTCTCAGGTCGCTTGATGAAAAGATCATCATAATTGATCTTCTTGAAAAGCTCTGATCCGGTGAAGCTGGGATCGTGCCACCGATTGTAAAGGCCACTATCGACGATAGTGGGCTTCTTAACGAATGTCAATTTGCCAATACTTTCCCTGTTTTATTTATTCTTGTTGTTAATCTCTGTAGCAGTCTAAGAGTTGGTCGGCAACTGTTTGAGGGACGGTTCCTTTCGGCCTTTCTAGATGTTGAAGGCTGACTCTTGGTTTTGTTACTTGGGGGTGCATGAGCCCATTGCTATTCTTGACAAATTAAAAATATACTCAGAATGTAAAGACTCTGCTATTTACCATTCTATAACCTCCTCCAATATATTTATTATGGATAAGTTGGCATAAGTCACCATCTAAAACAGCGTCGCCCTCTCCTTTAACTGTCAGGTCGATCAATCACTCCTAGCAAAGAACTTCGCTACAATTATCTAGGCTCTGAAACAACTGCAACAAGCACAAGACTCATCTGATCAAAAGATCAAAGACCTACTGTCACTCAAAGATAAGGTCGATAATCTTTCTGAAAGAATGGAAAATTCTTAAAAACATGTCATTTCTGAACCAGTTGCATCGGTCAAGGAGAGCTCTTCTGATAATGCTAAACTGTCAAGTGATTTAGCAAATCTAACAAAAAGAGTTGAAAAGAACGAATCAAACATTCTAGACAGCATCAAAGACATTAACTTGATAAACAGCGATGTAAAAGGCGCCAAGGAAGATATTGAGGACTTGAAAAGAAAATTAAGCCTCTTTGGAGAGCCTTCAGGAAAAACCAACCAATAAAGCAACAACGGATACAATATCAATGATGTGGCTTCTAACCTCAACAAAGAACTGAGAAAGAATGAAGAAAGCATGAAATAACTTCATGATAGACTATCAAAAGCTGAGGAAAACATCAAAATATTAGATAATGAACTCAATGAACTCAAAAAAGCCAAAGTCAATCAAAATTCAAAAAATAGTTCCAATAACCAAAGTTCAAATAATGCCAATACAACTCAGGTTGTCAACGGCGTCAGTGATCAGTAGTTAAATGATATAAAAAACAACCTGAAAGAAAGTATCGACACCATCAACAAAAAGTTGAACAACCTTCAAAAGGAATCAACCCTTCACGGCCAGGATATCTAAAGCATCAAATAATCTTTATCTCATCAGCATGATCGTGACATTGGCTCAATCAACAATCAAAATAGTGAAACTCACAAGAATGTGAACAATGCTGGCACTGAGAAGGATTTTGAAAGCATCAATGCTAGTTTGGCTGAATTGAGAAAGAAATTAAGCCAAGTTGACGACAGAGAGCAGAAAGACTACAAGTCGTTACTGGATGAGCTTAACAACCTGAAACAGCAACTGAAATCTTTCAAAACTTAAAAGATAGACTCCAAGACTAGCTTAGATGAATAAAATGAAAGATCTCATAGAAAATCGACTATTCAGAAAGACAATCACGACAGACTGAACGATAAGCTCAATGACAAGGTCAATGATTTGATTCTTAAGGTCAGCTATCTTGAAAAACTGATAGCTGGTAGCAAGAATTCCCTCAGTGATGAGAAAAACCCTGAAAAGCTTCCGACTATTGCAAGGCCGAGAAGAAGAGATCCAAATATGACTGGCTACCATGAAAAAGAAAAACCAGGCTTTGGAAGAAAGGAATTAGCAGAATTGAAAGCTGACCTCGAAGTTTGGTTGAAAAATCTGTTGGATAATATGCAAAACAGAGAAAGCCTAGAATCTCTTGAGCTCAAAATTCAAGAAATCAAGATGGGACTAGACAAGAAAGCAGATGCTGAAGGAACAAAGAAAGGCTTTGCCTTCCTCTAAAACAAAATCACCCAGGTACCCATTTTTTTACATAGCTCTACTTATTCTTGACTGAGCCAGATACTGAAGATGCAATGATTGTGAGAAAAGGCTTCAACTGCTTAAGCTGCTCAAAGAAAGTGGAGAGATTGAGAGGAAAATTAGGGCCCAAACTTAATTGGAATAACATGACTTCTACAAACTATTCTCCCCCTAGAGTTGGTTACTCAAAACCTATGGGCTAACGCTCGATCGACAGATAAGATGATCTTTGATAGATTATTTTAATAATATCTAATGTAATAATATACATATACTTACAACACATTCAAAATAATCCGAATTTGAATTAGGTGGAATAATCTATTGCAGCTACTTCAAATTATACATATCATTAAACAGTCAAGTTTAGCTGGTTTGCATTTTTTTCTATAGTTGTTTAGCCTTATGAGCAAGTTAGTGAATTATTTCATCGTCTTTGCTTGATAACAAATTTAGAACCTCATTTAAGTTACTATTTGATAGTTTGTTAAAATCTGCTGGCATTGTAGTTTTTTTTTGAGAGGAGCAAACTATTTTTTTGCCTTTGAAAATATTTCTGACGTTTCCTAGAGGTTTAAAATCAACACCCCCATGATTCTCTAGTACTGATGTTAATCTTTCCTTTTCCCTTTTTAAATTATTGCTTGGCTGCTCGCTATCTATGCTATTTTCAGCCAATGGAAGAACAAAAGGGTCTTTTGAATGAGCCTTCACTTCAAATACATCAGCCTTCTCCATCAACCTTAACATTCCACTTTTAATAGAGGATCCTTTCAGCTTCATTCGCTTGTCCTTCAACCTTTACTGTCTCTTGTTCTAAAGCATAGTTCTCAGTTTATGAGCAGCTGCTTCTCTATATTAACTGCTCGTTTAGTGATTGCTAAAACTGTACTTCGGCCTAAAAGCTATTACTTCCGCATCTTGTTTAACTAAGCTAGACCTTGATTTTTTGTTGATATTGTCCTTTGTCTTCTTCCTGACTTCATAGAGAAATTTTTAGATTCCAAGAGGTTGGGATGCTCGATGCTGGGATGTTGACTTATGCTTGTGACAGTACTATTATATCTCCTTCGAAAAAGATTTGAGCTCCTTAGTGTTAATTTTGTCGAGCATGTGATAAGACAGGAATGTTTGGTACTTGACCACTTTAGCTGCTAATTTTTATTCTTTTTGGTTCATCGAGCTCATAATCATACTTTGCCTTATAACTCGAGCCTTTATCTTTTGAAGAGCCATGTCTTATGTTCCTTCTGGAAGATATTTTTATCGCGATTTGTCCATGAACTTGATAATTTATTAGCTGATAATAATGAGCATGCATTTTTAAATTGCTTAATTGCAAATGAATTCTATCACTGAAACTTCCATTTCGAAGGCACCAATGAACCACAATTTTCCAGAAATTTCATCTATGGCATCGATCCTCTCTCTTAATAACATCGATGATGTGTTATAAAGCCCCGGATCAGAATACTCTGAATTATGCAAACAAATCATGGGAGCCAAGAGAGACTTATTGAAGATGAACTCATCCTTAGCTTAATATAGAAACTACGGAATCAAACTTTACAGTTTAATCAACTACTTGCTCAATAATTATGTCTTTGATGCCTTGTTCTGCACTAAAATTATGGGATGTGTTAGGAGCATTACCAACAAATGGAAAAACCTTCTTTCTATCACACTACAACAGGTGAATGGAGATCCTTGCGCATAAGCAGCATTTTTGCATAAATCTTAGAGAAATACATACTTGCTGGTCTTCATAAAGACTATGAATATCATGCTCGAACAAACTGTTAATAAACTAATGCACTACAACCAGGTTCCCACCAAAACAAAAAGGTATTTGACCTCGAAAGGTCTCACCCGAACATATAGTAGCATTCTCAGCAAAATGCTCTCCGTTCTCAATGAAAGAGAAGAAAATTATCTAAAAATTCAACTAATCAACTAATTACTCAAATTTATCCTGAACCATGTGCATCTTTGTGTTACCTAAAGATAGTAAAATGAAAAATTTCAAACATTCTACCTCTTTGTTGGCTACCTTATTCGCATTCTACAAAAGTTTTATCTGAAACATTTGTAAAAAACAATTGAAGAAAGTATACAAGTAGTTAGAATAGGGTTTGACTTAATAATATCTCGATTTAATCAAAAAGGCCTGAAATATGGTCCCAAAATTCAGCAAATGCAATCACTTTTAAGCCTAATATCCAAACGGTATGCTACCCTCACCTAGGAAACATTACATCACTAAAATGCTCTGATAATTCGATTTCTACACAAGATACTATTTAACTGTCACAAAATCTTTAAAATAAGCCAAAAGACGATTGAAGCCTACGAACCTACTCAAACTGACAAAATGCTAATAGCCAAATATATCGATAAAGGAAAATAAAGTAAACCTTACAAAAATTTGTTTGAATTAAGCAAACCCTCATAATACAAACTCGAAGTCGTCAAAATCAATAAATCCTTATCTCAACTCAACAGAAGAAAAAGCTTCAGCAGAAAGCTATAAAAAGGCCAGACTGCCTTTTGTCTCCGAAAATTGACCCTATAGCTGATCGGGAATCAAAAGGGCCAGAAATAGAACACTAAGTCAAGGGCTTCTAGTAGGGTTTATTCTCTAAAATAATTCAAAAGTAGCTCAAAGACCAAAAGAAGAGAGTTGCTAAGGCCTGATACACATGGAGAGTAAAGATAAATGAAAATTGAGGACTATGCCACTTACTACTCGAGGAGTACAAAGACTGCCTAAGCATCAAAGAAAATCCAGTTTTGGAAAACAGACAAGATGGTAAAAAACTACCGAGACCGTTAAAAAACTAAATTGAGGCTGACCTGAAGGCTTGGATAAGTTAGAGCAGCTGATATTACCTATAAGAATGTTTATTGTAAACATAATATATTTTAATCAGAGTATACCAGTAAGATGGATTTTCCAAGGGAGCATCTCAACAAGAAACGACACAGTGCACTTTCACAAGTGTCCCTTAAAGCCCCATCTCACCTACCCCATAACCTCCACAAGCAACAAAGCACCAATGTCAACCATAACAAAGGGCTTGTGAGGATCGAACAGTACGAGTATGAAGAGGAAAATCTTTTGGGTCAAGGCTTCACGAGCAAGGTCTACCTTGGTCGACTAGCCGATAACGCCCGAAAGCAGTTCGCCATAAAAGTGGTCGACAAAAGAAGAATCAGCAAGAATAAAGAGAACCTGTAACTGCTGAAGGAGGAGATCAAAATACATAAGCAGCTGGAGCACCCAAATATCGTAAAATGCTACGACATCATTGAAAAGCCTAACCATTATTACTTCATTTTGGAACATTGTCCCCATGGAACGTTAGACAGTTTCATCAAAAAACATTAAAAATTAAGCGAAAGCGTTACTATCAGCATCATGGAGCAAATCATGGCTGGGTATAAATACCTCCTCCAAATGAAGGTCCTTCACAGAGATCTCAAACCACCCAACATCCTTAAATTTGGACCCACCTGGAAAATCTGCGACTTTGGATTTTCCCTGATGGGCAAAAAACAATTTGTAGGATAGCTGAATGTAGGAACACCTGCCTATATGGCGCCTTAATCCCTTTAGAGAACTTACTATTCAGCAAAGACAGATTTTTTCTCTTTAGGAATCGTTTGCTACGAGATGCTCTTTGGTTCTACACCTTGGGTTCACAAAAACGAGAAAATTCTTCTTCAGATGATGAAGGAGAAGAAGATTGACTGCGATTTGTTCATTGGTATCAAGAACAATAACTTGATAAACTTCATCGTGAAATGTCTGTAAGTGAATGAAAGGAAGAGAATGAAGATGGAGGAGTTTGAGGAGTTTGACTTTTGGAAGGAAGCATAATCAGTCCTCTCGTATCAGTAGCTATCAAAAATGCCGAGGACGATGAACAAAACCATGTATTCCCGAGAATATCCTAGTACCAACCATTCATAGATAAGTAATAATACCTCCATTAACCGTTCTGTGGCTAACAGTGATAAGAACCAGAACTTCTCTATGGAAGAAATATTTGATTCCAACTCAGCCGTCATTCAAAGATAACTTTATTACGTTACAATCATTCACCATCTTCTCAAACACAGCCCTTATTTTCTGTTCGAGGAGGGCCAGGAAAAGTAGCTATTTATGACTCTTCTGGGCAAGCACGGGTTCTACATCATGAGAAGAGTAAAGCATGAAAAGATAAACTACCTAGGCCACAAAAAGTGGAAGGAATACATTTCGTCCAAAGAATTCAGCAAAATAAAAGAAGAAGCCCTGACTATGGAATCATCTCTGAAAGATATGATGAATATCTAGCTAAAAAGGAAGTCCATCCAAATCATCAGGCTTGTTAACAAAAAGTTTGAAGATCTAACTTTCGATCAACAGCTATCAATGACTTGTATGAACAACCTAAAGTAATATCTCTTGGAGCTGATAAAAAAAACCATTGAGAGATATTAGGCCAATGGAAAAAAGTACATCATTGAAAATAGCTGGACGACCCTAATTATTGACTATCTCCTTCAGTACTATAAGTATGTTTGTGATGCTCTGAAGTCGATGGCTGAGAGCAGAATTGTTGCAACCACGGAGGACATACGAAACAAGGGGAGTATTCTTTAGGACTTCGGACTGTCGAATATGAAATATGCTGATTTTCAATCATTAAAGGAGCAGGTTCAAGTACTGCAAGTTTGATTACTTTCAAGTTTATCAATGATTAAATTTGTCAAGTTTGTTAATCATGAATTTATGAGTCAGTGATAATTCTGTTGTTGTGTTATTATTTTCTTTAAGCTTAATGAATGGCGATCAAGCTCTCTATGAAAATCAAGTACTCTCCAAAAAGTTTAATAAAATTGACGAGGAGCCTCAGGCAGGCAAGAAAGGTAAAAAAAACAGAAAGCACAAGCAGCAAATGGTTGATGTAGAGGAATAACTCATAAGCAGAGACCGATAAAAACCCGGAGGGAAAATGAGCACTGCCAACAAAAAAGACCCTCAAAGCGACGAAAAAATATTCACCTAACTTTGTGCGCGCTTGCCATAGTATAAACAGGGAACCATTCTAAAGTTTCTCCAGTAGACCAACTTTGATAAGGAAGAAGCATATTCGAGAGTGCTAATGACAGTCCCCGACAACGAAAAATAGTCAGATTGGATGAAGGATATGGAAAGTACAAGCAAGCATAACAAAAAAGTATAGATCGAAGAAAGAAGCACTTCCTCAGCACCTTCCGAAAGTGCGAATTCAATCATGAATGAAGTATTTGACAGTCTGCTAAAGGAAGAAATCAACGGAAGAGAGTTTTAAGAGTTATTTGAGGAAATTGCTGAGATGATCAAGTAGGATCAAAAAGAGAAGGGTGTTGGGATAATGTAAATCAACTCCTTTGTAGATGAGTGTAACACAGTCAAACAGACTCTCCTCATTGGCTTCAGGTAAGAACTTAGCAACTTTGATGACTTCGAAATAGATTCGACCTCTCCGCTCTACGCACAAACACAATAATTCATTCAGGAGATTATAATCAAGCAAGTACAGCAGTAAAAGCAAATGCGGGAGGATTTCCCTACCTTAGGTACCTATTCTACTATATTTAGGTGGAGGTTCCAGCAAGAAGAAAAACATAGTGGAGCAGATAAAGAGCGAGAACAAGAAAAAAAGAGAAGAAGAACATTTGTTTACTCCCAACAGAAGCATGCTACCCACTTTTGCCAGGGAAAAACACAGCTAAACATCACTGTTCAATGTGAATAACCAACTTGCTTCTCAAAAGGATCTCATTAGCTTGAATCAGGATTATGAAGACGTCCCTATCATCGACCTCAAATTCATCTACAAAGCATTGGGATGCGACTACAATCTCACAGTTGATTTCCTCAACGTACATTCGCCCTCATTCAGAAGCAATATGACCCCAAGCATAAGCATAAGTTGGTAAGGCAAGTCAGAGTCATTCATCACTCTCTGCCAACCAGCAACGACAAAAAATAAATGCCAAACATCAGAAGGTAAGAGGAGGGGGTCGACAAGGAACTCGAACATTTGAGCTTGGAATAGCTTAGAGAAGAAATCGACCATTTGTACAAATTAAGACAAGCTTTCCAGATTACCAAAATGAAGATAAAGAATACCAGCCAAAGAAAATAACTCGATCGTATCTGCTGGTACTAGTAAATCTACTCAGCCAAAACGACCCCCTCATCAGAAAATTATCGAGAGCTGCCAGAATCAAAACAGTGCAGTGGATGCTGAAAAACAACCCCCTCTATGTTGATCTTCATGGTTGGCGAGAAGATTAGATCGACTAGCTGCTGGACTCTATCCAGAGGATGATAATGGACTAGGGAAGCATGAGCAACGACAGAATAAGAAGCAAAGTGAGTGGTGGAAGGAGGGTGGCTTGTTTGACAGCAATGACCGGCAAGGGTCTTCACTCCAAAGGCAGGAGGAGTGTCCTTAAGCCGGCAGTACTAGAGTGGTGTGAGGACAATAAGCTCAGCTACGAATAGGCTGATGATCACGTGAAGATTTACGTGGTTCTAAGCTGATAGACAAACAAATATTCTATTAAAGCATACTTAATATGATCATTTCCTTTTCCAAGCCAGTTTTATATTGATTGAACACATTTCACACATTTAAAATATGAAGCAAGACGTCTGTGTGATTTATGTTGGAAAACAAAGCCTATCCAGAAATATGATGTCGACTCACGATTATGCATAAGCTTTTCATCTCTATGAGCTCCTCACTGAAGCCACAAAGATACTCCTCCGAAAAGTAAACATCCTAACATGCAGAATGGACTCACAGGCCACCAGCTCATCAATTAGTTCCTGCAACAATGTAACAGAGGAGAGAACGTACTCCTGAAATCCTATGGGTCCTTTAGCAAATCCCCTCTTTGCAAAATTTGCTTCTTGCATAATTTTTTCAAAATATTTGATGTCGATCAAAGCTACAGAAACGGTCTTGACTACTACCAACTTTCTCGATTACTTTGCAGTGACTTTCCCAAAGAGTTTATTCAGAAGGCTGTCAACTTACTACTTCCTAATGAGGAATCTCCTCAAGGAATGTACAAAGCACTCCAATCGAAACAATTTCAGCAAGCTCTGTATCTGCAGATGGTATACACATAATATATTGAGGTCTTATCGACCTACTTTCAGCAAGATTAGGAGTTGGATTTTTTATAAGTCTACCGAATCACCAAACAAGAAGATCTAAATAATATCAAAGAGCTCACTAAGCCTCCATTTTCGATTGTTGTTCAGAGCCTACTTAATGTAATGAGAGACAAAGGTCTATTAGCATAACAACAAGCTCCTGTTATATTTCTGACTGAAGAGAATATAGAGGATTTTGTTAGAGATGCTTAAACTAACTACCCAGATAGAAAGTTAAAACTTGATGAGTTGCTAAGAAAAATTTTAGATTCTCGGGAGTACATAGACTTTGTCTAATAAAATATGAGCATGTTTGAGAATAACCTGACATGGGCCACTGAAAATCATAAGCTACTTTCCCAAAGAGAGCCTCATTAGACTCCGCTGAATGTAAAAAAGAAAGGAACCAAAAGATGATCTATCTTGTTTCTGAGCTGCTTCTTATAATCTTATATCACAGCTTTATTGTTTTGCAGTCGACAACAGTGATAATTTGCTCTTGCATATTTTGGGCAGCATTTAGTTTCCCTGTCTGAGGATTGTTTGCTCAGAATAATATCGAAATAATGAGTATTGAAGTGCAATTTAAAGTAGAACAAGGCCATAAGCTAAATAGAAAACATGCAAGCACCTTGGCCAGTACAACCACATCAGAATAGTATTGTGCTATGGAAGAAAAATTAGCTAATTTAGAGAGCCAATATGTTCAGATGGAAATGGAGTACTCAAAAAAAATAAAGGAGCTGAAGAATACTCTTGCTGAGAAGGGTAAGAGGCAAGTCACGCTTGTCAGTGAAATTGTTAATTTAAGGGAAGACTTCAAGAGCCATCAGGAATAAATCGCACAAGTGGGATAGAAGTTGGCACAGGAGACAAAGTAGGATTCTTTAAGAATGACCAAAAAGAATAGTTTGCCCGGGTCAATAAAGAAAAGCCTCAAAACTGATAAAAAATACGAGAAAAAACAAAGTCCATCAAACCATGTTGCCAACAGCAATAGTAAGAATCAGTTGAAGCTATTCGGTTAACTTAAAAAAACGGATTGTAATCAAAATTCATCCCCTGCTATTAAAAGACGCAGCCCAAGAGCAAATCCGAACGGCATTCTACATATTTTTAAGCAAGAGCCTCTTCACTATGTTCCTCTACTTTAAAAGAAGGACAGCGCAGGACAAATGTATAATTCAGGCAAAAAATATATTCAACCAACTTCAGGTGAAAAGAAAAAGGCCTACAGTCCCAAAAACACTCAAGAAGTGAACCCAGTTCTGAATGCCAACTCTGCTAAGTATCTGAAAAAAGCAGAGCCCTTAGCTAATGCTGGCACCAATCCTTCACCAAAGAGACCGATTAGGCGTTCTCCAGGATTGAAAGCAGCTCCCAAAATAGAGCCTACTAAAGTTAGTAAGCATCTTTTAGGGAAGCTGAAGGAGACTACAGCTGACATCGAGTAAGCTTTTTGAGTTTGATTGTTTCTGTTGCTCCATATTATAATCATCTAAACGGATACTAATGAAAAGAGATAAGGTGACTCCTCGAAATTAAAGGAAAAAAATGAATCGGAGTGTTTCTCCACATAATACTGCCAGCAAATCTAAGCTAAAACACTGCTTTCCTGCACCTCGGCAGGCAGAGAAGGAGAATGATCCTATCAATACTAAGAAGAATAAATCGATAAAAATTTGTCTAGACCTGGCCAGCTATCACCAGAAGGAATCTTAAGTGCTGAAAATTAAAAATATTGCTCTTTAAGAGCAACTTCAGGATCAAATGAGAGATATGGAGGGACTGAGAAGTGAGCTAAACAAAATAAAAATAGCAATTTCAGCAGGAGCTACAGTGAAAAAGGATTATGATCAACTTAAAACAGAAAACGGGAATCTCAGAAAAGACAATGATATCCTCAGAGAGGAGTTAAAAGCTTTGGTTAGTAAGGTTGATAAACTGACCCAATAACTAACTAGCCTCAAAGGCAAAGGGAAATAAACCGAGAGCATTTTTGTGGAAACAAACAGCAATTGTTAGTTTGAATTGAATCCTGTATCGTTTGTTAAGGAAAGCAGAAGACAAGAATATGCCAACAAATACTAAAGTATCACTTTCGTTCCTTCGGTGGTGTGCCTAGAATGCAAAAAAAAGGATAACGAGCTCGAAGATGCCAAAATCAAATATAGTGATGAGTTGAGATCTCTCCAAGAGCTAGTGATAGGCTTGGAAAGAAACCAGACAGCTATTTAAGTCATGGAAAAACAGTTACTTGCAAAAAATAAATGCATTGACTACCTGATGACCCAGCTCAATTTACTTGAAAATGACTCCAAAGCCATCCTTCAGAATATGGGCAGTTTATAAATAAAGCTCAGAGACGTGACTGCTGAAAATGTGATGCTGAAAGCCCAGGCCTTACCCTCTGATAGACTATACAGTTCCTTCACTAAATCGGTAGCCTGATTAATATTTCGTTAGCTTCGCCTACTCTGCAATATTATAATAATAAGAGCATGGATGGTAGTCCTAACTAACCCATGGACGACGGCTTTGAAAGCGGAGATGAAGACAACGTCGATTTACTGCCACCCTAGAATGAAGAGAGAGAGGAGCATATGATCAATGTGACTGAGAAAATGATCAGATACATTCCACCTCCACAATAAATCAAGGAAAAATCGTATTCATTGCATCCAGACATGATCACAGGGTACTTCATTCTAACCTAGATGGGCTCCTAAAAACCCTCTGCCTAAACCGATACCCCTCACCTTTCCTCAAAATTTAGTCGCCTAGCTTCTTACTAGTTATAGCACGAAAAGGCCTAGCCAAGCATCTTTGGTCTATCTGGGACCCCATTTCGATAATACTTATTCGGCTTGGAAAACATACGGGGTGGAATTTCCTTATTCTCATTTAGGAAACCAAAGAGTGGTTCTGAGCAATCGTAAATTACAAGGTATGAGCCCCTCATATCCCAGAAACTAAATCAGGTTCGAATCAATGTTTGAGTCTGGCAATCTGGACACAGTCTTTAAGGTATGCGTCCCTGTAGCAAGGTCGGAAGTAGCTAGTTTGACTGCTTTATGCGAGTAGATGCTAACACGAGAGGACACTTACAATGGTACTACTTTAAAATTTTCAATTTGACTCCAGGAAGAACATATCAAATAAACTTGTGTAATTTTCAAAAAGCCAAAAGTCTTTATAGCAGAGGAATGAAACCCTATCTTTTCTCTCATCGGGCAGCCGAATAAAATGCTCTTGGGTGGCAGCAAGCAGGTTCATCGGTTGAATACAGCCGCAAAAGACCAAAAATAACCTAATTATTGCTGGAGAAGGAAGATGAAGAAGAGGAAGAATAAAAATATTACACCTTGTCGTTTAAAGTAAGTACAGAGTACGAAAATGATATGATTGAAATCGCCTATTGTCCTCCATACACCTTCACCAAACTCAACAATTTCCTAGCATAACTTGTCAGCACCCACCACCAACGAGATATTATTTTATCTTAAACTTTCTGCACGAGCTTAGGGGGGCAGAAGATACAAATTCTTACTCTTACTAATGAAGTCCACTAAGCCGAATCTTTGTTCAAGGATGGAAAACCCTTCCAAAACAAGATGCTGGTGTTTGTGATAGGAAGGTTACACCCTGGAGAAGCTAACGGATCTCATATGATGGAAGGGTTCATCAAGTACCTTTGTGGGTATTCCTCCTAAGCCTAGGAACTGAGGAATCGATTCATTTTTAAAATAGTTCCAATGATGAATCCTGATGGAGTAGTTATAGGCAACTACAGGGCCGGCCTTTCCGGGAGAGACTTCAATAGATAGTTTATTACCCCTTAACCGTCCCTATTTGTGGAGGTAGCACAATTAAAAACATACCTTCAGCGTTGCAAATGGATTTATCACAAACAATTCTGCTTCTTTATGGATTTTCATGGTCACTCAGTCAAAAAAAACGTGTTTGCATATGGACCTTAATTCCCTCTCACTCACTCCAAATATTACGAAAGCAGGCTACTTCCAAAGCTCATCTCCAAAAGAACCTCCCTGTTCCGCTACTACTCTTGTAGCTTTAAGGTCAGTGAAGGAAAAGCCTCAACAGCCAGGGCTGTTTTGCTAAGATCCTATGACATTCCTTTTGTCTACACAATTGAAGCATCCAACGGAGGTTACTATGATCATTAGTAGAAATAAAAAGTATGTTTCACAACTGAAAAATGGGAATTTGTGGGATGTAGAATATGTGATGCCCTTTATGACTATTGGATTATCTTCAAGGAAATTGAGGAGGTCAAACTGAGGAGGAAAAAATAGCGGCAGGCAATGCTTAAAGGAAAAGGCATGGCATCGAGGAGAATTCAGTCTTCTCACTACAAATCAAGAACTGCGACAAATTTCGATAAAAGAGGAAATCTTCATCTCAGAAGCTAAACATCTATAGCTCATCCAAT
>Ga0100385_1002665_pt1 | contig 16660 bp, 13 predicted proteins | sample CryGeymeta201509_FD_81543 | JGI IMG/M metagenome (GOLD analysis project Ga0100385, IMG submission 81543) | Groundwater microbial communities from Crystal Geyser aquifers in Utah, USA - Crystal Geyser metaG 2015-09 | ecosystem: Environmental > Aquatic > Deep subsurface > Groundwater | place: USA... | reverse complement strand
GTCGAAGATTTTTATCGTCGTGGCCATCAACTGATCTTTGCGGCGATGCTTGCCCTGTCCGAGCGCAATGAACCCGCTGATCTTGTGACCCTTACGGCTCAACTGAAGAGCGGCGATCAGCTCGAAAAGGCCGGAGGAAGCCAGTATCTTAATGCGCTGGTTGATTACGTACCGACAGCCGCCAATATTAAATATTACTGTAAGCTGGTGAAGGAAAAATCCATTGCGCGTCGCCTGATCAGCGTTTCAACCGATATCGCCACCAGTGGCTACGATGGCGGCGATATGGAAGATATTCTTGATCGGGCGGAAAAGGCCATTTTTGAAATTGCCGAAAATCGTATGCGCCCGTCTTTTTACCCGGTGCGCGATATTCTCAAAGACACCTTCCACAATATCCAGGAACTCTACGAACGCAAAGAACTGGTCACCGGAGTCCCCACCGGTTATGCCGATCTCGACAAGATGACCTCGGGTTTTCAGCGGGGCGATCTGGTGATTATTGCGGGCCGACCCTCCATGGGAAAAACGGCATTTGCCCTGAATCTGGTGGAATATGCCACCTCCCTGACCGATAAAAATATTCCGGCAGTGGTTTTTTCTCTGGAAATGAGTAAAGAACAGATGGTGCAGCGCCTGCTCTGTTCCGTTGCCCGGGTTGATGCGGGACGTCTGCGCACCGGGAATTTGGGGGATTCCGATTGGCCCAAGCTGACCACCGCGGCTGGTCAGTTGAGCGATGCCCATATTTTTATTGATGACACCCCGGCTATTTCCGTGCTGGAGTTGCGCTCCAAGGCCCGGCGCCTGAAAGCTGAGCATGGCCTGGGCTTGATCGTGGTCGATTATTTGCAACTCATGCGCGGCAGCAACACCGAAAATCGTCAACAAGAGATTTCGGAAATTTCCCGTTCCCTTAAGGCTTTGGCCAAAGAACTCGAATTGCCGGTTCTGGCCCTGTCGCAGTTGAATCGATCCCTGGAAAGCCGCACCGACAAACGTCCCATGATGGCCGATTTGCGTGAATCGGGTGCCATTGAGCAAGATGCCGACATAATTATGTTTGTTTACCGAGATACGGTGTATTGTGAAGACTGTAAAAGTCGCGAAAAAACCTGCGAAAAGAACCATGATAAAGATGCCGAAATAATTATCGGCAAGCAGCGTAACGGACCCATCGGCACGGTGCACTTGACCTTCCGGGGCGAATTTACCCGCTTTGAAAATCAGTCAAAACGTGACGATGATGGCTATTGATATCCGCCGTGGCGACTGAAAATCAGCGCCGCTTTTTCCGTTTGCAGAAACTTCAGGGATCCTTCAGCTTTTTGCCGCTGCGGGATGTGGCATTCTGTGTTATCGGGTACGAGAGTTTGTGTGAAATTTCGATAGATAAGAAAGATGGGATGGCGTTATGGCGAAGATTGATCGGCTTTTCCAGGTTTTACAGCAACAGGGTGGCTCTGACCTGCACCTTTCTCCGGGGAATCCCCCCCTGATGCGAGTTTCTGGCCAGCTTAAGCCGGCGATGAATCAGGTGCTGAACCACGAACAATACAAACAATTACTTTTCGAAATTATGAGTGACGCCCAGCGCAGCGAATTTGAAGACCGCTGTGATCTGGATTTTGCTTACGAAGTCGCAGAGCTGAAGGCGCGTTTCCGCGCCAATATTTTCATGGGCCGCCTTGGTATCAGCGCGGTTTTTCGCATTATCCCGGCGGAAATTTTAAGCGTAGAGCAGCTGGGCTTACCCCAAACGGTGCTTGATTTAACCGAATTTAAAAAGGGGCTGATTCTGGTCACCGGGCCGACCGGCAGTGGGAAATCGACCACCCTGGCGGCGATGATTGATCATATTAATCGTCACCGCAGCGAACATATTCTCACCGTTGAAGACCCCGTCGAGTTTGTCCACAACAGCCGTAAAAGTTTAATCAATCAGCGTGAGGTCGGCTTGCATACCCGCAGTTTTGCCTCGGCTCTTAAGGCTGCATTGCGTGAAGATCCCGATATTATTCTGGTGGGTGAAATGCGTGATCTGGAAACGATTGAACTGGCGGTGACGGCCGCTGAAACGGGGCACCTGGTTTTTGGTACCCTGCACACCAGCAGCGCGGCTAAAACTGTTGATCGTTTAATCAATGTCTTTCCCACCAACCAGCAGGAACAAATCCGTACCATGCTCGCCGAGTCACTGCGGGGAGTTGTTGCGCAGCAGTTGCTGCGCACCGTCGATGGCAAACGCTGTGCGGCGCTGGAAATTTTGCGGGTGAACTCGGCGTCATCCAATCTGATTCGCGAAGGCAAAACCTTCCAGTTGCCCTCGGTAATTCAAACTGGACGCAAAGAGGGCATGCAACTCATGGATCAGGCCCTGCAGGAATTGTTGCAGGCTAAACGCATTAATGTGGAGGAAGCGCGACGTTTCGCTCAGAACAAAAATCTTTTTCCGCTGCCGGCGGGGTCGACAGGAGGTTGAAATGCAAGCCCATCAGATTAGCGTAGATCAGCAAAAGGTTGAAATTGTGCTCGCCGGTGGCGCGTGTATTTCCGCGCAGATTTTTTTGCCCCAGTGCGGCATGAGTCAGGATCAGCCGAGTCGGGTTGAAGAAGTTTTGAATGGCAAAGAGCTTTTTGCGCCCTTTATTATTGATCAGCAGGTTAGCCTGATCAATCTGTTACAGATTCAACAGCTTGCCGTTGCTGCTTCCGCCGAGCTGGATCCTTTGCGCTGTCTGGGTTTTGAACACCAGGTGCGGGTTTTTCTGGAGGCCGGTGAACCTTTGAGCGCTAAAATATATGTCAACCTGCCCAACGAAAAGTCACGCACCAAAGATTTTCTCAACCAACACAAACGTTTTTTGCCTTTTCTGGCCGACGATCAAGTGATTTATGTCGCGTCCGCACGCATTATCCAGGTTGATGGCTGATGGCGTCAGCCGTCGGTCGTTGGTTTGCCCTTTAAACAGATACCGAGTTCTTTAATTTTTTTGCGCAGGGTGTTGCGGTTGATCCCCAATATTTCTGCACTGCGCACCTGATTGCCGCGGGTCTGCTGCAGAATGATATTGATAAGTGGCCGCTCGACCTGTTCCAGCACCATCGCATAAAGGTTGTTAAGTTCCCCCAGGTTCATGTTCGCCAAGCTTGCCTGAAGCTTGTTGGCGACCAGGGATTCGAGGGATTCAGCCTGTTGAGCGACCGTGACTGTGCCGTTCAGGCTGGTGAAATCGGCAGGTTGCAACACCTGGTTGGCGGTTAGCAGACTGGCGCGTTTGATCAGGTTCTCTAATTCACGCACATTCCCCGGCCAGCGGTGTTGCTGTAAGAGTTGCAAGGCTTTATCACTTACCCCATCAACCCTGACGCCCATCTCCTGGCGGGCGCGCTGCAGGAAGAAATTGGTTAATTCGGGCAGATCTTCCTTACGCTCACGTAGGGGTGGCAGTTCAATGGGCACCACGTTCAGGCGGTAAAAAAGGTCTTCACGAAAGGTTTTGTCGCGCACCATGTCCATCAGGTTCTGGTTGCTGGCGGCGACAATTCTCACATCGACGGGCAGGCTTTGAGTGCCGCCGGTGCGGGTGATCTCCTTTTCCTGGAGCACGCGCAGTAATTTCGCTTGCAATTCAAGGGGCATGTCGCCGATTTCGTCGAGGAACAGGGTTCCTCCCTCGGCCTGCTCGAATTTCCCCGCTTTGCGTTCGGTGGCACCGGTAAACGCGCCACGTTCATGGCCAAAGAGTTCACTTTCCAGCAAGTCGTGGGGAATGGCGGCACAGTTAATCGCAATGAAGGGTTTTCCCAGCCGGGAGCTGTTGCTGTGTACGGCGCGGGCAATCAGCTCTTTGCCGGTGCCGCTTTCGCCTGTCACCAGCACCGTAACATCCGACATTGCGATGCGCCCCAGAGTTTTATACACCTCCTGCATTGTGCGACTGTTGCCCACAATTGTGTGGCCCGGGCTGTTTTGGCGCTGGATTTCGTCGCGCAGACGGTCGAGCTGGCCGGAAATTTTCGCGGTGTTGCGGGCCTTGATGAGAATGGCCTCCAAGGCCTCAAGATCAAAGGGTTTGGTCAGGTAGTCAAAGGCTCCGTGCTTCATGGCCGCTACCGCATTTTCCATGGTCGCTTCTGCGGTCATAATTACGACCAGGGTGCGCGGGCTTTCCTCCTGCATGAGACGCAGGAGTTCCAGCCCTTGCAGCCCGGGCATTTTTATGTCGAGCAAAGCCAGGTCGTAAGACTTTTTACGCGACAACTGGCGTGCCTGGAGGCCATTTTCGGCTAAATCAACATGAAAACCTTGTTTTTTAAGCGATTTATCAAGAACCCAACGCATGCTTTCTTCGTCGTCGGCGACCAGAATATGACGGATAGACATAATTTTTCCTTTAAATATTTCAGCAGCGAAAGAGTGGCAATGAAACGGCAAATGAACAGCCACCGGAGGAATGGGCACTGAGATTGATGAGCCCTTGATGGTCATTCACAATTTTCTGGCAGGTCGCAAGCCCCAGCCCCGTACCACCCTGCTTAGTGGTGTAAAAGGGAGTAAACAGGTGTTTCCGTTCTTCGGCAGAGATGCCTGGGCCATTGTCTTCGATCAAAACTTTTACCAGGGGAATGCGGCGACCGCCGCTCGGGCCAAGATGATAATCGGCGTCGATGCGCGTCGAAACCCAGACCTTGCCCTTTGGGGCGACGGCTTCGCCGGCATTTTTGATCAGATTAAGAAAGAGTTGTGCCAATAATTTAGGATCACCCTGCAGCGGTGGAATGCTCGGATCCAGGCTGAGGGCAAAATCAACCTGCTTGGTGGCAAAGGCCTGACGCTGCAACAGCAGGGTTTCATCAAGAATCCGCGCCAGGTTGACCTGATGATGCAGTTCAACTTTTGAATGGGAAAGACCGAGCAACTCTTCAATCAAATCATTGACCCGATCGGTTTCACGAATCATGACCTGCGGGTATTCGATCAAGGGATGATCCGCTCCGAGCTCCATTTTCAGTAATTGGGCTGCCCCCCGAATGCCCCCCAGGGGATTTTTGATTTCATGCGCCAGGCCCGCCACCATGGTGCCGACCATGGACAAACGCTCGGCACGACGTACGGTTTCTTCGAGGGCATGGATCTGGGTCAGATCCCGCATCATCAGCACCGCGCCCTGTTGACCGCCGTTCTGATCGAAAAGGGGCGAGACCGAGGCCCGAATCGGCAAGGGGGTCGCAAGCTCGCCCAGCCTGAACCCGGTATGTTCCGACATGGAACGCCCGGCACGCAGGGCGGTTTCAACCAGCAGGCACAGCTCGGGTTGATCCTGGAAACAACGGCGGAAAAGCTGGCCCAGACACGTTTTTTCACTGAGCCGTGTCATCGCCTGGGCGGCCGGGTTAAACAGGCTGATGCGCTGTTGTGGATCAAGCGCAATGATGGCTTCGTCGCTGTTCTCGACAATCAGGGTGTAAAGCTGGGGTTGCGGGCGGGGCACAGTGCTCATGCCGGGCTCGAACAGAAAAAATTTTGCGCTTCATCCAGCAGGGTGGGCCAGCTGGTAATATCGTGCAGCCGACCACGAAATTGGGTCGCAGTTGGCAGCCCTTTGGCGTACCAGCTGAGGTGTTTGCGCATTTCAATCAGGGCCTTGTGTTCGCCAAATTCAGCCAGATGCCAGCGGAGATGTTGCCGAATGACGGACCAGCGCTGTTCAGTAGATATGGGGGCCGGCACCTGTTGCTGCAGGAGCGCGGCCGCTTGCTCGAAAATCCACGGATTGCCATAGGCGCCGCGGGCAATCATGACGGCGTCACAGCCGGTTGTCGTGAACATGCGTAGCACGTCCGCCGCGTGAAAAAGATCCCCACTGCCGATCACCGGAATGTCGAGCCCGGCCTTAAGCTCGGCGATCTGCTGCCAGTTGGCGGTGCCGCCGAAATTTTGACTGCGACTACGCGGATGCAGGCAGATGGCGTTGACCCCTTCTTCGCGCGCGATCTGACCGATCTCCATATAATTTAAATGGGTCTGATCCCAGCCCGAACGAATTTTAATGGTCAGTGGCCCGGCGAAGACGCGACGAACTGCTGCCAGGATCTGGCCAACGCGTTGTGGGTTGCGCAACAGGGCGCTACCGGCCCCTGCACGTACCACTTTTTTGACCGGGCAACCCAGGTTGATATCCAGCAGATCGGCCTGGTCTCCAACCAGCTGGGCCGCTGCGGCCAAAACCTGGGGGTCATCACCAAACAACTGAATTGCCAGGGGTTTTTCATCCGCACAACTGCGTAAAAGTTCCACGGTTTTGCGCCCGTCGCGGATCAGGCCGTTGGCACTGATCATTTCGGTAAAAACCAGGGCAGCACCGCACTCTTTCATCGTGCGCCGAAAGGGCAGTGAGCTAATGCCGGCCATGGGGGCCAGGAGCAGTGGTGCCGCCAAGGTTAGGGATCCGAGGTGTAGAGGGGTGAATTGCATAATAATTAGGCATTCTAGCCAGATGTCAATTAAAATCAAGCACAAAAGCAGCGGCGGTTTAAACGCAGAGATTCTCTGGCGCTTTGAATACTGTATACAAAAATCATCTTGACAAAAAGGGGCGCGGTTGCTAGAACAATATTTGGGAATTTAAGCGAAGAAATGTGCGGTTGTCTCTCAATCTCTGAGGTTGGAGGGCATCTTTTTTCACCTTTTATGAAGTGTTCATCAAATCGTTCGGGCGGGCGTTTTGGTGAATGTCTGCCTGCATGTTTCCGTTATGCAAAGTGTTCCCGTCGTTGGCCCGGATCGGGCATTCAAAACTTTGTTTCATTCACACCAAAGGAGAGAATCAATGTCGACACTGAAAAAAGTACTGGCGCAGAAGATTGATGAGCATCGTCCCCGCACGACCAGATTGCTGAAAGAGCATGGTGATGTTTCTTTAGGTGACGTGACAATTTCTCAATGCATCGGCGGTGCCCGCGGCATCAAATCACTGGTCACGGATATTTCCTATCTTGATCCCATGGAAGGCATCCGCTTTCGCGGCAAAACGATTGACGAAACCTTTGCCGCTCTGCCCAAGGTTCCAGGCAGTGATTATCCCTATGTTGAGGGTTTCTGGTACATGCTGCTGACCGGCGATGTGCCAACCATGGCGCAGACCCTTGAAGTTGTCGAGGATTGGAAGCGCCGCGCCCAGGTTCCCGAGTATGTCTACGACGTCCTGCGGGCCATGCCGCGTGATTCCCACCCCATGACCATGTTTTCCACCGCTATTCTGACCATGCAGCGCGATTCGATTTTTGCCAAAACCTATTCTTCGGGCAAGTTTAATAAAATGACCTGCTGGGAAGATATGTTCGAAGATGCCAGCAACATGATGGCTAAGCTCGGTGCCATCGGCGCTTATATCTACCGTATGAAATACAAGGGCGATACCCCGATCGCCGCTGACCCAAGCCTCGATTTCGGCGGCAACTTTGCCCACATGATGGGACAAGGCGAAGATTACAAGAATGTTGCGCGGATGTACTTCATCATCCACTCCGACCATGAGTCGGGCAACGTCTCGGCCCACACGACCCACCTGGTGGCTTCGGCGCTTTCCGATGCTTACTACAGCTACAGCGCTGGCCTCAATGGCCTGGCTGGGCCGCTTCATGGCCTCGCCAACGAAGAGGTGTTGCGTTGGACGCAGAACTTCATGCAGCAGCTCGGTGGCCAGGTTCCGACTGAAGAGAAGCTCAAAGAAGCCCTGTGGGCAACTCTCAACAGTGGCCAGGTCATCCCCGGTTACGGTCATGCCGTGCTGCGCAAAACCGATCCGCGCTACACCTCCCAGCGTGAATTCTGTCTTAAGACCCCGGGTCTTAAAGACTACCCGCTCTTCCAGCTGGTCAAAATGATCTTCGAAGTGGCTCCGGGCGTTTTGACCGAGCACGGCAAAGCCAAGAACCCCTGGCCGAACGTTGATGCTCAGTCCGGCGTCATCCAGTGGTACTACGGCGTCACTGAATACGAATTTTACACCGTTCTCTTCGGGATCGGTCGTGCTCTGGGCTGCCTCGCCAACATCACCTGGGATCGCGCTCTGGGTTATGGTATTGAGCGTCCCAAGTCGGTCACCACGGCAATGCTCGAAGCCGCAGCCGGCATCAAGTAACAGGCACGCCTCGAAAATAGACGCAAAAAAAGGGAGACTCGCAAGGGTCTCCCTTTTTTTGCGTCTTTGAACTAATTTGGTATCGTTTTAACTTCGGAGACTCAGAGTCCGAGCTCCCCATTCCCCGGGTCGCATGAATCTAACCGCGCCATGGCGGCCGCGGGTTCTGCATGGCGAAGAATGACCTCATGTGTTCGGTTTGCTATTTCTTTTCCTTCTCTTTACGCGAGGCGTAGAGGAGTAGTTTCTGGTCGGTGTAGCTTTCTACTTCGCCGGCAAAAGACTCTATCTGGAAAAAATCGTGGACTTTCTGAGGTGCTTCCATGAAATAGCGATTCAACTCCTGAATTTTGGCGCGGTTCATGCCGGCGCGGCGCGCCCAGTCCTGAAAATCATGTTGCTTGGGCAGAATTCTGGTTTCATGCAGAATCAATTCCGCATCGCCGATCATTTGCCGCCAGTCTTCTTCGGTGAAAGCATTGATGTGGGTTGGGTCGCGCATTTTTTCCATCTTTTGGTGAAATTCGGCAATCTCAGGATCCGTCGGCAGCAGAGTGTCGATAATGACCATGCGCCCCCCACGGCGCAGAACCCGGTGAAATTCTTTGAGCGCCCGTGGCACATCGGGAAAATGATGGGGGGCAATGCGGCAGGTCAATAAGGTGAAGGAGCCGGCGGCGAAAGGGAGATCCTCGGCGTCGGCTTCGCGAAAGATAACGTTGTCAACGCCACCTTCTTCGGCAATGTGCTCCTGGGCTTTTTTCAGCATCTGCATCGTCAGATCGGAAGCCACTACCTGGCGAACCATGGGGGCAAAATAGAGCGCGGTATGGCCGCCGCCGCAGGCAACATCAAGCATATTGTCATCGTGGCAGGGCTTTAATAATTCCGCCGCCAGTTCCAGATCCTTGCCCCCGGTGAAGGCGTTGGAATGAACATATTCCAAAGCGGCACGGCCAAATTGCTCGCGTACCCGATTTTTAATTTTGTAATCCATCACTGATCCTCCAGGGGAAAGTCAATTTCCGGTCGTTGCCAGGCCCGGATTGCAGCAGTATAGCACCCTGATCAAAAATGTCTTGGAGAAGTTGGGGGGTCGCGGTATTTTTCTGCCCACACCGACAGGTTTTTCGGGCACATCTTTTGCTGTGCCTGTGCCGACAGCCGCGCGTCGGTATCCTTGGACGCGACTGCTGGCGGAATCACGGCAAAAAACCGTCTGCGCCAGCAATTGTTGCGGCAGGAAACCTTCTCAACCCTTAAGGGAACACGGTTATGGAAAATGTGGGGAAAGTTATTGCCGAGCTTGGTTTGGGGCTCTGGTCTGAATTTATTTATATCTTACCTTATCTGGCCATTGGGGTGTTTTTGGAGGCCATTGTTCGCACTATGAAGTGGCACGTTAAAATACGCCATGCCCTGACACGTTTCGGTGCTTATGCCATTGTGTTGGCTACTCTGCTGGGCGTCATCAGCCCCCTGTGTGCCTGCGCAACGCTGCCGCTGGTTATTTCGCTGCTGGTTGCGGGATTACCGTTGGCTCCGGCCATGGCCCTGTTGATTACCTCGCCGCTGATGAGTCCGGCCGGTTATACCCTCCTCAGTTGGGAACTGGGCCCTCTGTGGGCAAATACCGTGGTGGTCAGTGCCGTTTTATTTGGCCTGTTCGCCGGATATGTCACCCTGTTTCTACGGCGCTACGGATTTACCGAAGAGGTTATTTTCAAAAATACCCTCCCCAGCGGTGATTTCCACGATCCCGATTATCCGGTCGAAGAATTACGTTGCGATTGCGGCAAACAGCTTTCCCACCGCGTTAATCGCTGCACGCACAATAAGCTTCTGGTCTTTCTCGCCAAATTTTGGGAAGGCATGTTCAAGATTGGCAAGTTCGCCTTGCTGGGTGTGTTTATCGAGGTCTTAGCGGTTCAGTTCATTCCCACTGCCTGGGTTTCTTCAATTCTTGAAGGGCAGGGATTGCTGCCGATCTTTGCCCTGACCTTTGCCACCATTCCCCTCCATTTACCCCAGGTCACCGCCGCGGCCATGCTTTATGGTTTTGTTTCCCCCGAATTTGGCGAGGGCATTCAGCTCTCCAGGGGCGCGGGCATCGCCTTGCTGGTGGGCGGCCCAGTCACGGCCCTGCCCGTTATGGCCCTGTTTATTGCCATGTTTAAAAAACGCGTACTGGCCCTTTATTTAGCTATTTGCATCAGTGGAACCCTGATCCTGGCCATGGGCTACCGGGCCTTGCCCTTTTTCTGATGCTTGAGGGCAATCGGCTTCCCTCAGAAAGGTTTTTAGTGGAATTTCCTGCGCGGCCAACCTGGGCGGAGATTGATTTGACGGCCTTAGTGCACAATCTGGGGCAGGCGCGGGCACGCTGCGCGGCGGGCCAAAAAATTCTCGCCGTGGTTAAGGCCAATGCCTACGGTCATGGCGCTGTCCCGGTCAGCCGTGCCCTGGCGAAAGCGGGCGTCTGCCATTTTGCGGTTGCGACCCTTGAAGAGGCTCTGGAGCTGCGCTTTGCCGGTTTAACGGGTGAAATTCTCGTGCTTGGTGGCTGCTACCCCGGCCAGGAAGCGCAGTTTTTTGCCCATAATCTGGCGGTAGCGGTGTTCAGCCTGGCTGATCTTGAGCGGCTGGATAGGGTTAGCGCGGCCTTGAACCGCGCCCTGAGTGTCCATCTTAAATTCGATACCGGCATGGGGCGAGTGGGTTTTTTCCCCAGTCAGGCGCCTGAAGTGATAACGCGCCTGCGTCAAACCCGCCGCCTGAAGTTCGCTGGTCTGATGTCTCACCTGGCCTGTGCCGATGACCCCGACTCGCCGGTAACTTTCCAGCAACACCAGAGTTTTCGCGCGATCGTGTCTCACTTTAAGGCCGCCGATCTGCTGCCGTCCGCTCTTCATCTCTGCAACAGCGCCGGTCTCTGCGATGGGCCATTGCCCGAAGCAAGCATGGTACGACCGGGGATCATGCTTTATGGGGGTTATCCCGCTGCTCCGGAAAATTCGGGTCTGGATTTACGCCCGGTCATGTCCCTGGTCAGCCAGATTGCGGTGCTGCGCGAATTGCCCGCTGCCAGCGGTATTTCCTATGGCCATAGTTTTCACACCCCTTCGACCCGTCGCATCGCAACTCTGCCCATCGGCTACGCCGATGGCTATAATCGTCTGCTTTCCAACTGCGGCGAGGCCCTGGTGTGTGGCCACAAGGTGCCGGTTGTCGGTCGGGTCTGTATGGACTGGATCATGCTCGACGTCAGTCAGGTTGAAAATGCTCAGGTTGGAGATCGCGTGGTGCTCCTTGGCACGGATGGCCACCAGACAATCACTGCCGAAAGCTGGGCCGAAAAAACCGCCGGCCTCAGCTATGAAGTCTTCTGTCGCATCAGTCAGCGCGTGCCCAGGCATTATCTGCCGGTGGCAGTTGGCTGAGTCGCTGAAAAAGCCTTGCCCGCCATTGCGGCTTTGTGTTAAGAAAAGAACCTCGTGCCGCTGGAGTATCAGGCGCAATATTCCTCTTCAAGTTTAGTGGGCAGCCCAGGCTGTCCATTGTTATTTCTTATTTTGATCACCCGTCGGCTGGCGGCTGGCAGCTTTTCCGGAAGGATAATAAATCTATGGCACAGATCAAGCGGGCGCTGGTTTCGGTTTCAGATAAAGCCGGAGTGGTTGAGCTGGTGAGGAACCTCTGTGGTTTCGGGGTTGAAATACTTTCGACTGGTGGAACGGCGCAGCTGCTGCGCGAAGCCGGATTGCCGGTGATGGATGTCGCTGAATATACCGGCTTTCCGGAAATGCTTGATGGCCGCGTGAAGACTCTGCATCCCAAAGTTCACGGGGGGTTGCTGGGCCTGCGCGATAATCCGCAACATGTCGCAACCATGGCTGCCCACGGCATCGAAAATATCGATATGGTCGTGGTCAATCTTTATCCCTTTGAGGAAACAGTCGCCAAACCGGATTGCCTCCTGGAAGATGCAATTGAAAATATCGACATTGGTGGCCCCACCATGCTGCGCAGCGCTGCCAAAAACAATCGTTCAGTAACTGTGTGGTGGATCCCGCCGATTATGCGCCCCTGATCGACGAAATGCAGCAGGCCGCGGGGGCGGTCTCCAGCGAAACGAATTTCCGTCTGGCGGTCAAGGTTTACCAACATACCGCCGCCTACGACGGGGCAATTTCCAACTGGCTGGGCAGCAGAATTGCCCCCGAATATGCCCAGTTTCCGCCGACTCTCAGCTTGCAATATAATAAGGCGCAAGCCATGCGCTATGGCGAAAACCCGCATCAACAGGCCGCCTTTTATGTCGAGAAAAAGCGCGGCGAAGCCTCAATTTCCACCGCGCGACAGGTGCAGGGCAAAGAACTCTCCTACAACAATATCGGTGATACCGACGCCGCCCTCGAATGTGTCAAGCAGTTTAATGAAGGCCCGGCCTGTGTCATTGTCAAGCACGCCAATCCCTGTGGTGTCGCCCTTGGCGGTAGTTTGCTCCAGGCTTACGAACGCGCTTTTGCCACCGACCCGGAATCGGCCTTTGGCGGGATCATCGCGGTGAATCGCGAACTCGATGCCGCAACCGCCCAGGCCATTGTCGAACGTCAGTTTGTTGAAGTCATTATTGCCCCGGCAATTGCCCCGGGGGTCGAAGAAATTATCGCGGCGAAAAAAAATGTCCGCCTGCTGGTGTGCGGTGACTGGCCGCAAACTAACGCCGCGCGTTACGATTTCAAGCGGGTCAATGGCGGTCTCCTGCTGCAAGAGGCCGATCTCTTGCTCCATGGGGATCTGGCCGTGGTCACCGAACGCATACCCACCGCCAGTGAACGTGAAGATCTGCTGTTTGCGTGGCGGGTGGCCAAGTTTGTCAAGAGCAACGCCATCGTTTACGGGCGTGACGGTATGACGATTGGGGTGGGTGCAGGCCAGATGAGCCGGGTCAATTCGGCACGGATTGCGGTGATCAAGGCCGAACACGCCGGTCTTGACGTCAAGGGGTCGGCCATGGCCTCGGACGCCTTCTTCCCCTTCCGTGACGGCATCGACAACGCCGCTGCTGCCGGGGTGACGGCGGTGATTCAGCCTGGGGGCTCTATTCGCGACGCAGAAGTGATTGCCGCAGCCAATGAGCACGGCATCGCGATGATTTTCACCGGAATGCGTCATTTTAGACACTAAAAGGTTTTTGCCCCAAAGACACCAGGTTCATCAAGAGGTCAAAAACTTATTTCACGCAGAGACGAAGCGACGGCTTTTGGGGGGGAAATCAAAAACAATGTAACGGTTCAGCACTTTGTTGTGGGAGCGGCTTTCAGCCGCGAAAATCGCGCATGAAGGCAACTCCTAGAGCATCATTTCGCCAGGATTTAGCCGAAATCCCAGGTTTTCAAGGTTGAAAATCCGGTTACCCGCCAGAACCCCTCGGGGATGACGACCATTGGGTGGGCAGGTGAAGACTTATCAAAAAATTTGTTTTTCTCTGCGTTTTCACCCTCTCAGCGACTCTCCGTTACCATGAATCTCTTAATGTTGGTGTCTTAGTGGCTCATCGAATGATCAAGGGAGTTGACTTATGAAAATATTAGTGGTTGGCGGTGGTGGACGTGAGCATGCATTGTGCTGGAAGATTGCCCAGTCGCCCCTGGTCGATAACCTCTATTGTGCCCCCGGCAACCCCGGCATCGCCCACCTGGCCGAATGCGTGCCGATTGGCGTTGAGGAGATAGAGGCGCTGCTTGCTTTTGCCCAAACTGAAAAAATCGACCTGACGGTGGTCGGGCCGGAAATTCCTCTGACCCTGGGAATCGTTGATCGGTTTCAGGCCGCCGGTCTTGATATCTTTGGGCCCAATCAGGCGGCGGCGCAAATTGAAGCTAGTAAAAGTTTTTCTAAAGATCTCATGGCGCGCCACGGCATTCCCACCGCCGCTTATCGCAGTATCAGCAACCATGCCGAGGCGGTTGCCTACATTCGCGAACAGGGTGCGCCCATTGTCATCAAGGCCGATGGTTTGGCGGCGGGCAAGGGGGTGGTGGTGGCTATGAGTGAAGAGCAGGCCATAAAGGCGGTTGACGAAATTATGCGTGACCAGATTTTTGGTCAGGCCGGTGCCCGCGTGGTGATTGAAGAATTCATGGACGGCGAAGAAGCTTCGTTTTTTGCCTTTACCGACGGTAAGAACATTTTGCCTTTGGCTTCGTCGCAAGACCACAAGCGAGTCTTCGATGGGGATCAAGGCCCCAATACCGGCGGCATGGGGGCCTATTCGCCTGCACCGGTGATTACCCCGGCCCTGCATGATGAGATCGTCGAAACCATTGTCAAGCCAACCATTGCAGGCATGGCAAAAGATGGACACCCCTATGTCGGTATTCTCTATGTGGGGTTGATGATCAAAAATAGTCGGCCGCGCGTGGTCGAATACAACGCCCGTTTCGGCGATCCCGAAGCTCAGCCGCTCCTCATGCGGATGAAGTCTGATATTGTGCCCCTGCAGCACGCTTGTGCGCGGGGCCAGCTGACGCAGAAGAGTATCGAATGGCACAACAAAGCCGCAGTCTGCGTGGTCATGGCCTCGGGGGGGTATCCCGGTGATTTTACCACAGGTTTGCCCATCAGCGGCCTGGGGCAAGCCGCCGCTATCGAGGATCTGATGGTGTTTCATGCCGGAACCCGCGCTGAAAAGGGTCAGGTCGTGAATAAGGGTGGTCGGGTACTTGGGGTTACGGGGCTTGGGGGCACGGTTGCGGCGGCCATTGAGAAAGCCTATGCCGGTGTGACCCAGATCAACTGGCCGAATGTCCATTACCGCAAAGATATTGGGCGCAAAGCCTTGAATCGCGGTCAGGTCGAACAATGACTCGCCCTATGAAAAAAATGGAGACAGCAATGAAGATACAGCCGTTAGTCGGTATTCTCATGGGTAGCGACAACGACTATGAGGTCATGCGCGAAACCGCTAAAATTTTGAAACAGTTTCAGGTGCCCTTTGAGATGATTGTTTCCAGCGCCCATCGCACCCCGGAACGCACCGCAAGCTATGTGCGTGCGGCCAAAGCACGTGGAATGCGGGTGCTGATTGCCGGGGCCGGCGCGGCGGCGCATTTGGCCGGGGTGGTGGCCGCCGAAACGGTGCTGCCAGTGATTGCCGTACCCATTGATGCCACCGCTCTGCAGGGGCTGGATGCCCTGTTGGCCATGGTGCAGATGCCGGCCGGAATTCCCGTGGCAACCATGGCTATCGGCCAGGCCGGAGCGCGCAATGCCGGTATTTTTGCCGTCCAGATGCTGGCGACCACTGAGCCGGAGTTAACCAAAAAACTTGAAGAATTTAAACTGGATATGGCCCGCAGCGTGATCGAAAAATCGGCAAAACTCCAACAGTGTCTGCACGCTGACGGCCTGGTGTAAGCCGCTTTCCGGGGGAGGCTGGCCCTGCGTCAAATTGTATACAGTAGACAAATTTTCATTGACACCTGGGGTGAGATATATTAGCTTTTGCGCCTGTTCAGAAACATGGTGTTTCTAAAAAAACAAGGAGGATTACGCATGAAAAAGTTAGTTGTATTATTGGTTGTTCTGGGTTTTGTTGCCACCACCGCGCTATTCGCTGTCGCGAACAATGGCCCGGCCGAGGTTAAACTCGAAGCGAAAATGGGTACCGTCACCTTTCCCCACGCGAAACACCAAGGCATTGAGGCTGACTGCAAAGTCTGTCATCACGCCGGCGTTGAAGCAGGTGCCTGCCGCTCATGTCACGGCGTCAAGCCGGAAGCTCCCAAAGCCAAAGATGCCTTCCACAAGCTGTGCAAAGATTGCCACAAAAAACAGAATGGCCCGACCAAGTGTAAAGAGTGCCACGTAAAATAAGCTGTCCTGCGACAGGTTTCTAGATCAGAGCCGACCTTTTTGGGGGTCGGCTCTTTTTTTTACGACGGGCCGTCTTCCGGCTGTCTTCCCCTTCCCGCGCTTTTTGCCCTTTTCCCTAGCAATGCAGGACATTTTTTTGTATCTTGAACGGGTTTTTCCTATCTAATTCGATTTGCAGGGAGGTTGTCATGTTCAGAAGTTTGCTGGTTCTTTTCGTTGTTTTCTGGGCAAGTGGTGCCTTGGCCGCCGACACTTGTGTCACTACGGATTGCCACGCCATTATCGGTAAAACCCGTTATGTCCACGGACCGGTTGCCGCGCAGGAATGTGCGGTCTGCCACGAAGGAGCGGGAGAAAACCATCCCGCGGATAAAAACAGCTTCACTCTGGCCGCGTCTGACGCCGGGTTGTGCTATATGTGTCATGAAAGCAAAACCGAAGGCCAGGCCGGGGTTCATCCGGCCCTTGAAGACGGTTGTGTCGGCTGTCATTCGCCGCACCAGAGTAACTTCAATTTTTTCCTCTACACTGAAGGCGCGCCTCTTTGTTATCGCTGCCACGATAATAAAACCGAGGGCAAAGATTCCGTTCATCCGGCCTTAGACGATGGATGTACTTCTTGTCATAACCCC
>Ga0100385_1002659_pt1 | contig 16690 bp, 12 predicted proteins | sample CryGeymeta201509_FD_81543 | JGI IMG/M metagenome (GOLD analysis project Ga0100385, IMG submission 81543) | Groundwater microbial communities from Crystal Geyser aquifers in Utah, USA - Crystal Geyser metaG 2015-09 | ecosystem: Environmental > Aquatic > Deep subsurface > Groundwater | place: USA... | reverse complement strand
AAAGTTGTTTCATAGCTGAACCTCTAAAACCTGAAAAGATGGCCAGGAAGAAATCGCCTGCCTAGCTCAAGTAAGCCTCAATTCTAAATTTTTTATTATTTTCCGTAACATACTGAGAAAATGACATTTTTGAAGAATCGTTTCTCCTTGTGAAAATTACATTGACGTAGGTGCCTGAAGGATTGTTTGAAGTAAGAGAACCTCTGAATACAAAGGTCTATCCTCTTAAAAATGCTGTAGGAATATCGTGATCAAGGATCAGATCATTGATAGGAGTTGTGCCAAAAATCTGTTGAGCCACCAAAGGTTTTTAATTACTAGCTGTACCATCAACAGTAGGAACAACAATCACAGGCCCAATTTCATCTACTGAAACTTTGATTGTAGGCTTTGGTTGAGTTGGTTGATTTTCAAGGATAGAAGGCAGTATATATCCATAACTGTTAGCTGCAGGGAGGCTTTGTTGAACCTGAATCGACTGGGAAGACTAAGCCTGTGTGGTTTGCTCTATTTGACTTTGCTGGTTTTGCTGGGTCTGCTGATAAGAGGTTTGAATATTTGTTACTGAATTTGAAATTGACTGAGCTGATGAAGTTTGAGATTTAAAAGTATTTTAACTTTATTCATTGCTGATCTGGCTGTTGGTGCTCTGATCAGTCACTTCAGAGCTTTGAGCTTGATTTTCTGGGTTTTGTTGTTTGATTGCATTCACAGTATAAGTTATATTGGAGGAACCATAATTTTTTATTGTGGCACTATAGCCCCCAATTACTCCAATAAGAACATACAACCCTCCATTTCCTGTTTCTCTGATCAGCCCAGCAATTTCAGTGTAATCTTTGCTGAAACAAGCTGTACACTATCTTGAGATGATGATGGTCACGTATTCAACAGGTAGCTGTTGGAATTCGTACAGTTGGATTTTTAGGATGCCCATAAGTTGTAGGTATTGGACCAGGCTCATCATTTTTTTGTCGTACCATTGAGACAACACCTGATCCAATCTGGCATTTTAAGTTAGAGCTGGTAGATTCTTGGCAGTACGAGTCAGTTTGATATCGGCTAAGACCTTATGAAAGATTTAGTCTGACTTGAGAACAGCTACTTAGCCTGATTGCAGTCTTCTCGATGGCCTAATGTTGTAATCAGTTTCATCAAAAAGAGTTTCCTAGAGCTGCGAGGGCTTCTGAGGAGTAATAATGACACTCAGAGCAGCAGATAGGAGCAGGAAAGTAAGAAATATGCAAGTTGATGTGGGTAAGATTTTCATCAATAAAACTATAATAATCGACGCTACCTTTTTTACGATTTAAATTTAAATACTACATTCAACAGAGCTTAGGCCGGAGCTTAGGCTGCCCAATTTATAGTATTGCTCTATTTCATAGCGAATCCATCCGAAATCATTAAAAAGGGTATTTTTTCACGCTTAAGAACTTATTTAGAACGTAAACTATTCGGACTAGGAAGTGTACCTCAAATGCTTACTGGACTTCACCCTTCGAGCAACATCTTTCGATAAGCTTTTCTTCTTCTAAATCTTGAGTTTTGTATCTTTGAGCTCCTTGAGGTCCTTACTGGCTTTGTGATACTTGTCCCGCATCATCTTGATCTATAGATCTTTTCTGCTGCGGATATCATCAATCGACATGGCAGTTTTTCGACCCATAAAGCTAAGATTAATTGTTATTTTTTTCAAGTCACTTTATTTTTGGTAAAGAGCTTTTTAAACCTCAAGAAGACTGCTCTAGAGTAATCTAAGCTGTTCATTTTTCTCCTTGACCTATGCCCTAAGTCTATCTATTTCTCTCTGCAGCTTCACAATGCTCTAGGATTTTAGAATATTGTCTTCTTGAAGGCTGCTCAAGTTCTTCTTATGTATCTCTGTTTTGAGAGTATTGATGGTCTTCTGAAGCGACTCGTTATCAAAAACGATCTTTTTGTTATGATTCTTGAGTTGCTATATTTCAGCTTCTTTTGATTTAAGCACATTTAGCTGTGCGTTTTGACTTTTAATCGTTTTGTTGAGCTGCTAAACAATTTGGTGGCTTTCAGTGACTTCCTTTTATCTTTAGCTCACCAGCTGTATCATCTTGTCTATCTGATCCTGGAGATATTTATTATGCTCCTTAATCTTTGTGAGCTCATTGGACATTTTTGCCAGCTTTTCCTGGTTTAACTGACTCATCTATTTCCATTTTTATTTTTCAGCGATTTCGTTGCTGATCTTTTTCCTCAATTAGGTCACCTTTGATACTGACTAAGTGTGTGCTCTGGATTCTTTGTTTCCATCCGATTGCTTTTAGCTTGTTGGGTTACTGACATTCGATGTGCTTTTGTCCTTGATAGAGGTGTCACGACTTCTGCTACGATTGGTTCTATGGAACGGTCCTGCTTTTGGAGGAAGAGATTCGCTACCATTGTAAGGCGAATGTTTGATAAATTTGTAGGCATTGAGACCGTAAACTTTCGAGTCGATTATTGTTTATTTTCCTCTGCTACAATTAGCACTGATTTTCGGTGACTTAGACATTTGGTTTCTTTAGAGTTAGTTATCGTTTACTCGATTTGTCTATCTTTTTGGACTGTTGAGTCGAGGACTGTTCATGAAGCGATTTTCTTTGGAAGAAAGCCTAATAAATAATTATCATCTTGAGAACAATATCAAACAATCTTTTTTTCTCTCTCCTTTTAGCCATTTTATGAGCCAGGCATCTATTAAGTTGTTTTATGATTTTGTAATATATTTGATAAATGTACTCACTGACCCAAACAGGCATTCATCTCTTCCAGCATCTCGATAACAATGAACCTCAGGTCAAGATAATCTGCAAGTGCAAAAGATCCATTCTTCAGGAGGAAATATTCACATGCCTGTCGTGCTCATCATACAGTTGCCATTACTGCACCATTCCATAGTTTTCATCGTATCAGTGCAGGGCATGCAAAAGAGTGTCGTAGAGTTCAATCAAAAATAATAAATGCCAGTTTTGTTTCTGCTGCCCTTACTGTCACAGTGTTCTCAGTCAGAACAAAGATCCCAAGACCAAACTGTGGATTTACCTTTGCCACTTTTGCTACTGGAGCACTAAAGAGATCAACATGAAGGAGGAAAGAGCCTAAATTTTGCAAGACAATCTATTCAAACTGTCGAGTCTGAGAGATTACGAGAACAAGCTATACAATACAGCCCAATCTTACTTCAAGGAAACTAACATATCTATCGAAATGTAAAATCAGGCATATAAGTACACTCATACCAAGCGACCAGCCATCAGATCCTCTCTGGAATAGTCCAGTATCAAGGACAAGCAACAACTCAAGAAGATCAACGAAGCTATTGAGACTCTTGTCAAACATACAGGTCTCGATTAATAATCTGAATAGTACATCAGCAACTAGCAAAAGTACCCGCAAGCTTTACCTCTTCTAACCAAAAAGACAAGGCGGTGTCCTGAATGTTCTAAACCCATCACAAATATCTACAAGCCTTTGGTCTCAGGATAGCCTTCAATCGAGCTAATGAACAAGGATATCAAGATTCTTCAATGCCAAAGGTTACCTGCAGTTGAGGGAATGGTCAAAATAAAATTTATGAAGAACTGTGTGTTCAAGGAAAAGTCAAGAAAAATAGGCTAACTTTAGGATATCGAGATAAACACCCCGATTGAGCTTTTGGCGACAATCGAGAACAAAAGGAAAAATGCCGAAGTGACCTACAATGTAATAGTGGAGCCCTATTAGAAGAAATGATGTTCTTGCTTAGATTGTAATTTTATCATGTATCTTCACATGTACTCAGGTTTTTCTGAGGGTTAATCTTAGATTGGGGGTAGCTTGCGAACGCCCTTGATAGTATCTAAACTATTTTTTCTCTTTTACTTGCTTCTTGTGCTTTCTTTCTATAGAGTTCGGTATTTCAAATCTACAGGCAAACTATAAATATTTTTTTCCTTTATGATCTTTTCGTAGTATTTCTTTCTCCTGGCGATCACTCCAGGCGTGTTGTCGATCAGTTTCTGTTTTTCCTCTATTTCGTGCTGGGTCACTTTGTCCATGGCAAAACTGACAATCGTATATGCCATGTAAGCATAGCAAAGCCCTAAAAAAACAGAAAAGTAGCTTTTTCGGAGTAGACTAATAAAAGGTTCATTGTAAGCAGCCTCTTCTTGCTCGCGGTACCTCCTGTCTCTCTCAGATTCATAAGTGTAATTGTAATTTGATTGGTTGTACTGAGTGTACTGGCTGGAAAAGAAAGAACTGTCATAGCTTTTTCGTTTCTTTTCGTCTCCTAAAATTTCATAAGCCTAGTTGATCTTCACAAACTTCTGGGCATTTTGTGTATTATTCTGACTGTCAGGATGATACTTTTTTGCGAGCTAGTAGTACTTCCGTTTGATGTCTTCCTGTGAAGCCCCATGCCCAACCTCCAGAGTATCATAGAGGTTATGATAACTGAAGGTCTGTTTGCGTAAAAGATTGGAGGCTTTCAAGCACTTTCTGATAAGCATTTTAAAGAATTAGGAAGTAAATATTAAATAAGTGGTGGAAATACCATCATCTATATCACTCAGTTTGAAGTCAAACAGCTTCCCCTGAGCTTGTCTGTCTTTATGTCAAATTTTGGCTTAAAGCCAGCATATCCAGGGATGTTGACATGATAGTTCTAAGTCAAATTGATCTTTTTGTCTCCTCTATCTGTTTGCTTACGGGCCTCAACCTTCGATTTGAGATCCTCAAAGTGCAACTCTGATGGCTTGAAACCTTGATAACCTGGAATTTCAGTCCAAAGCTGATTTGTCCCATGCTTGAGGGGATTATCTCTAAGGGTTTGCCCAGTTCCCTCTCTCGAAAATAAATCTAGAGGACTGGACCCGATTTTTTGCCCGTAATTGAACTTATAGTCAGTTGTTCCTGTGGGAGCTTCATTGATATAAGGTCTAAACTTATATGACTGAGCCTTGGACTGTTTTTAATCAATCACATTTTTATTGAAGGCTTTTCCTGTCGACTGACATCTAAAATTCGAGAACTTCGATCCTTGGTTGCTACCTAGAGTCTTGTTCATATTTGTAGCTGCATACTCAGCCTGATAGTTGCTTCTCCAATGCTATGTGCCAGTCTTGAGAATGTTGATACCCTTTCTATAGTCAGGTTCTCCAGCTTTATCAGCTTCTTCTCTGTCGTATGCTTTACTGAGAGAACTGTTTTTGAAACCAAGAGCACTTCCAGTACCCTTCACCACATGTTCAGGATGGTAGTCCTTAGGCTGTGTGTTTTAAACATGTGTTTTTTTGTAGAGAGTATGGTAGTGATTGAAGTTGTCGAGAGTGTTAATTTTATCGACTTATCTCTTGGTGGACGACCATACCTGGTTAGTTTACTGTAACTATTTTCCTTGCTTCTTGGTGGGATAAGGTTGCTCAGCATAGCTTCGGAATCCACCGTAGCCGACTATTTTGTTTATCATAGAAATATATTAAGTTGTATTTTGTTAGCAAAAACGTAAAGATGTACCTAAAAAGATCTCAAACTGGCCTATATAATTTATCTGTTTTCCATTGTCCGATAAACTAATTACACTCTCAAAAATGTATTTTTCCCTTGCTCCACTTAGATCTTTGATATGGTCACTTCGAATGGTGTATTTAATCTACAATTGTAATCAATTCGAGTGATGACTTTGAGAGTTAACTAAACTTAAGACAGCAAAGCCTGGGACTCTTCTAATCACTTCACTGTCGAATCCAACAATACGAACCTTGAAGGGATATCCTATATTAACCCTTAGTTCGCCAGAAAACCAAGTAAATAATCACGAAAAAACAATCTACGTGTTGCTGCTGTAACATTTTTCATTTTTGGCCTGGCTATATATGGTTTTATTCAGCTAAATCGCTACATCAACGAAAGAAATCGATAGTGCTTCATTAACTTTCCTCCATGGGAACCAGATTCTCCAACTGACCTTGGAGAAGGCCAGATACTTGTTGATACTCGATATGATGGAGTCAAGATAGTCGTTGATGCTGAAGATCAAACTGTATCACGAACCATAATGAAAGAAGGGACGTGGGACCCTGTCAATACCATTACTTTTGGAAGATTTGTTAAGTAAGGTGACACTTTTGTCAACATTGGAGCTCACATTGGTCTGGAAGGAGTGATCTATGGCAAAAAGGTCGGCCCCAAAGGAAAAGCTTTTTATTTTGAACCAACAATGAGAACAAATAAGATTCTGAGGAAAAATATATAAATAAATGGGTTGGAAAATATTGCAACCGTTTATAACAAAGGAGTAAGTAACGTTAAATTCACAGGCTACTCGATTTCTAACTCTGACAACACTGGAGGAGCAAGACTCGTCGATGAAAATACTCTTTCAACTCTTGAGGGAACTTATGAAAATATCAACAAAGTGTAAATTGATACTGTGGACAACATTCTCCCCAAAAATGTCAAAATTAACTTTGCACTAATCGATGTTGAATCTCTCGAGGTTCCTTGCTTGTTGGGCATGAAGTAAGTTCTCGCAAGATCACCTGACATCATCATCGTGACTGAATGGTGGGCAAAATCCTTCGTCTACAGCTAAGAAGAGTATCAGGATAAATTGCACTAGCTGTTGGACTTCCTTTATAGCCATCATCTAACAATTTGGACCATCGACAGAACATGGTTTGGACTAGGAGGTCCCAAAGGCTGCGGAAAATAAAATTTCATTAAGTGGACAAGATAAACCTTTGAGTAATTCAACGATTGGATTCTTTATCACGATCAGATGATGGATATCATGATTGCTGCAGACCACATCGACCTCAACACCCTTTGATCCAATCTATATTTGTTAATTCAGAAAAGTACATCTATCAAATAGTTATTTTCTTCAGCTTCACTTGAAGATAAGGTTAGTTGTTTCAGGCTCGAAATATTATCTGAATGAATTATTTGTGATTTTCTTCTGTTTATTATGTTCAAATGTGGTGTTTGATGAGACCATCAATCAGACAATCAACAGCATATCCATGCTACTTTGATTTATGTCAATACTGCTAAATCACAACTTATACTGCTTGTGTTTGATATGGAAGCTTGTCATAGTTCAAAGATATCTCTATCATTCATAGGTCTGATGGCTCAGTTTACTAAGGCTCAGGCAGGTCTGCTGTTTCAGGAGCATCGCTGGGTTGAGCAGGCTCAGGTGTAGCTTGTCCATCTTGAGATGTTTCAGCTGTGGTCTCGACGGTGGCTGCTTTGCTGGTGCCGAGCTTGGCGTAGATGTGAAGGAGAACGACGATGCCGATGTAGATGAGACTCATGATGAGGACAGTTTTGGGAGTTATCTTGAATCCGCTGCTTTCTTCCGAGAAGTATCGGATACTTGTCTGACCCTTCTTGGTCGACATTTCGTTAAGTATTATAAACACGTGCAAATCCCATCCACAGATCCACAGTATATGCCCATATTTATTTATATTCGGTGATTTCTCAGGTCATCATTTGCGCTTGCCAGTTCCCAAGAAATTTAGCAGCTGCTTGGGTTTAGATTTCTGGATTTATTTGTGCTCGATCACCCAGTTGTGGTTCTTGTCGAAGAAACGGAAAATGGGTCGAAGGTTCTTAGGTTGCTTCTTCATGAGGTGGTTGAAGATATTGTACTCAGCCCATTGGATTTCTTTGTCGCCATCAAGATCATAGGCCTCCAGAAGTTCCTTTTCGACCTCAGCTCTGTTGAGATTCTTCAAATGTTCGGGATTGGAAGCAGCCTAGATGTTTCCTGCACATTTTTCCACCATCTTGAGCACTATGTGAAATGAGCGTTACCCATCTTGGGAGTCAGGAAATCAGAAAGTTCGTTGAGATCAGCTCTGCGGCCATATTATCTGAACTCTCTCATGAGTTTTTTACCCTCATATTGAGGGCAGGCGTTGAAATCTTTCATTTCTTTGAGAGTGAGGATCCCATCTTAATCGTTATCGATAATCCTGAGGAAGGATTTGGTGAAGTTTTCTTCTCCTGAGTGACAATTACGGTACTTATATCCTTGACGAGAGTCGATATGACGAATGCGTAGAAGACAAGACCTACGACGATGATTCCTTCTTTAATCATGATATGTTAACTAAATAAAAAATAAACTTTTGAATTTAGTCCGCTCACATCAGTCCACATCCATACTGCCTTCATTGAAAAATATACTAATCACTTCAGCACCTTTTAGATGTACCCGTCTATATAATTGTCCAATTGCTCCAAAAAGAGTTCCTTTATACTCATCTGTATATCGCTGAATTCCTTTAAACATTTTTCTTTATTTGACTAGAGTTAGTTTGCTCCCTTACACAGTTTGATTTCGTAATCTTCACTTTAGCTGAATTGATTCAGATAGTTATATTTTTCCTTGAAGGTCAACAATGCCTAGTCAGTAGAAGACTACAGTTGCTGAAAATTGTTAGGCGAAAATTGAGTGTTAGGCAAAAAGGCAAGAACCTTTTAAACTTTAAATACCTTCTAGCCCAGTGACTTTTTGCTATTAAATATCTTTTGCTTGTATGTGTTGAGATCTACTATCTAGTTTTTCAGTTCCTCTCGTTTGATGTTGCTGGCGATTATTTTCTTCCTGTCAATTTTGTAAAGAGTGATCTTTTCATGCAAAGCAGGAGCAGGAGGAACCCTCGTCTATGTTTTCTGAATAGGCCTATCCTATCTTTCCTTCTTCTCGCCCGGAAATATGTCATCAACTATGCTCTTTGCTTTGTTGACTCTTTCTCGATATGGGACAGTCGCTATCCTATCCTTCACTTCAGGCTTAGAAGGATGCTTTGCAAGGTAGTTTAGCTCATCTCGCACCATGTTGGGCTTTTGGCGACTCTGAGGAGTCAACTATTGTGCCATATTCGATTTCCAGGTTTTTTCTAATTTTTCCTATTCGTGATCGACTGTGCCACTTTCGTATACTTTTCTACTGTATACGCTTGCTCCGTTTTCCTTGGAAGAGCTATTGACTGAGTTAAGATTGGCTTAGCTAGAGTTTTTGCTGAAATCTCCTCCTGTCTACTTGCTAGATTTTCTTCTTCGAGTCTTCTAACTATGTGACTGGGTCTCCAACTATTTCTACTTTAGTTCACCATCTATTTCGTCTATGATCCGTTAGACAGTTGATCTGATGACTGCGATGATGGGCCTTTAGTATGGCTTTTTCTTCAGAAGAGAGAGCAGGAGCTATTTGATGGTGGGTCTAATATTTTCGTCTCTGATTTTGAAAGGCATTTTCAGGATTTTGTTGAAGACCTACTTATTGTCTTCCCCTGAGTAAAAGGGTGTCCCATGGAGGATCTCGTCAAATATGATTCCCAGTGACCAGACATCGACAGCGTTGGTATAATTATGAAACTTGGCCTGTTCAGGTGCAATGTATTCTTTGGTCCCTGCAATCGTTTCCATAATGATTTTTTGGGTACTCAACCCAAAGTCAGCCAATTTGATCAATGGAAGAGGCTTTCCAATCACATACTTTGACTTAAGCAGGATATTTTACGGTTTCAGGTCCCGATGAGTGATTCTGTGGTTGTGTAGCTATTGTACTCCCTTGCTTATTTGCAGTATACACTCCAATGCTTATCGCTCGCCCATCTTGTTATCTTTACATAAATTGAGGGCATCCCTGACTAAAGCCAACCTTACCACAGCGATCCTCCCGAACAGTACTATGTGATATACCACACTGCCTCCGGCTGCTAAATTATATCGAATATCTTTAGGATGTTTTCGTTGTCTACTTTCCTCAGCTCTTAGTTGATGTGCTTTTCCTTGTTTATGTCTTCAAGGTCAGCCAATGATTTTTTCACTTTGCGAATGGCAATGGAGTCTTTGAATTCGCTATCAAACACTCGATACACCTGACTCGACTGGGAAGTACTTGTGCGAAGTTGCCCTCACCAATGAGCTCTGCTTTGTGGAGGTCGAACTCTTTTTTAAAATGACTCGATTTAATCTTCATAATTATTATACACCAGTTTATGCAAACAGCGTCCCCTCTTTCTCTCAAGATATCTGTGCTCGCAAACGATAGATAACTATCACTTAGCATTTTTGGCGAAGTGGAGAAATTTAAAGAAAGTAAGAGGACAGTGACAATAAATTGAGGCCTTTGATAGTTTTGAGACTTAGAGGGCATCTTTTGAGAAGAATGTATAAAAGACCTGGTTTTTATTTTATTACTAAAAGTAATAGAAGTAGTATTAGCGAAGCAATTAAATTTAATCATAAACAAAAATCAATTGGTAGGATATGAGTGTTTCCCGCAGCCAACCTCTTGCCCTAGCCTCCTCCCACTTCCACAGCATCTTTCCTGCCATCCACCTGCCCACTCTCACCCATCCTAGCCACTCCTCCTTCCTCACTCAACTGGACGTATCCCCCATCTTTTATAGGAGCTCACCAAGATGCTTCCCGTTCCTGGAGCTACAGACCTCCCCACCACCCTCAGCACGATGAGGCAGCTCATGGATGAGCAAGAGTACAAGTACCAGAAGTCTCTGCTGGAAACTGAGCAAAACGAGATGATAATTTTCGATGAGGAATGCAACTACAACCAGAACTCGACGAACATGACCAAAAAAGCCACGGGAGGATGCGATCAATAGCAAAGCTCTTTTGTGGAGGACATATGGAACTGGCGCCACGAGAAGGAAGTTGAGTGCCCTATCGATGACTACTACTGTTTCATCGATTGAATATTGATATTCTATTTATCGAGTGTACAACATCATGCCTCCGTCCAAAAGTGAATCACCCCATTTACGTCATACGACACAGGCCTGCCGTTGACCTGAATCACATTGATTGCGTTGACGTGCTCCTGCTCAGTTGGTGCTTTGCCATACAGAGACTCACGCTTTTCGATGCCTTTCGTCATGTTGGCTACTAGCCCTATCTTGGATGTGAAGCCTGTCTTTTCATTACCCTCAAGATAATGATCGAAAACATATCCACCTGAATGACTCAAGAAGTACCTTTGTTGGCAAATTTGGCAACTTTTCTATCAAAGCCAGCCAGCACCAGCTCCTTGGTTTGATTGATATACCCGCTGAGGAAAGGCAGTCCACTCCACCTGATATCCTCCTGTTTCTGGACTAGCTCTCCAGTTGAGGAAATATCTAGTACTTTAATATGATTCAAGTGAGGCACAATGAGAAGACTATTGCCTTAATTCTCGAAACTGACATGGTTGACCCACCCTCCGACGTTGTCGATGGAGTATATAATCTAGAAGAGAGTTTCAATGTTGTCAAAAGGTCCTTTGTAGTTGTTATCTTCAACCTTTGACTCGATCACCAGCTTGTCCTTTGATTTTTTGAAACTCGAAGTCACTATCTTCACCTGAAAGTCAGCAGTCCCGACTGCCAGCAGATTTGAGCTGGGATGAAAGCTCAGAGTAATTATTGGTGAGGTTGAAATGGGATTTTTCGAGTGATGATTACGAGTACTCACAGTCCAACACTGAGATTCGATGTTGAAGAAACCCAAAGCTATTGTATTGCACGTTGATCCGAGAGCAAATTTCTTGGCGCTTGGGGCCCATTTTGATACCATGATAGACAGTTTGATGTCGATGTTGACCAGCTGTCTTTACCACATGAATTCTGAAGTGTTGGACTGTCTCCAAACAAAGACGCTTCGGTCGTGACTAGAGGTGATGAGTTTATTATCAGCTGCCCAGTCAACATCGCTGATTGTCTGCGTGTGATCTTTGATTTTCTGAAGCAACTCCCAGGAGTTGACGTCATTATCTTTGACTACTCTGAAGATATTGACGATGTGGTTCTTCTTGGTGGCGATGGCACAAAACTCGGCTCGAGCAGAGAAGCCCATAGCACTGATGTGATTCTATTGGAGGTAGAGAGCATTAGACGGCGAATCTTTCATTTGATCGATTTATTAAAGCAAATATCCCATACACTAATATCGACTCATTGAATGCTAATATCAAGCTTTAATTGTCACATGATCTATTGAATGATCAAAATTTAATAAGGTTAGCAACTAATAATTATAAGCATGGGGTGCGTTGATAGCAGTAATTCCAAACCAGAGCCCAAAAGCTCCAGCAATGCTCTCATGATAATCCCCTAAAATGTCAGTGCCGAAAGATCCTAGAAGGTTGATACTCCAACCAATATCAAAACCAACGGTTCATTCCCCGAGAAGCAAGTCTTCAATCCTTACCTAGTGTTTCCAGACCACTAGAGTCCTTAAACAGGCAGAAAGCCCCTTCAAAGATCAACCCGACATACTCGATCGAAAAAGTTCAAAACCTCCACCAAAATATAATCAACTCTGTTGTGATTTTTTATGCTCTTTGATATAATGAATGGAGAATAATATCAATAAGTAGGATCAGATTTTACTATAAAATAATAATGTCAGATTAATGCTATTGGTAAGCACGCAGTGAGTAGGATTGCATTATTGTCGCAGTTAATCTTGCCATCACTCTCGGCCTCGGATTCACGCTTATTCGACTGTACACAAGAGCATCGAAATATTTCAGAGAAAGGATTCTCCACATCTACATTGGCATAGGAATTTGGGGCCTAAGTAGATTTTTTCAAATTCAGTCAACATAGCCAAAAATATCTACAGCCTGACTGTCTTCTACTGTATTGACAGAAGTACGGACCTTTTATTCAAATATACTACATTCTTCATGGTGCTTGACATCTTAGGTTCAATCGCAATTCAGACCCTATTTTTGTATATTCCCTATAATATGTACTTGGACCACTAGGAAGGTGGAGAAATGTAGTGGCCATCTTAGCCCGTCTCAGGATTGCCAAAACAGCCGAGGAGATCCGCTTCATAAAGATATTCAACATGTACATGATCAGCCGGTTCGTATTACTGTTGCTTCCAACCTTTGCCATTCCCATTGTCAGCCAAGACGCAGCCATCTTTCTCAACTATGCGTACACATCTGTTAATGTAGAATATTAGGCTTGCAATTGGTTGATGCCTTGATGTGCAGCTTTGTTCTGCTTTATTCCATTCGAAGGTTCAAGGAAAGATTTGACGATATTCATCTCAATTCTCAGGCCTAAAGAAGTCAGCTAGTCTGCTAATACAGAATGATGGTCATCTGGAATGTCTTCAGATTTTTCATGGACTTATTCTTTCTCTTTGTGATGCCTATTCTTGCAAGAGATGACTTGGTATGCCTTGAATCCATAACGGAACATTTGTCGTATACCATGTCCTACATTAGATATTCTATCCTGTACTTGTTCCTTGCCACCATGCTCCCTCATTTTGTCCCGGTAGGCATCATAATCTACATTTATCGGCCCAAACATCACTACCGACAAGTCGAACCTCAATAATGATATACTTTTTGTTAGATTCAATTATTAAATCACTGTATGTCGGGCCTTGGGATCGATGAGTAAAGGTTCATCGATTGCCTTATAGCATATTTGCTCTTGACTTCAATTGGTTTTCGGGCAGAGTAGTCTCTGAAATTGTAGGACAGGTCTTTATTGGGAAGTTAGCAATTGCTGGTATCTATCAAACAATGCCATTCGGGATCGACCCGGTCATAGCGTGTGGCAATGCTGTTTCTGAATTTTCCGAACTCGACACTTCCTCTTGGCTTTCTGAAGTTATTGTTGATCATTGATTCATCCTGCTGTGACAAGTCATACATCTCAGGGATCTTTTCCCTGCTAGATTGAAGCTACTTCAGATATAGATGACCAATGCTGCTATCAAAACTGATGCCCTTGAAATTTCTTGGCTTTATTACTGCTTTAATTTAGTCAACATCGATTGTGGCAGAAGATCTTTTTATTAATAAGGAAGGCTCTGTTGATTTCAGATCGTTCATCTCGAATCTCTTAAGATTTAGATTCTCAGACAGGTTCAGCTGTTGTCTTTCTGATTTTCTGACTGAGGCAGTTTCCAGCTAGCTCTCCTCCTTCATCAAAGTTATACTGCTTCGTTTTGAAGAGGCAGTGCTCACCATTTTTTATAGTCCGACATTGTTTGCTCTTGCACAGCGGTGATCACAGCTTTCAGGAAGCGGCTTGCTGTAGTCCTAATCTCGTATATCCCCAATGTATCTCTCAAAAGCCCCTTTCTGAAAGATCTGCCTTGGCGAAGTAGGCTTGATAAATATATGATTGGGAGAATGGTTCGTATTGACCGCTAACTCTTTTCCGTATCGCAACGAAAAGGAATCATTTTTGCCCCTTAGGTTGACATCGAGTGTCTGATGAACTTTTGGTAGATTTCGATTTGATCTGATCGGTTCAAGTTGGTAGTATCTGAATCGCCTTTTGGTGTTGTAAGGATTCACTATTTTAGTGTTGTTGTAGTATTTTCCAGCCTATGACAACATTTTATTGCTAATAATTTAAAACTGTAAATTCAGCAAATATTGAATTTGCCTTATAATAGATCATTCGACAATCATTTCTTCAGTCATTGTGGACTCTTAGGCTATGGTAGGTCTGCTCTTTATATAATTTCTTATCTCGAAGTCGATAGCTTCACTTCTGATATCATTGATGAAATTTTAGTATTTTTACTTGTAATAGGAGGTTTAAGCAGCATTAATATCCAAAAGCAGTCGAACTTTATGCTCCTAGTCCTCGTCTTCGTCCACCATTTTTCCCTTATGTTCCCTGAAAAACAACAGTTGGAGGATTATCGCCATTCCTGTAATGATTGCCCCGACTATCCACTAAATCTTTGAATTTTGAGTATGGATGAAGATAATGTACATGTAGACTGTAAAGATACTCGTGTAGATCTTCAAAAATCTGTACTGAACTTTGTTCCTGATGATGTTGACCTGGTAGTGGGAATAGAGATTGTACTTGTCTTTCACATACAGAAAAAGTAAAGCTACCAGGATAGTGACCAGGACCAGAGGTATGTGGAAAGCGAAAAATGTGATCAGGGACCAAAATTTGTAAAGCACTATCATCTTGAAGGGAAATGGGAAAACAGGATACTCCATCTTCTCATGCAGTAGTTTTTGGCAAGCATAAGGGTGTTCTTCATCATCCATTTTTTTATTCTTTGAATGCCAGCAGCAGAAGAAAATATCAAAGCCGACGAATATGATCTGAACAATCACGGTATTTAGTGCCTGGTTGCTGATCAGGTTCAGAATTTTACCTCTTTCGTCGTGGTAAAAATTGATATACGTGGAAGGAATCCATAGGTAAAAGATGAAGTGAAGCATTATTGTTGTTATGATGATGAACATGATCCTTTGGCTGTGGGTAATGGGGTATCGATAGTCAGATAGCTTGTCCATGATGTTTCGCCAGAAAATGGCAAACAGTGCCACAAATGTGAGAATAACGTTGACTACGATAGCTCTGAAAGCTCCTGTGAGCTAATCCAAGTAGATGATGCGGGAGAGAGCAAACAGAACAAGAACCGATATGCCTAAGAGTAAAATATAGTAAAGTATTGCCTTTACCGTCAGTTTTAATTGTTTTTTCTCATCTGTCCCCATGTTTTTCCATATTATCTCGTCAGGTTTGGGACATTACTCGCAGAAGAAACGACCTTTATTATCACTTTCATCCCGAAGTAACATAATGGTTCTTCTCAATCGATTGACCTTATATTTTTTTAGAATTTTCTATCTTACCTCCAGAGATTGAAACACGACTATCACTCGGCCAGTATCGTCCTCAATATATTTCTCTTCTTCTTCACAATACTTGTCTATCTTGGTAAGATCTTTCCTTAACTTATCCCTCGTGCTGTCCTTCACCTCATTTTTGAGCTTATAGAAGAGCATTAATTTTTTGTTGTAGGCTGAGTAAAATGGCTCCGCTTTTTTCATGGAGAAGGCCTATTGAATTTCAAAGTGACCAAATTATTTTCTTAGACTGCTGAGAAGTGCCTATATGTTATCTGATGCAATATTTTTGAAGAGAAGAGCAAATTGAGATACGTCTGGCTTATCGGGATACCTGATCTTGAAGTATCTCATGAGGTATAGGGATAATGCGTTTGTTACAAGGAGCAGGACGAAGACAACTGCCCGCAAGACTGCGAATCTTGCTACCACTTCGCGATCTCCAGCCTATTTAATGATATCGTATAGGTCTTCGTTGGTGATGATCCACACTCCATAGAATTTGTTGCAGACTTAACTTTGAAGAACTTCGTCTTCTAAATTTTAGCAATAGTATCCTGTCAGATATTGAAGATAAACCCCATAAACCCCAATTATCAGAACAATTGCCACTATGTACAGTTTAAGCAGCCAAAAATAACATACAACCCCTCCCCCATAGTTTTTGAAATCTGTGTCGATAGAACGACCCCACCAACCTCGATAAGGCTTCTTGATTGACTTGTTGCAGCACGGACATGAAAGTTGAAGAGGGTCTTATTTGCCTGGCATCGTTGCTTTCTGGTGAATTCTTGCCAATGCATAGTCTGGTGGGTATTTGAATGGTCTATAAGGGCCTATCTCTTCGTCTGAGTTTATGCTTTTCTCCATAATAATAATCTTTTGACAAAAAAGTTACTCGCATTTTAATTCAATAGGAAAGGCCCTTCTATATCGTCTTGAAATAACAGTCATTTTATCAGTATTTTGCCAACCCAGCTTCAAAGGGAATATTGATAAAGCAAACAATCACTTAGGGCTCATCTCTTTTTT
>Ga0100385_1002650_pt1 | contig 16715 bp, 17 predicted proteins | sample CryGeymeta201509_FD_81543 | JGI IMG/M metagenome (GOLD analysis project Ga0100385, IMG submission 81543) | Groundwater microbial communities from Crystal Geyser aquifers in Utah, USA - Crystal Geyser metaG 2015-09 | ecosystem: Environmental > Aquatic > Deep subsurface > Groundwater | place: USA... | reverse complement strand
TCTTTGTCCCTTTTTCTAAGCGAACAAGAGTCTTCTCCGACTGTGTTGGATTGACGATGCTTCTCTCTTTTTGAGCTGTCTTTAAAATAACCCTAACTTTTCTACCTGCAACTTCTTTTTGTTCATTGTAATGATTTACAACTTCCATTCTTCCATTGAGGTCAGAGATAATTTCTTTAGAGATCTCAATTGAAGTATTCTCAACTGAATCTTTCCCTTCACCAAGTGAAGTTACTTCGAGATTATAAACGCTTCCAAGACCTTTCCCATTAATAGAAACTTTCTTATCAGAAGCATAATTTGTATTTTTAAGTGCGTCGAGTACTACGTAGTAAAGAACTTGTTCTAAACTTTCAGAGTCCCCATTTACAAAAGAATCAGAAAGATCCATATCAACCATAATTCCTTCAGCTATTAATTTGTTTGAAAGATGATCTACAATTTTTGAGGCGATTGGCTCAATATCACAAGAAACCTGTTCTTCTTCTACTTCTTCTGACTCTTCCCAAACTTGATTGGCCTTAATTTCAGTCTCAACATCATTAGTCGATGTCACCATCGCCATTGGAGTCACAAGCTCTTTTGCTGGGGTATAAGTTGATAAACTTTCAAATGACTTTAGTACATTTTGTCTGTACGTTGTTAAAAGCTTTGAGCAATGAACCATTTCATTAAGTTCGAGGGCCTGAACAATTATTTCTTCAACTTTTGTAGCCGTTGAGTGATCTTCAGATATTAATTCAGCAAAAGCTTCTTCTTCAATTTCACCCTGAGCTTGTTTAAGCTTACGTCTTTCGATTGCTTCCCAACCTCCACAAACAAGAAGGATAAGACCTGATAAGAATAAAGCTACTTTTAAGTTTGAAAGCGAGTTATTTAATTGTTCACCATGTGAATCCATTAACTCTGTTGTTGCACCAATTTCACTTTCAACTGTTCCATACTTAGATGAAATATTCTTTCCGTCATCAGTGGCTTTTACAGTGAAACCATTTCCTGTCGAGCGAAGAGACTCATGAAACCAATGAACATTAGAAACAAGGGCATTCATTTTCTTTGCGATAGCAGTTGGAAGTGACTTAAAGTCTTCTACGAGAGTTGAAGCTTCACCAAAACATTCTTCAGTTGCACTCGTAAAATTACTATCAAGATAAATTGAACTAGCATCGCCTATAACTGAAGCCGTATATGATTGGTTCGCTCTACTTCCACAAATTTGTAGACCTGATTGAATTTGACCAACTCTCTTATATTTTGCTGTTAGATCATAGAGCATATGCCCTACACTAAAAATTGAAAGTGCTGAGGCAGCGATTAAAATAGTTCTTGTTCTAGCAAAGCGTTGTATTAGCATCCTGCTCATTTTGATAAGTCCTTGAAATTCGATCTATCGATAAACACGGCATTCCATGCCTTAAATGATTTTACACTTCTATAGCCGTTGAGTAAAAGGTGTCACTTTTTGCCTTTGCAATGGCCATTTTTAGGTCCACAATATTGATTATGGGTGATTATCACACTAAAACTATCAACATCTTCTTCGTTTTGACGCTTTTGCTGGTCCATGGCCTACTTGGATTTATCCCACTCGACTCCAAGGATAAAGTTCAAAAGCTCTCCATAAAAATCAAAAATAATCCCGAGATTAGAACTATTGGAAAGAAAGAATCAAAATTAAAAGATTTCATTTCCACTCCATCAAAGAAAATTGATGGCGATATACTTAAGAAATTTGCAGTAACACCTGCCTCACAAGTTAAGAATGTTCAAAAGAAGGAAGTTGTCGAAAAAACTGGCAAAAAACTAGCTGCCCAAGAAACAGCTCAAGCAAAAATAAACTTCGCAACACGACAAATGATTCAGGAAGTGAAGAAGGAAAAGAGAATTGAGAATCCTCTGCTTAATGCTATGGACTATAATATGCAGTTCATTCCTCCAAAAGGAATCGATATTGATGAGCTCAATGATTTTGAAAAGATTTTCTACTCATTCTTTAAAAGAGTTGCTGGTCAATATGTTAACTCAATTCACTCAACGGTTATCTCGCTTACTTCCGATAAGCCATACCTCGAAAATAAGTTAAGAAATCACCCTCCAGCAATGCTAACGGCCATGATTCGCTATGACAGCGAGGGTAACGCTGAGTTAATAAAGATCTTAAAATCGTCAAACGATGATGATGTCCATAAAGTTTTTGAAGAAGCTCTAAAAAAGATGAGTAAAATTCCAAATATTGCCAAAGAACTCAAAGATGAAGATGGAAAGTATACAGCTTACTTTCAACTAAGCATTAATAATACTAACCGCTACTAAGTAAAAGAGAATTGATGAAGCTATCCAAGTTAAGCTCTTTATTGAAAAAAGATTTTTAACAAAGATCAGTGAGTTTAGCAGTAGAGAATTTCCAAAATCTTTTGTTCCAAGAAAAGATCTTGTAATAAAAGAAGGATATAATTTTGAATTAATAGGTTCTAATTCTTCTAGCAACTGCTCTTGAATGTCTTTACTTGCCCTGTAGCTTGAAAAATGACTCTTTAAAATCTCTTCATTTTGAAGAAGTGATAAAATTTTTCTCTTACACGCCTGGCAACTATCGATATGGTCTTTAAATCTTACTTCATTATTTAAGGTAATTTGTTTTGTAAAAAAACATGTCGACCGACTAGGCTCTAAATTCATTTCTAACCTTATTTCCTTCGAAAACCTTATATCGAAACTCTTCTATTGTCTTTAGTATATGGGCCTCAGGCATATCAGAAATATACGCACATTCACTATCTTCAAAGTCGAGAAAACTTCCAAGAAAAAAAACTGCCCTCTTTGAGAGGTCAACTGTATTTCTCGAGTAACTCGCTAGCTTTCGTTTAGAAAGTGTCAAAATAAGTTTGAATATAATGATCTTATTGTCTCTTACTTCTGGACGTCTTAGAACTTCCGGTCTGTCTAACAAGAGATTATGTGCCGCTTGAATGATAAGCTCGCTGGCTAAAAGGTCATCTTCACAGATGTAATTAGCAAATTGAAAGTAGTCTTGGCCAAGCCATTTTAAGTTCACCTATTAATGATAAGTGAGTAAATAATTGTGGTCAAGAGCGCTATTCTTGACCATTTCATACAAACTAAAGAATTACAGAAGGATACCGATAAGATTGTGAGAAGTTGTAAGATCAATGAGGATAAAACGTAATGAAAGCAATATTAACAGTACTTATTTCTTTAATGATTCTAAGTGGTTGTATGCAGAAGAAGTCTGTGAACAAATCATCAAGTACATCAGGTAATTTAAGTGGTGATTCCGTTGGAACGATATCAAACGGTGGTGGTTCTTCGACAGGAGGAGGCTCATCGACAGGAGATGGAACGGAAGATGGTGAGGCCGATGCCGGTCAAACGACTGATTACTACTCTCTTGATAATATCGTTCTCCATGGAACGACAGGTGACAATCGCTACAATCCACAAAGCGGTCCACTTTGGTCATCGGTATCTAATATTTCTAGTTCAGATCAACAAATATTTCAAACTGACTCAAGATTCAATGTTCGTGTTCGTGCTCGCTCAGGTCCAACAAAGAATGAGACAAAAGATGCCCACGGAAATTGGTGTGATACATACCCTTCGGCCTATACAAAACTCTCTGTTGATATTTGTGTAAGAAAGCAAACAGGAAGTTGTATCTATACTCAAAGATTTTCAGAGATTGGAATAGATTCAGTATCAAAAGTTAAAGAATTCACGGTCCAGTCATCTGGTCAACCCCTTGTGATCGATGTCTTGGGTGTTCAATGGGACTATTCATGTACTTATCATAAAGAAGGCGGCGGGACGGCTTCAGATTACTACGGTCAAACATACTGTCCAATGGATGCTGTTTGGTTTAGTCGTTGCGTGAAATTTGATGTTCAATTTGCAACGGACTATACTAAAAACTTTCCATCATCTGCACCAAGATATTAATAAAAGCTGCAAAGAAACCTAAAAAAGTTTCTTTGCTAAATTTTCCCCTACAGCATATGAAACTTCGACAAGTAATCCAGGACAAGTCACGTTTACCTCAGAAATTTTATCTCCTAAAATATCGAAGGCCACAAGGTCAACCCCATCCTCCATCAACTTTTGGCAAACACTTTCGCAGTCCTTGACTAGTTTTTCACTCAATTGAACTTGATGAAAACTTGCACCTTGAGCAATATTTGCGAGAAACTCTCCAGCTTTTGGAACTTTTAAAATTGTTCCAAGCTCTTTTGACTTATAAAAAATTGATCTTATTTCTCCATCTGAGACTTTTGCTTCAAAAGGTTGAATGACAACCGGTCCCTGATATTCTTTCGCTTTTTTTACAAAACGATCTTCGAGCTGATCGACATGAATTTTTTCAACCCCAATTCCTTGAAAGAGATCGAGTGGTTTTAAGATAAGAAACTCGACTCCTCTCTCAGTAAGTTTTGATACAAATTTCTTGGCACCTGAGAGTGATGCTCCCACATAACTTTCAAAACCGTTATCAATTTTATAGGCCTCAAGCTTTTCGTTGTGCTTCATAATACCAATCGGATTATTTGAAACATTAATTCCTTTTTCGACAAGAAAGTTTAACATCCACAAGTACCTTTGGTATCGAGAATCATAGGGAGGATCTATTCTCATATGTATTGTGCAGTCTTGATCAATTTTGATCTGCTTTACTTCACCTAGAATTAAGTCTTTTACATAAAAATCGTCCTTGATTTCTCCAGAGAATTCGTAGCAATCAAAAACAACTTCACTTGTATTTTGAATATAAAAATCTTCCTCAAATAAGAAATAGCTTTCTATTCCTAATGACTTTGAAGTCAGTGCCATTAACATTGTTGAGTCTTTCTTTGTATTTAATTTTTCAAGGGGATCAATAAAGTAGATATGTTTCATGTAAGCTCCAATATGTTAGTATCATATCAAAGCTTTTATTTATTGTAAGAGATAATTTTCAAAACTCATTTCTTTTTTACCTTCATCATACTCAAGGTATTTCTTTTCGATATATTTAAAAAGCTCTTTAAGATCCCCTCCATGTGTATTTAACATTTTGGCTATTTTATCCTGGCCCTTTTCATAAGTCTTAAATGCCGCAAATGTAGCGTTATTCCAAGTCGCTCTTAATGGCCAGCAATGATCTTGAAGTTTTAAGCGCACACACTCATCTTTGATTTTCGGAGTAAAGATTTCGTCGAGGAAGTTCTTCTTTGCCTTATCACTTGCATCAATAGTTAGGGATTTTTCATAATCAATGCCAAGATTGGAAATAAATGAAGAAAGTTCTCTAAATGCCTTCTCCATTTCGAAGTATTTCTTAAGCTTGATATTGTCTTTATTATTTGCAAAGTAGATTTCAAGAAGTTTCTTGCCAAAGAAGTTTGCTAAGTTCTCATTGAGATCGACTTCATCTTTAATGAAGAGAATTGTGTGAAAGAGCTCATGGAAAATAGTTTCGGCCAGTTCAAATCGATCATATAAGAAGAATGTAGAAAGAATTGGATCACTGAACTTATTTAATGTTGAGTATGCGAGAACCTTCCTCATGTAGGTCTCATTGCCTTGTTCTTCCATCTTTTTGACATAATCGAGTGCCGAAGACTTCTTAAAGAAGCCCAAGTATGGAAAGCATCCAGCAAAGATAAAGCACTCCTCAATGGCGTAGACTTTATCTTTTGGAGAGGTAATAACCAGATAAGTAACAGCATCTCGATCGAGAATTGTTGTCTTGCTATAAATGTCAGTTGAACTTTTAGACCAATACTCGTAGAAAAAGGCCTTGTACTTCTCTATCAACATGATCTTTTCTTTATATTCTTTTTTAACCTTAGGATCATTTAATAATTCATTATTCTCTTTAGCGTCGTATAAGATTTTAAACTGCCCTATCCCCTGTTCTGTTAAATAGGATACCTTTGCACAAGATATTAGGGTCAAGCATGTTAAAACCAAAATTAAGCGCTTTAAAATATCCACGAAAGTCCAGCAGTGTAATGAACTTGATCTTTTGCCTGATTCCACTCAAATGCTCTAAAAGCAGTTTTCACTCCACCCTTAATTGAAAATGTCTTTGTCAAACGAAACTTTAAAGCGAATGAAGCAAAAACTGAATCATAGGTGATGATCGACTCACCGGTATCATAGATTGTACGACTATTATCACTCTTATCAATAATTGTAGCAGCTGCACTATCGGTAAATGACTGCCTCGCCCACCCTAAACTTAGAGAAGGAATGAGAAATGAATTCTTATGGGCCAAGGCCTGCCTGATTCCAATTCCATATGTCGACGTTTTAAGGACTGATGTTTCATTTTCAATCGCAAGATTTGTAGCTTTTGAAGTATCGTGATTAACAACAGTCTTATCTTGAGACTCTGAGTAATTAAACTCAATTGCTGTTAAATTGAAGAAGTAAAATGCAATTGAGCCTGCATATGTCCGAGACATTGAATAGTTTTGGCGATTTTCACCAAATTTATTCTTACTATAGTTGAAATCAAAGTCTAGCTCAGCAAGGGCAAAGACTTTAAAAGAGAAAAATAACAATATCAAAATTCGCTTCATAATTGCTCCTAATGACCATTGTATACTTTTTTGAATTAAAAAATTCTCATGGCGGTTGTTTTTGCCGCCATTTGAATGAAGTTTATTTAACTAAGTTATATAAATTATTGGATTTTAGAAGTGTTAGGTCGGCGTCCGTGAACTTCAAGAAGCTCCCCCTGGCAAGAAAGAGCTGTCGTTTCAGTTACTCTAACAGTGACCCAGTTCCATTTTAAATTAACTTCATCATCCGAAGCTTTAAAGTGAATGATACGATTACAATTCGATCTCCCCTTCCACTTCTTCTCACCTTTCATGTGCCCAAAGCCTTCAACAAGGACGAGAAAATCTTTACCAATCATCGCTGGCCTGTCTTCGGCCTGAATTTCTAACTGAAGGGCCTGGACCTGATAAAGTCTTTGTTTTCTAATTTCATTCGTTAAAAAATCATCCATCTTAGCAGCACGAGTCTTATTTCGTTGCGAATAAGCATAAGAATAGATGAAGTCGAAACGGGCCCTTCTTAAAAGATCCATCGTTTCTTCATGCTCTTCATCAGTTTCATTTACAAAACCAGTGATAATATCAGTTGAAATGACTATTTCAGGTTGAGCTGCTCTTAATTTTTCTAATAAACCAAGATAATGTTCTTTTGTGTATTCGCGATTCATTCTTTGAAGCACGGTATCTGAACCTGACTGGACTGGAAGATGAAGATGCCTTGATAACTTCTTCGCCTTACCATGTGCTTCAATCAAATCATCAGAAACATCATAGGGATGCGAAGTCGTATACCTTAAAAGCTCTAGTCCTTCAATTTCATCAAGGGCCATGATTAAATCAGAGATACGCTCTCCATTTTCTTTACCAAATGAATTTACATTTTGCCCAAGTAGCATGACCTCTTGAACACCCTGATACTGAACGAGACGACGAACATCCTGAACGATCTCATCTAATTTTCGGGAACGTTCCCTTCCGCGAGTGTATGGAACGATACAGTAAGTACAATATTTGTCACAGCCTTTGATAATATTGACAAATGCCTGAGGAGAACCATGACTAATCTTCGTCTCAATTGAAAAGTCACTACTTCGATCCCAAGTATTAACAGCAAATTTATCATCACCGGCATAAGTTCTAAAAACCATATCCGCAATCGAGTCAATTGTATCTGGTCCAAAAGCAAAGTTTAAATGAGAATACTTCTTAACAAGATCCTTCCCTTCAGTTTGGGCAACACATCCCCCAACTCCAACAACAAGCTCACCACCTTTTTTCTTTTTAAGGTGCTTCATCTCCCCAAGTTGAGAGTAAAATTTGTTATTGGCCAATTCTCGAACAGCACATGTATTAAAAAGAACTAAATCTGATTCATCGAGCTCTTCAGTATGAGTAAAGTTAAGATTCTTTAAATGAGAGAGAATTCTTTCAGTATCATGGTAATTCATCTGGCAACCAAAGGTCTTGATCCAGACTTTTCTTGGAGGAAATGTTAAATCCCCTAGTTTTATAATTGATTCACCCGTTGTTGAATCAACAAAAACCTCTTTTTTCATATTTAATTTACTAATACCAAGACCAGTTGGAGCTATATCACTCATAAATTTTCCAAATATTAGCCAGAAGATGACGAAATCTCAAAATGGAGAGGCGAATTTGCACTATCCACCCATCGGTTCAGCTATAAATTCTGGCGATAAGTAGTTTTCTATCTTTAATAGAAGATGCTTGTAGCAGAAATTTTAAGATTTTGGCAAGAAACAAGAAATTTTACAGGGTGAAATGTTTGAAAAATCAGTAATTTAGAAAAAAGGTAAAAAAAAAGGCCCTCTTACGAAGGCCAATTTTTTGAAGATTAATTATTTCTTCTTAGCAACAGTTGCTTTTTTAGCCGTAGCTTTTTTAGCAGTTGCTTTCTTAGCAGTAGCTTTTTTAGCCGGAGCTTTTTTAGCTGCTACTTTCTTAGTCGCTTTTTTAGCTACTTTCTTAGTCGCTTTTTTAGCTACTTTCTTAGTTGCTTTCTTAGCTACTTTCTTAGTTGCTTTTTTAGCTACTTTCTTAGTTGCTTTCTTAGCTACTTTCTTAGCTGCTTTCTTAGCTACTTTCTTAGTTGCTTTTTTAGCTACTTTTTTAGTTGCTTTCTTAGCTACTTTCTTCGTTGCTTTCTTAGCTACTTTTTTAGTAGCTTTTTTTGCTGTCTTCTTAGCGGCTGCTTTTTTTACTGCCATGACATCCTCCTGGTTTTTTTCAATACTTATTCATAGGATAAACAACATTTTATTTCTGTGCAAACAAAAAAATAAAATTTTTATGTCTTTCCTAATTCTTTTTAAGAAATTCTCTTATTACCCCAATTCGGAAAAAATTAAAATTTCCTTTAAAAAAATTTAACCTTTTTCGATTTTGTCCGAGGTCTTTGAGGTCTTTCAACAAGAAAAAGGAAAGCAAATAACCAATGTACATCAACGTCTCAACGATTAATGCCTTTAAAAAAATATTTTTTAAAAAGATGTTTTTTTTTTGAAAAAAAATGAAAAAGCCCCTACTCGGAGGGGCTTTTCTTAAAATGTCGAGGTAAATTTTTTATTAATTTCTTAGTGAACTTTTTCTTTCGCGGCTAAAATTTCAAGGGAGAGATCATTACCTACTTTTTTAACCAAAACCTTGCCACCTTTTGTGAGTTTCCCAAATAAAACCTCCGATGAAAGTGGCGTCTTCAGCTGCTGGTCGATGATTCGAGCGATTGGTCTCGCGCCCATTTTTTCATCAAAACCAGTTTCGGCCAACCATTTCTTTGCTTCAAATTCAACTTCGAGCTCAACATTTTTCAAAGTTAATTGATGTTCGAGACGCGAAAGGAACTTTTCTACAATTTTTATGACAAATTCAGTGCCAAGCTTATTAAAATGTACAATTTGGTCGAGGCGATTACGAAATTCAGGGGAAAAAAAGTTCTTTATCGTCTTATCTCTCTTGGAAATATTGCTATCGACCTTCCCGCTAAGACCAATACTTCCCGAATCCATCTCTTTTGCGCCTGCATTTGTTGTCATAATAATGACTGTATTTCTAAAATCTGTAACTCTTCCCTGTGAATCGGTTAGCTTTCCATGATCTAACACTTGTAAAAGGATGTTAAAAAGATCTGGATGTGCCTTTTCAATTTCATCTAAAAGAACAACACAATGAGGGTTTTTCTTAACCGCATCCGTTAGAGTTCCACCTTGGTCATAGCCAACATATCCTGGAGGAGCCCCAATTAACTTAGAGATCGCATGCTTTTCCATAAACTCAGACATATCAAATCTTTCAATATGACAACCAAGTTCACTTGCAAGTTGCCTTGCCAGTTCTGTCTTTCCAACTCCAGTTGGACCTGCAAAGAGAAAACTAGCAATTGGTTTATCATCATTTCCAAGACCAGACTTAGACATAATTATTGATTGGGTCACTAAATCAACCGCATGGTCTTGTCCGTAGAGGAGAAGCTTTAAGTTTTCATTTAGACTTTTAATTTTATCTTTTTCTGTTGTTTCAACTGTAATCTTTGGAATATTTGCCATTTTTGCGACGACAACTTCAATATCTTTCTTTGTCATTGTCGACTTTCTCTTATTTTCAGTACGAATTCTATTTAAAGCACCGGCCTCATCAATGGCATCAATCGATTTATCAGGGTTGTGTCGATCTGTTAGGTAACGAGCAGTGAGATCAACTGCACTACGAATTACCGAATCCGAGATCTTAATATCATGAAATTGCTCAAATTTAGAACGTAATCCTTTAAGGATATGAAAAGTATCATCAAGAGATGGCTCATCGACATCAACTTTTTGAAATCTTCTATTAAAGGCCGGATCCTTTTCAATGAACTTGCGATGTTCTGCATATGTTGTACTTCCAATACATCTTAATGTTCCATTACTAAGAGCTGGCTTTAAAAGATTAGACGCATCCATCGATCCGCCAGTCGTTGCCCCCGCTCCCATTACGGTATGCATCTCATCGATAAATAGAATAGTATTATCTCCAGCATCATTCATATCCTGAAGTTCCTTAATTACTCCTTTAAGCCTCTGCTCAAAATCACCACGATACTTTGCTCCCGCAACAAGCGAGGCCATATCAAGGGCAAAAACTTGAGTGTCAAAGAGAATCTCTGGAACATTCTTCTCATTAATTCTTCGGGCCAGTCCTTCAACGATAGCTGTTTTACCAACACCGGCCTCACCTACTAAAAGAGGATTATTCTTTCTTCTTCGGCAAAGAACTTGGACGATTCTTTCAACTTCCTCATCTCTTCCAACAAGAGGATCAATTTTATTTTCGAGAGCTAACTTATTTAGGTTTTGGGCATATTTATCAAGAAAGGTCGTCTTCTTAGTAGGAATATCTTCCTGTTCGAAGTCATCATTTCCTAAACGTTCAATATTCTCTTGTTCGATCTCACCTTCAGGGGCATCAATTCCATGAGATATTGCGCGAACGATATCAAATCTTTCGATTCCTTGTTTTTGGATTGTATAAAGAGCGAAACTCTCTTTTTCCTGAAATAAAGCAACTAAGAGATTTACACCTTTAATATGTCTCTTTCCGGCAGACTGTACATGAATTGCTGCTCGCTGAATGACTCTTTGGAGAGCAAGAGATATTTCAGGTTGATACTCAATACCATTTTCTTTGGCCAAAGACCTTAGCTCATCGTTAACAAACTGTCTCTTTGAGAGATCCTCGATTTGTTCAGAACTTAAAATACTAAAGTTTGACTCATCACTGATAAATTCCTCAAGATCCTTACGCATATCAGTTACTTCAGCTCCACAGTGAGTAAGAATATCGACGACCTGCTCATCTCCTAGCATTGCAAGCAATACATTTTCGAGCGTAAGATATTCGTGCTTCAATCCATTAGCGCGTCGAATAGCCTCATTAATAATTGTTTCTAGTTTTTTTGACATCATATTTTTTAGTTCCTATTCCGGTTCCATTGTACAAAGCAATGGATGTCCATTTTGTTTAGCTTCGAGAGAAACCTTTTTCATTTTACTCTCGGCAACTTCGTAGGAGAAAATTCCACATACACCTTTGCCTTCATTGTGAACAAGAAGCATTATTGCGTACGCCTCATCCGTATTCTTGCCAAAGATCTTTTCTAATACATAAATTACAAACTCCATTGTTGTGTAATCATCATTATGTAAAAGAACTTTATAGCGAGGTGGTCTTTTTAATTTCTTCCTCGTGATAACACCTAATTCGCCATCACTTTCTTCGTTTCCACTACTTAAGATGGGATTAAAGTGATCCATGTCAAGAGTTTGCAGGTTAATTTTGACTTCCATATTAAAATATCTCCTCAAGGTATTATCTCTCTCTACTTTATAGTTTACAAGGGCCGGCCATTAGACAAATTCTTATGATATACTCATAATATGTAAATAAGTATATGAAACATTGGACAATTCATGGGATTTTTTGACCTTTTTATACATAATGAAAAAAAAGAATTCATTAACAAAATTCATCAAAAGTTAAGTCAGGACTTTTCGCACTTAAGTGACAATAAATTAGTCATATTAGCCTGCTTATCTGGGCTACTTGCCCGTGTCGCTTATGTCGACTTTAATGTGAGCAAAGAGGAATCTGATCACATCGAAAGTTCACTTATTAACTGCATGAAGCTAACAGCTGATGAGGCAAAAATTGTAACAGATATTGCAGTTGATGAAATGAAAGAACTTTACGGATTGGATTCCAGAATTTATTGCACGCCTCTTAATTCACTTCTCGATATCGATACAAGATATATGATTTTAGAACTTTTATTTGCTGTCGCTGCTAGTGATGGAAATGTTGACAACGAAGAGGCCAACGAGATTAGCTATATCGCTAAGTCTCTTCTGCTTGAAAAGAAGTATTTCTTAGCTGCACAAGCAGGAGTTAAAGATTTCTTGGGTGTTTTGAAAAAAGAATAGGTCAGCCTATAAACCTATTTTTCCTAATCCAATTGGCATCTTGAAGTTAAATCCAAGAAGATAATCACGCGAGCGTGTCTCACCAACAACGATAGAAAAGTCTTTCCATATCTTATCTTCAGCAAATAAACCTGAAAAGTTTGGGTAGAGATTTAACTTGAAGCGCATATTTTCACCACTATTCAATAACAGAGAGGCCACGAGCTCTTCATTTTGTTCAAGATAATAACCGACGACAAATCGTCCCTTCTGTTTAAGAGGATTTGTTAAGGCCACACCAGCTAAAAAAGAATGTGTCTCTCTTCCATTATAACGAGAAAGACCGGCCATATTTTGCATACCAGTATGAAGAATTGGTGCATAACTTCCAAATTTCAAAATTTCAGGGCGATAGATATAATTAAGACCTGGATTAAAAATTTTATTCTTATCAATTTCTAAAGTAGGTTGCCCGTGCCATGCTCGCATTCCAAGATCATTTGATAAGAATGCAATCCATTCTTTATTAAAGCTTAACGTAAAACCTAGAACATCAAAGAAATACAAATCAGCAATATGGTCATGACTTTTTATTTCATCATGTGTTGATTCAAGAGCCTCATTTCCGATATGTGCAGCATAGGTTGTGATAAAAGTCCAAAGCGGAGCGACGGGATAATTATAATAAGTAAAATACTCAGTAAGCCAAAAAGAGTCGTAACTTGCGCCCAATGTGTGCAGCCCAATATTTGGTATCACTCGACTTGAAAGGAATTCATCCTTAAAAAATTTACCATAGCCACCATCTCGACGAATAGATTTATCAGGATTCTTTATTCGAGAAAATACTTCACGGTGTTTTTGAGAATAATTGTCTTGATTAAACCAAACTGGATTTTGAATGACATCAAATGCACCATTAAAGTAGTACTTTATCGGAAAGAAAACTCCATCTCTTTGTTCGTTAAATACTCTCACTTCTTTTGTCGCAAAAGTCGAGATCGTAAAGGTAGAGATAAATAGAAATAAAACTATTTTAATTGACATGGATTATTCACAGCGTTTGCATAAAAGCGTGGTATAAACTCGGAGACTTTAGCTCTCCCCGGCGCAAATGGCAAAGGAAAATTAGTTTCATATTGAAAACTTCCAACTCTTAAGTTTTTATTTACCCAATACTTCCATCCACCAGCGATACCTGTCCAGGTATCAAGATTTGAGAATTCAATCTCACTAGGATAACGCCGGTTAGAGTCACAGAACCTCTTCAAATAAATCTGTGTATGAATAACTTTATCTACAATCAACAAGTCATCGACGAGAAGTTTTCCAACGACGGACGTCATCACAATCGTAAATATTATGAAGAAAAGCTTCAACCTTAAAGCTCAATAATAATGCGTCCGCATTTCTCATCAAACTTTACAAGAAATGAGTCGGACTCAAACTCTTTAAGGACTTTTTCATCAAGTTCAAAATCAAGAAGCACTAATTCCTTGCCCTCACTGAAATAGTTAAAAGTTAAGCCCGTACTTTCTGACTGAAGAGGCATCATCACAGACTCTCCCCCTCCTATTCGAGGATCAATCCAATTAAAATGTGAACTCACTGATGGATGATTGTTTTCGTGAGTGTGAACCTCAATATGAGAAGTCGCTCCAAATGGTGATAGCATCGAATATTTTGCAATTTGTGCTCCCCATTCTTTGTACCAAAGATCCGAGTACTCACTTCCCCAAGTTGAGAGAAAATCTCCTTCGTGTAACCGGCATATATTAATCATTGGTTCCTCTTCTGGGAGTGCAACGTTTTCGAGGTTCTTGCCTTCATTAGATGAATTAATAAGTTTAAGAAAGTTTCCACGAAACTCTTTTAAACAAGAAAAACTCATTCCAACTTTCTTTGCTTCTGCGCAAACTCTTGGGTCAAGAAATTCAACAAAGAATCCATTCTTAAGATAAATATAAAAACCACCCCATGGCATTTCAGGATCGTCACTCTCTCCGTGTACAAATATTTCTTCTGGTAAAATTTCTTGAAAGTATTTGAATGCTTCTTTATACGCTGTTTCTGATGGCTTTATATAAATATGATCGAGATAGACGCTCATTAATTCTCCTTTGCTATCTGGACTCTTCGGAGAAAATAAAAGATAGAAAAGATTAATCAAGAAAATTTTGTGAAGAGAAAAAAATTGCTAATAAGCGAGCGTTTTAATACAATAATTCAAATTATAATTTATTTACAAGGAAGTAGATCAATGAAAGAGACACACACAAATAACTCTTTAGATGATTTTGAAAAGAAAATTAAAGCAAAAATCAATTTTCAAAATATGCTCGATAGAAATATCAAAAAAAATGAAAATACACCTGTTTCTGATCTCATAAGGTCAACAACACAGACAGTCCTACCAAAAGATGACTACTCAAAAAGCTCAGCAAGTATTGAGACAAGTGCGGTGAATGAAAAACTTGATCGTCTTGAAGGACTTGTCCAATCGTTAATTATAAATCAACAAACGATGAAGAATTTAATTCCAGATAAACTGGCGATTGAAGACAAGTCAACAGAAGTGGATCAGATTAAAGAAGTTATCGTTAAAAATGGAGAGAATCAAAAAAAATTAATTCTCAACTCTTTAATCATTCTTTCCATTGTTTCTGTGACGACAGCTTATATTCTTTCGCATCAAAGTGGTATTAATACCATGCAAGAAGTTAAACCCGCGGTTATTACAAAAGTGGTTGAAACACCAACTTATATCACGACGAAATATCTCAATATGCGTGCTCTTGCCAGTACAAAGGGCGATATCAAGCTTGTTATTCCTCCTAACTCAAGAATAAAAATTCTTGATAACAAAGGGGACTGGAAATTAATTAATTTTAAAGACCACGTTAAAAACCTCGAGCATAAAGGTTGGGTTTACGGTGAGAACTTGAAGCAAATAGAAGGATAATTTCCTATTGCACAATTTTAAAATACCGTTAGAATTCTCGTATCAATAAAAAATGAGGAGAAAAAATGAAAAAGATTTTTGCAACTATCGCACTAATTGCTACGACATCAACTTTTGCAGCTCATGGACCAGCTGGTTGTGGTCTTGGTTCTGTACTATTCGAAGGTAAAGAAGGACTAGTATTTAACGTTCTTGCTGGTACTTTCAACGCTACTTCAGGTAACCAAACTTTTGGTATGTCTACAGGTACTCTTGGTTGTGAAGACGCAAAGAGTGCAAGCGTTACAGCTGTTTCTTTTATCGAGAACAACTTAACAGCTCTATCAACTGACATCTCTAGAGGTCAAGGTCAAACACTAGATGCTTACCTAACTCTTATCAATGCACCAAAAGCAAACAAAATGGAGCTAAAGAAAAACTATAAGAATATTTTTTCTGGTGACATGACTGCTCAAGATATTCACACTAGAATTTCTTCACTAATTAAAATGTAATTGATTGGCCCTAGCAATAGGGCCTTTTTTATAATGCTTAAACTTATATTCACACTCATATTCATCTCCCCTGCATACGCGACAACTAGTTATGATACTGGTTGGCTGAAGCTACTTCGTTATCAAAAAACGATGTTTGGCGGCTATGAAAGTCAAGCGGATAACAAGGAGTTTTTCCTTAGTTCTAACGGAAAGAATTCACCAGAAGACGAATTTAATGAGGTTAAAGACAAAATGATGATCCCGCAACTCAGCGAAAATCATGTCATCTGTCTATTCCCTGCACGCTCAACATATGTCAGTAAAAAACTCAATATGAAGCTTCCTTTTAGTCCTTTAAGTTGTAAGAAGACTAAAGATTTAATAGATAAAGTAAACTTAGATGCGATATCACTAGTTTTTAGTTCTTACTTTATTGAAAAGCCCGCATCAGCATTTGGACACACTTTCTTAAAGCTTAGAAGTAAAGATTCCAAGGATGATAATAACGATTACCTCGATTATGGTGTCGATTACTCTGCCCAAGTAACCACATTAAATCCTATAATGTATGGGGTCTTAGGTATCTTTGGTGGCTTCTATGGTAAGTTTTCGCTAATGCCTTATTATGTAAAAATTAAAGAATATAATGATATGGAGTCCCGTGATCTTTGGACTTTCAAAGTTAAATTAACTGAAGATGAGAAGAAACTTTTCATGTATCATCTGCTTGAAATGGATCGTGCAAAGTTTGAGTACTTCTACT
>Ga0100385_1002641_pt1 | contig 16748 bp, 11 predicted proteins | sample CryGeymeta201509_FD_81543 | JGI IMG/M metagenome (GOLD analysis project Ga0100385, IMG submission 81543) | Groundwater microbial communities from Crystal Geyser aquifers in Utah, USA - Crystal Geyser metaG 2015-09 | ecosystem: Environmental > Aquatic > Deep subsurface > Groundwater | place: USA... | reverse complement strand
TGCCCGCTGGTTTTTCTCATTAATATTCTGGTCTCCAAGGCGATGCAAGACAAGCTCGACAAAGAATCAAGCCGCCGCGGTGACAATATTTTACGCAAAATGCACAACCTGCCGGGCTATATTGAAGAACAACAGGCCCCCGGCAAAAGCGCCACCGCCTATTGAAAGCGGCCTGACGGAGTTTTTTTTGAAAAGCAAAATTCTGACTCGACGGCGAATGTCTCAATGCTGTGCAGCCTTGGCCGTGGTCCTGATGGTGGTTGACCTGCTGGTGACCGGCAGTTTTTTCGTGCACAGTGCCGAGCTGATGACTGCCAGCGTCGGCTGCTTTATTGCCGCCCTGTTACTTGACAAAAACTCCCGTTCGTAAACCGTGGTTCGTAGCTCACCACAGTTTACTTACCCCTTAGCGAGAAAGCCCCATGGGACTCAGCCATCTAAAAGACACGCCTCCCTTCGATATTTTACCCGAAGAGATTGTAAAAAAGTTCCGCGATTGCGCCACCGAGCAGACCTTTGCGGCGGATAGCTATATTTTTAGGCAGAATGCCCCTCCCACGGGTTTCCTTTACGTTATTCAGCAGGGCATGGTCGAAATCACCGCAACTGTGCCCGGCGGTCAGGAAATGGTGGTTGACTACCGCAAACCAGGCCAGTTTTTTGGTGCCACGCCCATTTTTACCGAAGAACCCTACACCGGTGGCGCGCGGGCGGTTACCGCGACCAGCTGTTTTCTCATCCCACGTGATATTTTAGTCAAGACCGCCGACGATTATCCGCAACTGCACGGATATTTCAGCCGCATCATTTTAAGCCGGGTGCGCAGCCTATATAGTGAAATTGTTAAGGAAAACAGCGTCAACGCCTTAACCCAGATGGAAGCCTATCCCTTCCGCAAGCGGCTTTCCGAAATCATGCATTCGCCGGTTGCTACCTGCGAACTCAGCACCACTGCCCATCAAATTGCCCGCATCATGACAGAAAAAAAAATCAGCTCCCTGGTCGTCGTCGATGAACAAGATAACCCCTGCGGCATCATTACGGAAAAAGATCTGGTCAGTAAGGTGCTGGCAACGGATCAGGGCCATTGTGAAACCAGCACCGCCGCCGGACTCATGTCCAATCACCAGCATGCCATGAGCCCGTCAGCCTACATGTATGAAGCCCTCAACTACATGACCGTGAACGAAATTAAACACTTGCCGGTCATTGATGCCGGGCAACTCGTCGGCATCATCACCCTGCCCGATCTCATGCGCTTCCGTAGCCAGAAAGCCATGCTCATGGTCGGTTCGATTGGCGATGTCAACAATTTTGAAGAACTGGCACGAATCAAATGTGAAATTCTGACCGTCGCGCGTGCCCTGCTGACGGAAACCCACTCAACCCCCGAAGTGCACGAAATTATTTCTTATATTCACACCAGCATTCTGAAAAAAATCTACGCCCTCTGTTTTGATCAACTGCTGGCGAGCGGGCTCAAACCACCTAAGGTCGATTATGCTTTTCTTTTAATGGGCAGCGGAGGGCGGCACGAAATGCTGCTCAACCCCGATCAGGATCACGGCTTTGTTTTCGAAGATTATCCCGACCACCTCCAGCCGGAAGTTGATGCCTTTTTTGGCCCCTTCAGTCAGAAGCTGGTTGACGCCTGCGCCTACGTCGGCTATCCCCTCTGTCATGGTTTGGTGATGGCCAACAATCCGGCGTGGCGTGGACGCTTGCGCGACTGGCAGCTTCGTATTCAGGACTGGATCAACAATCCCGAACCGCAAAAGGTGCGTTACTCGTCAATTTTTTTCGATTTTATCGGCCTTGAGGGTAACACTAAGCTGGTTGATAGCCTGCACCAGCTGGTTTTCGCCCAGATTCGTGACTACCGGCGTTTTCTCTATCACATGATGACCCTGGATCAAAATTATCGGGTTCCCCTGGGCCTGTTGGGCCGTTTTCTCCTCGAAAAGGAAGGCGAACACAAGGGCCAGCTTTCCATCAAACAGGGTGGCACTCTCTTCATTGTCGATTGCATTCGTATGTTTGCCCTCGAAAAAGAGTTGACCCAAACCTCTACCCTGGCACGGCTGGCAGCCCTCACCGACCAGCGAGTTTTTGAAATTGAAACCGCCGAGCACATCAAAGCCGCCTTTGAGGCCCTGACGTTTTTACGTTTGCGCCAGGAGATTTCCCTGCTTGAGCAGGGCCAATCCGGCAGTCATTATCTCGACCCCCATCAACTGACCAAGGGAGAACAGGAATTGCTGAAAGAATCCTTTAATGCGGTCAGTAAATTACAAGATGCCACCAAGCGGCACTTTACGAAATCGTTTATCTGATGATAACTCTTCACCATGCGTAAACCCGTGGCCGCCATAGAACCGGTCGCTGTCGCCCGGATAGCGACAGCTAAGTGCAAGGGAGGAATTCATGCAGCCCGTGGAATGGGGGGCTCAGGCTCGGTGTCTACGGAGCTAAGGAGAACCCCCCGATGACGACCTGGCGCTTTTCCGGTTTGAGCATTTTAGGCCTTGCGCTTGTCTTTCTGAGCGCTTGCAGTGACGCGCCTTACTATTATCAAGCCGCCAAGGGGCAGCTTGAAATTCTGCGTAAACGCGAGCCCATCGAAAAGCTCCTCACGTCTGATCAGCTGCCCGAAGTTCAGCGCCGCCAGTTGGAACGGGCTCTGCAAATTCGCGACTTTGCCTCACAACAACTGATGCTGCCCCACAACAACAGTTATCGCACCTATGTCGAGCTGGATCGCGACTACGCCTTGTGGAATGTGGTCGCTGCGCCTGAATTCTCCTTGAACGCCAAAACCTGGTGTTTTCCCATCGCGGGCTGCGTCAGTTATCGGGGCTATTTTTCCGAAACAGAGGCGCAAGATTATGCGCTAAAACTGCAAGAGCAAGGGTATGAAACCCTGGTGCGGGGAGTTCCGGCCTATTCAACCCTGCAATGGTTCGATGATCCGGTTCTCAGCTGTTTCAGCACCTGGGACAGCCTGGCCTTCGCACGCTTGATTTTTCATGAATTAGCCCATCAGCAGCTCTATCTCGCCAACGATTCCAGCTTCAGTGAAGCCTTTGCCACCAGCGTTGAACTGGCAGGTGTTCGCCGCTGGCTGGAAAGCCAGGGCAGCCCGCAGCAACAGCAGCTCTTTGCAACACAGCTAGAGCGCGAAGCAGATTTTTCCGTCTGGACGGCCAAAATACACCGCCAACTTGCCAGGCTTTACGCGACAGATCTTGATCTCAGCGTCAAACGTCAACGCAAAGCCGACATTCTGACCCAGGCCAAAACATCTTACCTGGAACTCAAAGCCCGCTGGAACGGCTACCGGGGCTATGATGCCTGGGTCACCAGCCTCAATAATGCCTACCTGGCTTCCCGGCAAACCTATCGCGGGCTGATTCCGGCATTTACGGCCTTGCTGGAACAGAGTGGCGGCGATCTCCAGGCCTTTTACCGGGCCAGTCAAACATTAGCCGATCTCCCCCCCAAAGAACGTCAACAAAAATTGGAACAATTAATGCTTAAACCCCAGGTGAGCTGGTTTGGCAAGCATTAACCTGACTTTTAAATTCATGAAAACAACGCCCCAAAATGCTGACCAGAGGTCGCGCCACGCTTTTATAGTGAAATTTTCCGTTGCAGCTGGCAGAAAAACAATTATACTACGGGAAAAATGAGGGGGTGGAGGGTCAAGTGCTGAAACTGGAACAACAATTTGGACTTTATGTCATTTTAGAGCCCCTGAAAACCGGGCGCAATCGCGCATCGGTGCGCGCCGAAGATCCCTTCTTTGCCCGCGATGTCACGCTGAAGCTTATCGGCCCTGGGGCCATTGGCGGCAAAGACAATCTGGCCACGCTCGAAAAACAGCTCGAAGCCCTTTCGGGGCTCGAACACCCCGCAATTGCACCGCTTTATGACTGCGGCACCGAAACCGGTTATTGTTATTTCACCACCACCTACTTCCCCGCGGGCAATCTTGCTGAACAACTCACTGAAAGCTGTTCGCCCGAACGGGCCCTGGGCATTTTATTCCAGATCAGCCAGGGTTTGGCCTATGCCTACGGCGAAGGCTTTGAGCAAGGCAAACTGACACTCAAAGACATCTTTATTACCGATGAAGGTCAAGCACAAATTGGTGACTTTGGTCTTAATGCCAGCCTGAAACATCTGAACAAAAGCACCAGCCAGGCGAAAAATCCCGCCGCGGTCATCGACCTGACCCAGGAAACCCTTTTGAGTCTTGGCGAAATTCTGATCAAGTTAGTTCTTGGTGCCGGGGCCAAGGGGGACAAAGTCTCGTTGGCGCTCCTTGAGCAGACACAGTTTAAACATCTGGCTGAGTTAGCCGCCGATCTCCTCGGCAAAAGTGAACAACCCGTCACCAGTTTTAGCCAACTGGTTGATCGGCTGCAGCCCCTGGTTGCAACCGACCAAGCGTTGCCCCCTGACGAAAGCAAACAGAGCAGGCCGGCAATTGCGGCACCATCCCCCACAAAATCAGAAAATTCAAGCGGCTCGCAACGGCAACGCGAAATAAAAGAAGCTGTTTATGCCAGGGCCGAGGTTAGACGGCTGGTCGAAGACAAATGTAAACTTCAGGAAAAACTGAAACGCGCGGTTTACTATAAAAAAATAACCGACCAGAAAATGGCGGAGCAGCAACAGGCCTTGGTTAGAGCGCAAAAAGATACAGAAAAAGCGCGGCTTGAGGCCGATGAAGCCTGGAAGTTAACCGTCGCACAAGGTTCACGCCAAAGGCCGGTCATCTGGCTGGCGGGGGGGATGCTCGCAGGCATTCTGCTGAGTAGCGGCATCGGCTATTTCCAGTACAGCTGGCAGGCACCACCCCAGCAACTGGCCAGTCTGCAAACCCCCGCGCCGCAAACGCAGGCAAAGCCTGCTCCCGTGGCAAGCGATGCACAACCGACCACCGCTGGAGATAGCAGCCCGCAAGCGACTATCGAGCTGCCCCTTGCAGAGCTGCCTGAAGTACAAGCCGCAGAATCCTGGTGGCCTCGCGGGCAAGAATTTAATCCGGGAATGGTTGTTTCAACCGCCTGCGCCGAAGCGGCCGGGCTGGCCGAAAGCATCAATCAGAACCTTGATCAGGCCTCAGTGCTCCCTGCGACCATGAAGCAGGCGCAACCCGCGCAAAAGATTGTTGCAGCGGTCGCCAGCCGTTTGTGGTGGCCCGCCGGAAGTGAATTTGATCAGCAGGCGGCAATGCCGCTGGAATCCCAGAGGACAGCGGCTGCCGACGAACACGCAAAGGTGCTGGCCGTCGTCAAAAACTGGGCAACAGCCTGGTCAAACCAGGATCTCGAACAGTATTTCTCCAGTTATAGCTCCAATTATCGTCCCGAACCAGGTTACAGCCGGGATGAATGGCAGGAAAGGCGGCGCTCACGCTTGGAGCGTCCGGCATGGATTCACGTTTTCTACAATGATTTGCGCCTTAATTTTGTCAGCGAAAACCATGTGCAGATCAAACTCAAGCAGACCTACCAATCGGATGTCTACCAAGATGAAATTCGGAAATCATTGAATCTGTACAAAGAAGAGGGCCAGTGGCGCATCGTTATGGAACGCTCCCTTGGCCCGGTGAAGAGTTGAACCCTGACCTGAGATCGGAATCTTGCTTTGGCGTAAGTCTTCACCCTGTAGAGCCCGAGGTCGCAAAGGAACGGGCGCGGTGACGGCGGAGCTAAAGAGTTACCTTTTGCCTGACGTTTCTCACCTGACGGGATTATAGCCCCAAATAGGCTTGTTTGACCGCCGCGTTTTCGAGCAGAGCCGCAGCTTTGTCGACCAGGGTAATCTGACCGTTTTCCATAACGTAGCCACGATTGGCGAGCTTCAGGGCCTGGTTGGCATTCTGCTCTACCAGAAAGATCGTGGTACCGTTTTCGCGGTTAATTTTTTTAATAATTTCAAAAATCTGCTGAATAATCAGCGGAGCCAGGCCAAGGGATGGCTCATCAAGTAGCAGCATGCGTGGCCGGGCCATAAGTGCCCGGGAAATCGCCAGCATCTGCTGTTCACCGCCCGACAAGGTTCCGCCAGGCTGGCTGCGGCGCTGCTCAAGAATAGGGAACAAACCAAAGACCATCTCCAGGTCTTTTTTAATTTCAGCCGTATCATTACGCAGAAAAGCCCCCATATCGAGATTTTCAACCACGGTCATGTCAGGAAAAATCCGCCGGCCCTCCGGAACCTGACAAATTCCGAGTTTGACAATTTCTTCAGGTTTGCGGTGGGCGATGGGCTCGCCCATAAAAAAAACCTCGCCCTTACGCGGCGGGGTGATGCCACAGATGGACATGAGGGTTGTGGTTTTGCCCGCGCCATTGGCGCCGATGAGCGTAACTATTTCACCCTGCTCGATATGAATACTAATCCCCTTAAGCGCCTGAATATTACCGTAATAGGTTTGAATATGCTGAAGTTTAAGCATCGGTCTCTTCTCCAAGGTAGGCCTCAATCACCTGCGGATTGTCCTTGATCTGCTGCGGGCTGCCTTCAGCAATTTTTTTGCCGTATTCCATAACGAAGATAGGATTGGAAATATTCATCACCAGTTTCATATCGTGTTCTATCAACAGAATGGCAATCCGGTCATCGGCACTGATGCGGCAGATCAGGTGATCCAAATCGGCGGTTTCCTGTGGATTCATGCCTGCTGCCGGTTCATCGAGCAACAGCAAAAAGGGCTCAGTCGCCAGGGCACGGGCGATTTCAAGGCGACGCTGGGCACCATAGGGCAGATTTTTGGCAAACTCATTGGCGAAGGGGCCAAGACCGACCTTCTGCAAGAGCTGATAGCTGGTTTCGACGATTTCCTGTTCTTCGATACGGGTGGCTTTGGTTCGCAGAATGGAGCGAAAAATACCAGCTTGAGTGCGACAGGTACGCCCAATCATGACATTTTCCAGCACGGTCATATCGGAAAAAAGTCGAATATTCTGGAATGTCCGGGCCAAGCCCATTTCCGTGACCCGATTGGGCTTGAGGCCATTCAACCGCCGAGTTTTAAGGCCTTTGGGATGCAACAGAATATCCCCCCTGGTCGGGGCGTAGATTCCGGTCACGCAGTTAAAAAAGGTGGTTTTCCCCGCGCCGTTGGGGCCAATCAGAGCCGCAATCTCACCTTCACAGACCTGGAGAGTGACGCCGTCAACGGCACGCAGACCGCCGAAATCCATGGTCAGTTGATTGACTTCGAGAAGCTTGTGTTTTTCAGCCATGTTCGGTTTCTTCCTTCAAACCCTTATATTCGTATTTTTGACGAATATTCGTGATAATTCCCTGTGGGCGGAAAATCATCATCAAAACCATCGCGGCACCAAAGGCCAGCATGCGATATTCTGAAAAAGCGCGCAGATATTCGGGCATCAGAATCAGAATAAACGCACCCAGAATGACACCCAGAATCGACCCCATACCGCCGAGCACAACGATCGACAGAATAATGGCTGATTCCATAAAGGTGAAACTGGCCGGGTTGATAAAGGTTGTTTTGGCCGCAAAGAGAACCCCGACCATCCCCGCCCAGTAAGCGCCAAGGGCGTAAGCCGAAAGCTTGGTGCGCGCCATATCAATGCCCATGGCAACACAGGCAATTTCATCTTCGCGCAGAGCAATCCAGGCCCGACCAATACGGCTATTGCGTAAGCGGGTGGTCACGAAAACCGTAAAAATCACCAGCGCAATGGCAATGTAGTAAATGTAGGTCGTCGCAGCATCAATATCCATCGCAAGCCCGAAGAGGCCGGGCTTATCAATATTGGCGATCCCACTGGGACCAAAGGAGAATTCACTCCAGTTTTCCAGCACAACCTTGATAATCATGCCAAACCCAAGGGTCACAATCGCCAGATAATCGCCGCGCAGGCGCAGAATGGGAAAACCAAGAATTACGCCAAACAGACAGCTGAGTAGCCCCCCAACCGGCAAAACCGTCCAGAACCCCAGGCCAAAGTGGTGATTAAGTAAGGCGTAAGCATAGGCGCCCACCGCAAAAAATGCGACATAACCAAGATCAAGCAAACCGGCCAGGCCAACAGTAATATTCAAGCCAAGGCCAAGAATCACGTAGATCAGCGCCGAAATCATGATGGTTGTCTGGTAGGTATCAAAAGTCCAAGGGAAGATCAGGGCAAAAATGAGCAGTCCAAACATGAATTGATTGCGCAAGGTCTGGTTTGCCATGACGCGCTCAAAGGGGCCTGGGCCGATCAGCTCTTCCTGGCCGGCCTGCGCCGCCATCTGACGCGCTTCTTTGCGCGCCAGGGCATGGCGCCAGACAAACGAAAGGGCGAAGGTTCCCAGCCCGACCCATAAAATATTCCACCAGCGCCATTCAACCAGGCTGTCGCTCGTATTGACCTTGACCACCATCAGCGGAAAGGTCAAAAAGATAAACCAAAGAGCAACAGCGAGGGATTGTTTTAAATTTTTCATCACACCTGCCTGCGATCATAGGTGGTCATGGGGGCTAAACTTTCTGCTTGGTCGCCCGCCCCAGAATACCCGACGGACGCAGAGTGAGAATCAAGACCAGCAGGGCGAAAGCAAAGGCATCTTCGTAATCGCTTGAGATATAGCCTGCGGCGAAACTTTCGGTCAGTCCAAGGGCCAGCCCACCCAGAACCGCGCCGGGAATCGAACCGATACCGCCCAGAACCGCGGCGGTAAAAGCTTTAACCCCCGCAATAAAACCGATATAAAAATTAACTTGACCAATATACGAGGCCACCAGCACCCCACCGATAGCCGCCAGGGCCGAACCGATAATAAAGGTCATGGAGATCACCCGATCGACATTAACCCCGACCAAACGTGCCATGCTCATGTCTTGCTGGGTGGCACGCATGGCCTTGCCGATTTTGGTGTATTTAATCAGCAGCGTCAGCAGAATCATGGTCACCAGGGTCGTCACCAGAATCACCAGCTCAGCCGAACCAATAATGTGGGCGACAGGCTCCATGAAATCAAATTCGGGAATCAAGGCAGGAAAGGGCAAAAAATCAGGGGTCTGGGCCAGCAGCACATAATTCTGCAGAAATATCGACATACCAATGGCGCTGATCAGGGGCGACAGCCGCGGCGCACCGCGCAAGGGTCGATAGGCGACTTTTTCCAGCGTGTACCCATAAGCACAGGAATAAACAACCGCCAGAATTCCGGCAATAATCAGAATCGAAACCCCGTGAAAGCCGTAAATTGTCAATACCCCACAGACAACATAGGCAACAAAAGCACCAATCATGTAAATTTCGCCGTGGGCAAAGTTGATCAGCTGAATGATGCCATAAACCATGGTGTAACCCAGGGCAATCAGGGCATAAATACTTCCCCGGGTCAGACCGCCGAGAAAAAGTTCAATAAAATATTCCATGAATGTTCAAACCAGACGGCAAGGCGAAAGAAAATCGCGCTAAGCGGCGTAAGCAAACACTGCGCACAAAATTTCAGGGAACCGGCCAAGGCCGATCCCCTGAAACTAAGCTAAACAGAAGAATAAAGCCCCTGGGTTGCAGCACCAGGTCGCGCTGCAAGACCGGTTAATTCAGCTCTTTAAACTCCCCCGCCTTAACGGTGTAAACCGAGAAACCAACACCTTCGGCGTCGCCGCGATTATCGAATTTAATCCGCCCGACGGGAGTTTCAACATACTCAGTACGCAGGGCCTTGACCACGGCGGCGTAATCGGTCGAACCCGCCTTTTCAATCGCATTCAGCAGCGCCAGGGCGGCGGAGTAGCCTTCCTGAAAAAACGCACCGGGATCTTCACCGTAAGCGGCCTTGAATTCAGCCGTGGCGGCGGCATTAATCGGAATATTTGACAGATCGCGGGGCCCGGTCATGTATGCCCCCTCAGCCGCCTCACCGGCAACCTTGACAAAACTGGCATCTTTAACGCCGTCATCCGACAGAAAAGCCGTATCCATGCGCTTGCGCTTCATCTGGGCCACCAACTTCGATGCCTCAGGATGATAACCACCGAAGATCAGGACATCGGCGTTTTCCTTGCGAACTTTCTGGATAATGGAGGAATAATCCATCGCCCCAGGGGTAATGCCATCAAACAACACGACCTCGACCTTAGCGGACGCATCGAGAAATTTCTTGGCAAATTCGGCGAAGCCTTTACCGTAATCGCCCTTGTCATGCAGCACCGCAACTTTTTTGGCTTTTAGCGTATTGATGGCAAAATCAACAGCCAGTTTAGCCTGCATGTCATCGGAGGCAATCGTCCGGAAGAAGTTGGGATAATCACCACTCTGGGTCAGATCGGGGTTGGTTGCCGAAGGGGAGATAACCGGAATTTTAGCGTCTTTATAAATGCCCAGAGCTGCCTTGGTCGCACCGGAACAAATGTGTCCCAGAACCACATCGGCTCCCTGAGTCACCAGCTTGGTCGCCGTGTTGGTAGCAATTTCCGGTTTGCATTGATCATCTTGAATCAGCAGCTCAACCTGCTTGCCCAACACACCGCCGGCGGCGTTGATTTTTTTAACCACCAGCTGAGCGGCCTTCATGCTGGGAATGCCGTAGGGGGCAAGATCGCCACTGTGCGGGCCGGCAACGCCAAGTTTGATGGTATCTGCGGCAAGAACAGCTCCTGCTTGGGCAAAACAGAAGAGCAGAGAAGCCAGAAAAAGAGCACGACATTTCATGGGTGAAACCTCCTTTTTTTTAATTTATCCCGGGGTAAAAACAATGTTTGAATAGATTGCTAGATATAGTTGAACCAAGGAGTGCGGTCAAGAATAAAGCCCCATTTCCACGCAGAAAAATCAGCGCAAACCCCCAAATGGCGAAGGTTTGCCATGAATGGCTATTTTTAGCCACTAGCAGGAGGGCGCTAAAGAAAGGATTCGACCCGCTGGCGCATTTCATCAATCATCTGCCGTAACTTGGTTGGGCCGGCGGCTAACTTGGTCAGACGTGCAACTTCGGCGTAAAATTGACTCATTTCTTCGCTGTTCAACTGAAGGCTGATATTTTTAAAAGATTTGTCCACCTGCGACACGCCAAACTTGCCAACATGACGTTCAGCAACTCCACGTAACAGCGTGAAAACCCGCTGTCGCCGTTGCCTAAGCTCTTCGGTATCAGGGTCAGACCGGGGGTTCTGCGCCGCCAGACGCTCAGCCTGCAAGCGATTACGCACCCGGCGCCACAAAAGTGCAAGATCTGCTGAAGCCATCAAATCGGCCATGCGCTTGGCATCGGTAAAGGTTATGCTGAGTAAATCAAGTTTAGCCCCCGGCAACCTTGATACGGCCGTGTCAAGATTGGCCGTGTCTTCAAGCGCATGACCTCCCTCATGGAAAAAGCCCAGCGACCGGCCGTCAGCATAAAAAATCAGCACCGTCCGGCCGGCGGCGTAAACCCGCACGCAACAATTGAGGCGGTCGCGAGCAATTTCGGTGAGCAGTTCAGCCACATCAAGCTGGGCGAGTTCGCGGCCCTGATAGACGTAATCCGCCTGCAACACCGCATGTATATGCAGCGCCGCTTCGGGGGTCAAACGATAGATATTCAGCTGCGTCTTTTCAAACAGCGACATTTCAAAAATACGCACGAGAGCATCATAGGCAATCGTTTTTTCGGCGTTCTCCGCATTGTGGATGCAGGCACTGATCAGCTGTCCCTGGCGAAAAACAATAACCGCGCAACCCTTGGCAGAATCAAAACGTAAATAGCCCGAAAAAGAACTGGCGGCCAAACGATCCATGGCTTCGGGAAGATTCACCCGTGCCGGGTTGACCCCTTCTTTCACTGAATTGCCCCTGGGTAACACAATCATACGCATTCTCGTTTCTAGCTTGTCGATAAAAACCTGAAAGATGCCCGGCGCTTATTCTATGTCAGCAGGCGTGGCGGCGCAAAATGAAAATTTCGCTCAAGTCAGGCCAAATCTGCCGCCAGTTCCATGCGGATCTGGTGGCGCAGCTTGGCGCGCTCAGCAGCCCAAGACGCAGCAAGAACCTGCATGCCCTCTTTGGCGGGATAAATCACCACCAGAGTCGGAAACTGCTCACGCAAAGTCTTGCCGGTGGCAAGCTTCACCAACGGCTGCCAGCCACTCTCATCGTCGGCCTCTATGGTTGCGACTTCGTAACCAACACATGTTTTGACCCAGAGTTTCAATTCAGCCGCTTCCCCCAGGGTGTCCCGACCAAGTTCAAGCACCGCAGGCTGATGCGTCTGCTGAAAAGACTCAAGACCCGTACCCACTATCAGCAATTTCAGACAGCAGGCGTGGATCAACAATCGTCGCCGCTGGGGCAGACTTTCAACGTAATGCACCGCGCCGGTCAAGGCCAATTGATCACACAACGGACAGCGCAGAGCAACGCGCCGCGCAGGTCGCGGCAACAGAGCATCCTGCCACAAACGCTGCAAGCGGCAGGCAGGGTCGGGCCCGGCTTGAACGGCGTCGAGCAGCTGCCGTGCCAGGTTAAACAACAATTCATGGGCGCAACTTTCGCGGGCGCGGGTTAAAATACTGCCCCCAACTTGCGCGGCAATGGCCGCCACCGCCGCCTCGGACAAAAACTCGCCCGGCACCACCTGTAAACCCCGCTCGCCTGCGGCAAAGCGTAACCCGTTGAGGGCTTCGACGCTGCATTGAACGTCTTGCAGCAATGAAGGCAGCAGCCATAAAAATTTTTCGTTCGCCCCCCCAGCGCGAAAGGTTTGACGCACGCCCATTAACTGGCGGGGATTGCCCGCGCCCGGCAGCGCCACCAGCAACAGATCCGCCGCCTGAATTGCCGCCTGCGCTCGGTGACTGTCGGCCTGCCCGGCATCAATCAACAGAACTCCGTCATAGTTCAAGCGACCAAGCCAGCGTCGAAATTGCGCGGCATCCCGTTCAGCAGTGACGGCTTGGGCCAGATAGTGAAGCCCAAACTGGCCCCAGTGCAAAGATTCAGTTTCGGCAACGGAGTCGCCACCTTGGGTTATCGAGGTCAGGCTGAAAAAACCCGCCGGATCAAAAGCCGCATCCAGAGAAATCACGCCCAGGGGCATGTCTTCGGCCAGGGCACGCAGATACACCCCAAGATTGGCAGTCAAGGTCGAACAGCCCAACCCTGGAGCGGTCGCCGTCAGCACAATGACAAAGGATGGCGCACCGGTCATGCCGATTCCTGTAAATTTTCCCAACGCTGATAGGCCGCCTCAAGCCGTCCCTTCAACTGTTGATGGGCCTGGCTGGCCGTGCGCCAGCGTTGCTGATCCTGATACATTGCAGGGTCAGCCATCTGCTGTTCCAGCTCGGCCAGCTGTTTTTCGAGGGTTTCAATCTGTTCTTCGACCTGGCTCAGTTCGCGCAGGCGCTTCTGTTCGTGGCGCTGCTGCTGTTTGCGCTCGCTATGGGCCTGGCGACGCTCGCCTTTTTCCACCCCTGCGGAAGTTTGCACCGCTACCTGCTGCTCAACGCGCTGCCGGCTGTGACTGCTGTCCCCTTCCTGCTGTTTGGCCCGCAGAAAGTCGGTGTAATTACCAAAATAGGACTGCGCACGGCCTGCACCAACCTCAATCACCCGCCCCGCCAGATGATCAACGAAATAACGATCGTGTGAAACGAACACAATCGTCCCCTTGAAACCCTTCAGGGCCTCAAGCAGTACCTGTTTGGAATGAAGATCCAGGTGATTGGTCGGTTCATCCAGCAAGAGCAGATTGGCCGGCCGCAAGAGCAACTTGGCCAGGGCCAGGCGATTGCGCTCACCGCCGGACAGCACCCTGACCGGTTTTTCAACATCATCGCCCGAAAAGAGAAAACTGCCGAGAATAGTGCGCAGCTTGGGCACCATGGCGTAAGGCGAATCGGCACTGATTTCGGCCAGCACCGTCCGCTCGGCACAAAGCTCGGTCGCCTGATCCTGAGCAAAATAAGCCAGCTTCATATTGTGGCCAGCAATCCGCTCACCGCGAACCGGCGCCTCAACTCCGGCCAGCAGGCGCATCAAAGTTGACTTACCTGCACCATTAGGCCCAACCAGGGCTAGGCGTTCGCCCTGTTCAACCACCAGATCAACCGCCTCCAGCACCCTGAGCTCGCCGTAAGCCTGGGCGGCGCCCTTCAATTCAATGGCAATGCGCCCGCCCTTGGGCGGTGGCGGAAAGGTGAAGGCAATGCGCTTGCGTTCCGGTGGCAGTGAAATCCGCTCAATTTTTTCGAGTTGCTTAATGCGACTTTGCACCAGCGAGGCCTTATTCGCCTGATAGCGAAAACGGCTGATAAACGCCTCGATGCGCTCAACTTCTTCATCCTGCTGACGTTTCGCCTCGCGCAGGGCGCGCACTCGTTCGTCGCGAGCCAACAGATATTGGCTGTAATTTCCGGGGTATTCTGTGAGTTTGCCATGCCAGATTTCGACAATGCGATCCACCACCTGATCGAGAAAAAAGCGATCGTGGGATACCAGCACCACCGCGTAGGGATAATGACGCAGATAATCTTCCAGCCAATCACGCGCCGGTAGATCCAGGTGGTTGGTCGGCTCATCCAGCAGCAGCAGATTGGGCCGTTGCAACAGCAGCCGAGCCAAAGCAATCCGCATTTGCCAGCCACCGGAAAAATGTTCACAGGGACGCTCAAAATCGGCAACCGTAAATCCCAGGCCACAGAGCACCTTGGCCACCTCCGCCTCCATGCTATAACCACCGCGACTTTCAAAGAGAGTCTGCAGCTCGGCATAACGATCCAGGTCGGCTTGCGCGTGATCACCGCTCAAGCGTCCTTCAAGCAGCTTCAATTCGGACTGAATCGCCAGCAGCTCTTCCAGGGCGCTGTGGACTTCGGCAAAGAGACTTCGCCCACGATGTTCCAGACCATCCTGGGGCAAATAGCCGAAGGTCGTGCCCTTGGCCGACTGCAACTGGCCACCATCGGCTTCAACCCGCCCGGCCAGCAGTTTGAGCAAGGTCGATTTCCCGGCACCATTTTCGCCACAGAGACCAATCCGATCCGCCGGACGAATGTGCCAGTCAATCGCCGAAAAAATCGCCCGATCAGCAAAATATTTGGTTAATTCACGAAGTTGCAACATGGCGCGAGTTATAGCACAAAACAAAATGCAAGCAAAAGAGAACAACTGCAAACATTCACGGGGGCAAAACCGGCGGCGGAAAACGGGAATTATATTTATGCGGGGAAAAACTTCTCGCCGACGATGATTCCGTTCAACAACAGCCGGAAACTCAGTGCAGACAGTCACTATTCACCTGCCCACCCACTGGTCGTCATCCCCGAGTGGTCTTGTCGGACAACCAGATTTTCAACTCTGCAAACCTGGGATTTCAGCTAAAATCAGGGCGGAATGACGCTGTCGGCGGCGCCTTTATGGGCGATTTTCGCGGCTAAAAGCCGCTCCCACAAAATGAGTGCTGAACACTTATCGCAGGCACTGAAAGAGCCCCATGCACCAGAGACAGCTGCCGCAGGGCTCGGTGCGGACATGACAATCGTGCTCAAAGTGGTCGGTCTGGACATAATCGCAGGGCGCCAGGGTGCAGGCGTGACAGAAGGGATAGTCATAATCGATCACCTGCTTGCGGAAGGAGCGAAAATCGGCGTCATTCCAGATCTGCTGCAAACTGCGCTCGCCCAGCTGGCCGAAAGAGCGCGGCTGCACCTGCTGCTCCCAGCCACTGGCGTGACAGCGATAGCCGTGCCACAGGAAATAGCAGGGATGCACCCTGCCCTCCCAGCTGATAAACGCACTCCCTTCTTCGACAAAAGCACAGCGCCGCGCCGCGCGTGGGATCATTTCGGGCAGCTGCAAGCGCAGCCCCAGTTCGACGGCTGTGGCCTCGGCCTCGGCAAAAGTGGCAGCAACCCGATCCAGCAAACCACGATCCACCTGAAACAGCTTCTTCAGATCAAAGAAGAGGCCCAGCTCTTCCGCTTCGCGCTTCATTCCCGCGACCAGCTCCAGCACGCGCTCCTCGTCCGGCGTGCGCCCGTAGGCAAACCGGAAGGCGACCTGAAAGTAGCGACGGATATCGACCCCCGCACCTACGCCCCGGTCACGCCAACGCTCAAAGAGCGCGAGGGCTTCGGCAGTACAGTCGGGATAAACCGCTTCAGCACGGCTCAGTTCCGTGTAAGGCAAGAGATGACTGACCAGGGCAAAGCTCGCCCCCTGCCCCGCCGCCCAGCGCAGGGTGTCACCCAGCTGGTGCAGGTTCTGGCGCATCAGCACGAATTCGATGCCGATTTCCAGGGAAGGGCGCAGGGTTTGTGCAGCACGCAGGGCGGCAAAGGCCTTTTCCATGGCGTTTAGCTCTCCCCCTGCACGCAGCTGGCGAAAGGTTTCCGGTGAACTGGCGTCAACGGACAGACAGACCCGATCCAGCCCGGCCTGCGCCAAAGCGCATGCCCGTGGGAGATCGAGGAGCAAACCATTACTCTGAAAGGCGATGACACCATCCGGGGGCATCACCTGGCGTGCCTGGCGGATAAAATCTTCCAAGTGTGAATGCATCAGCGGCTCACCCACGCCATTGAGGATCAGGGTCTCCAGCGCCCCCAGCGCCGGCAACAAGGCAGCAAAGTTTTTCGCCGACAAATCCCCATCCGGCTGCCCAAGGCTACCGGTCTGCTTAACACACATGGCGCAGTTCAGGTTGCAGCGGGCGGTGGTTTCAACAAAGAGTTTCGTGGGGAGTTGCCGCCGCGCCGGCGAAAGTTCTTGCGTCAAGGTCGACGC
>Ga0100385_1002624_pt1 | contig 16805 bp, 15 predicted proteins | sample CryGeymeta201509_FD_81543 | JGI IMG/M metagenome (GOLD analysis project Ga0100385, IMG submission 81543) | Groundwater microbial communities from Crystal Geyser aquifers in Utah, USA - Crystal Geyser metaG 2015-09 | ecosystem: Environmental > Aquatic > Deep subsurface > Groundwater | place: USA... | reverse complement strand
TCAGAATTTGGGCAGTGGTAGATCATGCAGTACTTACTGCAATTTTTGTCGTGTTACAAAGATTGTAAGCAACTGATATATATGACTAAAAAAATAATGAAAATCAAAAAATGATTTTTAAAGCAACTAATTTTTCCCCATTTTATAGGAGCAGTTTATTTAAATAAAGATCACATCTAAAATATCTAAATGTAGAAATGTAAGGTGTCTAAGTGGTATATGATTGAGCTTACTCATTGTTTTTTCTTTTTCATATCTCAATTTCAATTCTTTATTTGAAATCACATGATCGATAAGATTTTTTGAATTTGTTAGTTTTCCAAGTCTTTGATCAAGAATTGCTGACATATCTTTAAAGTAATTATCAAGTTGTGAGTGGATGGCCAAATTCTCTTCCATAAGTTGTTTTAAGGCGAATTGGCTTGGTTCGTGGATGTATTGGGCCACGATAAAAAAGAAGGTCACAAGATTGTGCTCTTTTGGGTCTTGCGTGAACTCTAGGGCCATCTGAAGATGATGGTATCCATTTGCTTCGTCATTAATATCAAAGTTATGCTGGGCCGTTATAAGATGTTCGTAGAGCTCTTTAGCTCTTTCATTACTTATCTTCTTTGAACTCTTTACTTGCGTATTTTGACGATCCCACAGGTCAGTGATGATACTAACTTTGTCGGTATATACTTTTGGAGCAATTCCTGGAATATAAGCACTGCTTAATTCTTTTGGATTGAAGATAACTGAGGCCATCGTTGATGGTGTGATTGCACCGAGACTCGCGAGATTCTTATCTAATGGACTTGAAAAAGTCTTCAGGATATCGTCGTCACTCTTGCCAAAAACTTTCTTTTCTAATTTCTTACAATTTATTTTTCGTATATCATTGTAGTTCTTCATTCCAAACGGAAGGAAATCTTCTTGCTTCTTACTTTTGTTCACAAGTTCATTGCAAATATAGATAAATTTCTCGTCGTGAATATTATGTTCTTTGTAGAATCTTTCATTGCCATCGATATCGATTTCAAGAATATTACCATCCTTGTCCATGATATTTAAATTCCAGCATGTAATTGTTTGCGATCTCTCTAGTAATTCAAGGGCTTCATTTACGTTGCTACAGGTTGAGATAACTTGATGAGCAAGAAAGAAAATAGGCGTGCCATGCTGGTTAAATGTATCTGAAAATTTTTGATGAATTGCAACTGTTAGGCCGCTTTCATTGATGCTGGTGAGTCCTGAAAATGGGAGACCTGAGCTCGTGTAATTAAAAGTTTTAAGTTTGTTTTTAAAATTTGTTGCAATAATTCTTTCATGCTTGTCATAGGTATTTTTAAGTGGAAAATCGAGGATTCTCGCATGTACCGGTTGGCCCTTATCGTTGAGCGTAAAAAGACTTGAGCATCCAAAATTAATAGGAGAGAGGTACTTTGTCCATTTCCCAAGAAAAGAACAAAACTCTGGAATTAAAAGTGCTCCAAATAGGTCAGACTTTTGTATTCCCGCACCACTTGCATAAGCGTTTAAGAGCTTATCAAACTCACTATTCTTATATAATACCTGATCAATAATCTTTGAAAAAGACTGATGAATAAGTTTATTCACTGGTGCCCAAGGTGTTGATATCAACGATCTCAGCATTGAGATGGAGTATTTTGCAGTCTCTGCGTCTTTTAAACCTAATTGGTAAAACGCTTCCTCTTCTTCGCCGAAGAGATTAATGAGAGGTAAAGATTCACTATTTTTGGAGAGTTTTGTCATGTCTAGTATTTTAAATTCAATTATCGACCCAAGCAATCAAACAATTATTGCCATCATGGTAGGACTTTCAGGACTAAGAGTGTTTATTGAGATGACTCCGCTTAATCCATCTTCATGGCCAATTTCAGCAAAATGGGCGAAACGAGTTGGAAATGAGCATGTAGAAAAATTTCATCGCACTGGATTGTTTATCTGCATTGGACAGATATTTCTTTGGGCACCACAATTATTATTCAGTTAATAAAGTTCGAGGGCCTCTGAACCAAAACTAAATTGTTCAGGAACATGGAGAGTTTTTTCTTCAGCTTTTTTACGAATATAAATTTTAATTTCTGGATTGGCCTGGTTTCTTTTGATCATATCTTTTAATTGGTAAATCTTATTTAATAGCAGGCTGTTTTGCTTATTACTTAATTTAAAAGCTTCATAGTTTTTTAATCGATTCCAAATTTCTCGGGCCTCTGTTCTACCTTTTAAAAGTTCATAGAAAGTTAAGTAGATCAATGGGTCAGATTCAAAGTTGTCGCCCATTAAAACAATTTCCTTTGGTACCCCGGTCATGTAGATAATATCGAGTAGGTGACCAAGTTTATAAATACCTTGGACCTTTAGATCTTTTGGTGTGAGATCTCCCTCTGTGATAGAGAAAATTTTTCGGTAATCTTTAAGAAAGATTCCTGCGGAATAAATATTATTCGCATATAACCAGTCTCTCATCGCAGCTTCATAGAAGTGTGGTGATGCCGATAGGATGAAGGGATGATAACCTTCATCAATATATTTTTTTATTATTTTTACTGATTTTTCAATTGTTGGAAATTTTTCAATTGGGCTGGTTAGCGATTTGTACACTTCTTCAGGTGTCGAATATTTCGTATCGACTAAGGTCTTATCGAAGTCGCAAATCACAAGCTTCTTATCTTCACCTATCTTTAAAGGAATATAGGTACCGAGTAAGATATCAAGACCAGGATACTTTGCGATTTCATAGACTTCAATAATATGAATCTTGTCATGGTCTGCAAGTCTCTTCATCTTGATATTGAAGCAACCAAAAGAGTCTGACTCGAATTCTCTCTCGAATAAGAATTCATGTTTCTCATCTCTAACGTCAATTTTAATTTTAAAAGCATAGGCCTTGAGGAGTTTATAGGCCTGTATTGGAAAACTAGGAGAGAACTTATACAATGCCGTAGTTTTTGAGAAAATATTTTCTTTCATCGTCAAAGAAGCTCTTATTGCAAGTTCTTCTTGGGTTTTTATAGCGAGAAAGTTAACTAAATGAGCTCTTTTCATTGTGTATATTCTCACGCATAATATCTTCAGTGACAAATAAAAAAATGGAAAAAATTAATGAAGAATATGTATATTGAATTTTTTGGCTTCCTACCGCTATATATTGCGTTGGGGATTAAAATTGTAACAGCACTTATCCTTGGCGGTATGGTCGGTCTTGACCGTGAGCAGAAAATGAAGTCTGCAGGGATCAAAACGAATATGCTTATTTGTCTCGGGGCCACTGTTTATACGGCCCTTTCGATACTCTCAATTGATCAGGGTATTGGTGCTGCTGATCCTAATCGAGTTGCTGCGCAAATTGTTTCAGGGATCGGTTTCTTAGGAGCCGGTGCGATTATTCATGGACGCGGGGGAGTTGTTGGTCTTACAACAGCTGCGACAATTTGGGTTGTTGCTGCCATTGGTGTGACTATCGGTTATGGATATCCTGTTGCAGCCTGTCTCATCACGATTACAATTCTTGTTGTTCTAAGAATGGTGACACCACTTTATAAATTATTTGAATCGGAAAAACAATTTAGACGTTTTCATGTTGAAGTTCTTTCTCAAGGACGTGTTAAGGGGATGGTCAAGGAGATTGTCTATAATCGAGTCGATCAAATTGATGAAATTTATGAAGAGATGATGGACGTTGATAACGATATTCGCCTTCTTCATGTGTACCTTAAGGTTCACCCTCGAAGAATTCCTCAAATTCAAAAATCAATTAGTTCATTGATTAAAGTTGATAAAGTAAAAATTCACGAAGCAGAGAGAACGATCGAGCAGGTTGAAGAAAAGGCTTAATCTATAGCTTTGCAATTTGAAAGGTTAGAATTCCTTCTTCATAATTAGATTTGACCGTTTTGGGATCCATGATATCTGAAACCTTGAAGTTCTTAGAGATGACCTCACTTCTTCTTGTGTCAAACTTTTCATTTTCACCTGAACTTGTCTGTTCTTGGAATTTTCTCGTTAAAACAATATTGAGGTTTCGCTCTTGGGCAGTGAGATTAACCTGTTCTTTTTCAAATTCTGGAACAGGAATGGATACCAGGTAGTGGTTTCCTTGATCGAGTACGGTTGGCTCTAGTTTTGTAATATGATAGAAATCGTCACTGGATTTATTAGTGACAAGATCCTTTGTTTGAGCATATGAGCCCACAAGTGTTTTGATGTCGGTATCAAACTTAGTCTTAAGTCGATTTAAAATTTCTGTATGTGTTTGTTCTAAAGTCTTATACTTTTGTTCAAATGAAATTCTTTTCTGCTTTAAGAGTTCGTTGTAGTGATCTTGCTCGCTCTTCATTGTTGTTTCTTGAGAGGCCACTCGTTGATGAAAATCAACTTCGTTCTTTCTTTGTAGCTGGCCAATAGTCTGGTCATGATTTCTCTTAACCTCTTCAAGCTGAGTATCTTGTAAGTTCTTAGTGACTTTTACTTGGTTCTCGTGGGCCTGATTGATTGTAAGAAACTTTGAATTTAAATCACGAGACAGTTCATTTGCTCTTATTTTTGTATCAAATAGAACGTCTTGAATCCCAAGTTCACTATTTTTTTGTATATCTTTAATAGCACGATTCGATTTATCTACAACATCGCGATTAATTAATTGATTACGATTGTTGATATCAATTAAGCTTTGCTCGTGTTGATTACTAAGATTGTCATATTTTTGGAAGTATTCATCTTTTATTTGTTGTTCTTGATCTGTAAACTTTTGTGTATTTAATTTGTGCTGAGCCTTGATTTTTTCCAGCTGTTCTTGCTTGGTTAGCAGAGAGTTTTCAATTTCAACTTTATTTCTTTCAACTTGATTATAGAGATCAATATCTCCTTCGGTTTTTACACCATCAAGTTTTAAATCATAAATTTTATCAAGCTTTTGAATCTCATCTTCTTTTTTGGCAATTAAGTTTCGTTGGGCTTCTGTGAGCTTATTTAAATGGTCCCGATTTTGTTGATCCGGAGATACTTTCAATTGAGCTCCCTAGCTGTGGAATCGAGCATTAGCTTAGCTACAGGATCATCACATACGTCATTTCCGGCCGTATTGCCTTTACAAGTCCATGTCTTAAGTAAGTTTATTCGAAGGGCGTTAAGTCCTCCATGGTAAGTGACATACGTTCGTGGATCAAGAGTACTTGTAACAGTGAAGCTCGATGGAGTTCTTGTCTGTAGTCTTGGCGAAACGATATACTGGTAAACTCTGTATTCAGAGAATGCAGAGATTGATAGTAAAGAGAGTAATGCTAGCTTATTGAAGGTGAGGATTTGCATCTAGTAGTTTTCCTTCGATTAGTTCGAGTAAAGCTTTTGCTACGATGACCCTGTCAATATCAGTAAAGCTTGAAAAGAGAACTTTTTGTTTTTCAAGGTTATTATGGCCTGAAATCTTTTTAAGGAGGCTCTTCGCTTTGAGGCGATCAGACTTTGTCATTTTAACGTTTTGGAAACCATCATTGTAGATATCATTTTCAAAAAGGGGAAAATATCCGTTGGAACCAAAATCAATGAGTCTTTTTATCGAGTCGTATCTTTTTAAAAAACCTAATTCAATCAATTTGCTTCCTCCTGTTACACATTTATATCTTAATCTATTCTTAATGTAGAACTACAGGAGGAAGATTCTACCTTCAGTGAAATATTAACAAGTTAGGACATTTGTAAGTAATTTTTATAATCTTTGACGAAAATGTTCCTCTTTTATTTGCCCTTAGGTGTCTTTTTTGTGTAAAATTGAGCAGATTAATGTTTCCTATTAGCAAGGATGGTATATGAAAACATTATTAATATCCCTCGTAATATCTCTAAACTCATATGCATTAGTTGACTATTCTGATTCATCAGAAACAACTAACTCGCGAATTACTAAGCGTTCAGCTCCTGCTGCTACCAAAGTACCAGTGAACCGAACGACTTCAAGGCAGTCTCAGCCATCAAGAGGTTTTGACCGTTACCTTGAGTTATCGACTTCATTTGGAAGCCTCGACTATGGAAATGACGAAAGAAGTGGAAAGGTTGATCAATTGCTTGTTAAAGGTAAGATTGAGACTGACTACAATATCTTTTTAAAATTTGAGCAGCCGTTCTACTCAGGAAAATTTAAGAATCAGGCGAAATCAGTTTCTAATGAAAGAGGTAATGCCTCAGTGGTCTTAGGGCTTAATTGGTTTGAGTATGGTAGCTCAAGTGATGCCATTACAATTGATATTCATGCCGGAGCGAGATTTGGTGGAAGTGGAGAATTTGCATCAAAGAGAACTGATAAGATCGTAGGAGTTGAAACGTCGAAGAGATTTTATAACTTTGCACTAAGCTTAGGGTACGAACTAACTCTCACTGGGGATTCGGAAGATGATACAGAACAAGATATCGGAAATATTAATACATTAAAAGCTCAGATTGGTTGGCTTGTTAGTAATGATATTAGTTTTGTTTTAACGGGAGCAACGGTGGCCCTTGCGAAGTCTAATAATACTTCTAAATCTTATATTCTTGATAAGGAAATAAAGTATTCTTATGTCAGACCAGAGTTGATCCTTGGACTTGGCGGTGGTGTTGATCTTACTCTTGCTAGTCTCTTTAGAACAAGACGGGCTAAGAGTGAAGATATTTCATCACAGCTAAAACTTTGGAATACTCCTGGATTATATGGAAATTCAATAACTGCGGGATTGAGCTTCTCAATCTAACAAAGGCGCTTAATTGTTAGTAAACGATAACTTCTATTTTTGTAAAAATTGTAAAATGATAAAAGAAAGCTTGGATGACCTTCTCTTTGTTGAGGAGGGTTCTGCTAATTGCTTTTGTAGTGAGGACTGTATTGAAAAATTCTACGGTCCAGTTATTGCTCATTTTTCAAATAAAATTAATAAGCTTCGTAAAGATTTAAACCTTCTTGAAGAGGATGCTTTAAAGCTTTTGGAAGACTCTGCAAATATTGAAAAAATGCTTTCAAAGCCTGATGAAATTTGGAGTGTTGAAAATCAACTAAAAGAAGAGATTTATACATATATTAAAAAGGTCATCAAAGGCGATGAAACTTACTTTTTGGCCGCTGTTTGCTTTGTTTTTAATAAGTCACCTTCTTTTATTCTAGGTTTGACAGCAACGAGCAATGAATATTTCATGCAACAGTTTCAAATCGGTAAGCAAATAGAGTCTATTGATGAGTATTATGGAAAGCAATTTGCAAATGAGTATCAAATCGATCCAGAGCTTCTTGAACAGATCGAATTTAAGAAGTCTCAGTACTTGGCAAATCATCTTGAACTAAGAACTGAAGTTGATATTCCTTTTGAAAATTTTGAACTTTATGTTGATTATATCGGGCAGACTCTTGATGCTCCTGATGAAGCATATACGGCCCTTGATGAATTCTCTGAAACGTATTCGACTTATATTAAGGCTTTTGCTCGAGATGGCATTTCATTTTTCTATATCGTTGTGTGTATGCAAATTACTTCAGAAGAGGGGGCACAGGTTATTGTTCCAGTATTCTCTTTTCCTACGATAGACGGTAAATTATGTGACGAATACCGTAGGGGTGAGCAAGTTTCAGGAAACTTAAAGAATTAAAATTTCTTGTAGACGTATTCACCTTTAGATTTAAATGCATCACAGTAACGTGAATCGGCATAGAGATCAAGGTTAACTGAACAAATAAAGAATGCATCATATGAGATTTGATCTCTGTAAAAAGGAGAGTCAAAAAAGTAAGAAGCTTCCTTCATTACCATAACACTATTAATTTGAAAATTCTGATATTTCCCATAGTCTCTATTTTTAACTAAAGGAAAACGATAGAGTTTCACATTTGATTCAATGAATTGGCATCTTGCCTCGCCAAGAAATATCGAACGATCAGAAGTTGTATAAGTTGGAATAACACAGAGTCTCGTGCTTGGAAGCGCTGTTTTTAGTTGTACATAAACTTCTGATTGGTCAGTTTTACTTTGACAAATAGTATGTGCGCCAAGGTGAGAGTTAGTCGAAGTTGCAAAGCCTGTAGAGCCATCAAGTGACCAGCTACAGTGTTGTAAAGCTGTTGGAATACTTGAACCAGTTGATCCTGTTGTTGTTCCTGACCCATCATCAACTTCAATTGCGCTACCACTGTTATTGCTATTTGAGCCCGTTGAGCTTGATGATGTCGATTTTGATTCAGCATCTCCATAGAGAGCACGCTTATCACGAGGTGCTACACATGAAACTAGGGCTAAACTTATTATTAATATAGAATACTTCTTCATTCAACTACTCCAAAAAAAGACTTCTTTTAGTCTTATCGTTAAATTTTAAAAAAAATTAAGAAATATATGTAGTATTTTATCTAAGTAACCGAAAAGATGACCGTGAAGGCAATATTTTTACTGTTGATTTTATTCTGTCCTATACTGGTAGGTTTTTCTCTTTTATTAGAGTCGCCTTATCGTTTTTATCAAACCCTTCAAGTTGAAGGGTTAAACGGTGGACTAGTAAGCCTCGAAGCTCCAAACACTAAGTTATTTCAGGCCAAATTCTTGAGGCCATTTGAGATGATGCAAGTGGATTCTGACAAGCTTTGGGAAAATGTTTCATTTGGAAATTTCTCGATTCCTTTTCCTGTTTCTCATCCTAGTTTCTATATTTCTCCTCGTCCAATAATTGAGGGAAATAAATCGGTTGCAGGCTTTAGCTATAATGAAAGTGATGGAGATGAATTAATAAGTTTTCGCCAGTTAAGAATTGAGCGAGTCGATCTTTCTCTACCTCCTGACAAGTTATTTAGGCTTCCATTAGTTAGAAAGTATATTCATCGAAAAAGTTCGATCAAGATTTGGCATGATATTTACAATAAGGATTTAACGATAAAAAAACCTTCTTTGTATAATCCGATTGCTACTTTTAAACTATGGAATCGTATCAGTCCTTTGGAGATTGCATATAATATCTATCTTTATAAGATGAGAGAGAAGTTAATTATTAAGGAAGCACAGTCTGTCTACTTTGTTGGATTAAGACATATTCTTTCTAGGGTTGCTTATGAAGATGAGAAAAAATCGAGATATATCGGTCAATACCTTTATAATGGTCGCCTTTATTCGTATGAATTATTTGTAAAAAATAACTTTGGAATGTCTAATATGATTTTAAGTCGCTTTGCTCGAGACTTGAGAGTTTCAGACTCTAATGGGAAAGAAGACTCTCAGAGGCTTTATGGTAAGTATAAGTCAATTCCATACTTTGAGAGATCATCTTACGACGCCCTGATGTATCTCTACAGTGCTTGGACTCATGAGACTGAAAATAAGGCATTTATCAGAGAAGTCATCCAATTCTTTGAGAAGAATAAAGCATTTCAAAATATTCTCACACCTGTCTATTCCTTTGCGAGAACGAAGTGGGGAACAACTTTTTCAAATAAGGATAAACTCCTCGATGAAGCCGCGGAAGTTCGTTTGCAAAAAGGTATCGAATTAGAAAAGAAAAAAGAAGAAATGGAGCTTGGAAATTTTGAGACTGAAGATATCGAAAATCTTTCAAAAGAAGAAAAGATTAAATATCTTCTTAAGAAAGGAAAGCGTTATAAACAAAAGAATTCTGGAACAATAATTGAAAACTAAATTTTGTATGACATACCAAATTCAATTTTAGCACCACCAATAGATGAAAAATCATATTCTTCCAAATTATCATCTTGGATAGGATCCATATCTCCAATTTTATTGCTAAATATTGATGCCGAGCCATGAAAGCCAAATGTCGAAAATGGGAATAGCCTTGCTCTTGCTCCAAACTCGGTACCGTACATGACACTCTTTGATATTTGTCCATCGGCCATTGTAATTTTTGCACCTCCTGAAAATTGAGCGCCAGCGAAAGCTTCAAGAGAGATTAATTTAAATTGCAAGAGTCGATACTGATATTCTGCACCAATGAATGGAGCTTCAAACTTAGCAATATCTGTTGATGTACTCATGTAGCCTAGCCAGATCGAAAAACCGTAATTCTTTTGTATCGAGCGATGATCCAAAGACAACTTATAAAGAGTTAGTCCTGTCGTCTCGCTTTGAGCTTCAAGAGATGAATTGAATTCTTCCCATTGTGAGCCTGAACTTACTAATCCAAGGGATAGAGTTAAAAAATTATTTTCCTTGAGCTTATCTTCGTCAGTTATAAAGAGCATATCCACGTCATGGTCTTTGATTGATGGAGCATCAGAAACAGGGTTTCCATTTGACTCAAAAGTTATATCTTTTAGTTGGACATAGGCAATTCTGCCGGCAACAAGTATAGGTGTGATGGTACTTGTTTTTAAATTATTGTCACCAACTGTAATTTTTCTTCCAGCTCTGATGTAACCAATTGGGATATCGAGATTTTCATCAGCATAGATGATTGTTTTAATATTTGTTGTATATGCCATTCTTGTCGCAAGAATTTGAAAGTGGCAAAATATAAGAAATAGAGTTAAAATTATTTTCATATTAACATTATACTTTGAACTAAAAACATTGCAAGAGAGTCAAATAACTTAAGGTGAAATTATGAAGTTTCCAGGTAAGAGAAAATCAAAACATTATTTTCCAGTTGAAGAACTTGGACGTGTTTCCTTTGAAAATAGCTTACTCACTGAAAAAAGTGTTTATATAACAGGTATTGATCAGCTTCTCGTTGATATTGAAATTGATATTAGTGATGAATTACTTGAAAAATATAATGTCGCAAAGGGACAGTCTCAAGTTCTAAGTGATGAGATAGTTGAGAGCATTTATCAGGAATGTAAGGCAAAGGATCTCATTCTTGGTGAATTTGCAGGTGGAGCGGTAGGAAATACACTTCATAATTATTCGACACTATCTGATGATCGCTCAGTTGCACTGGGAACAATATGTGAAAATATTAAAGTTGGTGATTATGCTTTTAAATATATTTGCACAACAAGCTCTAAAGTTGACTTCAATCATTTACAGCCTGTAAAAGGTGCCATGGCCAGAGCAATGTGTTTTGTTACACCTGATAAGGAAAGAACCTTTGCTATTGGTAAAGGTATCATGAACGAGCTTAGCGAGTCATTTATACCAGATGATGTGATTAAAAACTCTTCTTCTCTTCTCGTTACGGCCTTTTTGCTTAGAGATGAGAAGTCTCCACTATTTAAAGCAACAATGAAGGCCGTTAAGATTGCTAATGAGGCCAGCGTGCCAGTTGTCTTTGCCCTTGGAACTAGTTTTTTAATTGAAGAAAAACGTGAGTTCTTTATTGAATTTATAAGAAAGCATGTAAATGTTATTGCAACTAATTTAGATGAAGCAACGGCACTATCGGGAATTGATGATCCTTTATTGGCCGGAGAGTTTTGCTTGGAGCTAGCTGATTTAGTCCTCTTAACAGTAGGGCCTAGAGGTTTGTACTTATGCTCTTGGGTTGATGAAGAGAATGCGAGAGAGACAAAAGATCTTCTTCATTCAAAATCGATTCCTGAATATAATGCATTTGAATATTCAAGAGCACAAATGAGATCAGATTGTAAGAAACCAATCAAAATTTATACTCATATTAATCCTTTTATGGGTGGTCCTGTTAAGATTGAAAATACAAATGGGGCAGGTGATGCTGCACTTTCGGCACTTCTTCATGACATGTCGGCAAATGCATATCACCGACAGTGTGTACCAAATTCACCTAAGCATGGTGCAAGGTATTTGACTTACTCGTCAATTCACCAGATCAGCAAATATGCGAATCGAGTGAGCTATGAGGTATTGAAACAACGATCTCCTCGACTTGCTCATGGACTTCCGACGAAAGAGGAGTCACTTGATGAGAGTTACTGGGAACTCTAACAAAATGGCATAACGAGAACAAAGCTCGTATGACCATTATTATCTTCGTAGGCGAGGCTTGCCTTGTTTTTGATCGCTAGATCGCGACAAAGTCCAAGGCCTATCCCTGTACCAGTCTCTTTTGGTTTGGTCGTATAAAATGGTAGGAAGATTTTTTCTACTTCTTCTGGCTTAATGCCTTTTCCTGAGTCCGTAACTTTTACCTGAATAAGATTCTTATCTTTTTCGACATCAATTGAGATCCATTTCTCTTCGAGTTCCTCGATCGCTTCGATTGAATTATTAATGAGGTTTACAAGGATTTGGATTATCTGCCCTTCGATGCAATTAATTGATGTATCTCGGATTTTTTCAAAGTTATGAATTTTAAAATCTATTTTACTTGAAATAATTCGTGATTTTAATAACACTTCAAGCTCTGTTAAGATCTTTGTGATCTTTGTTGGGACTAAGTTATCATTATAGTCATCTCTAGCAAGATTCTTCAGGCCATCAATAATATGAAAGATTCGATCTGTCATTAAGTCAATTTTCTTGATGAAGGAATGCTTTTTCTCTTCACTGAACTCGTCGTGATGAATTAAGAGATCAGTTGTGCCTTTAATAATTGAGAGAGGATTTTTTATCTCATGAATAATTCCTGTCGAAAGAGCAGCAATTGTTTTTAATTTATCATTGTGCCAAACTTTTGATTCAAGTAGTTTGGTTTGTGTAATATCAAAACCAATGATTATGGCCTCTTTAGAGTTCTTATATTTTTGAGCAACGATAAGAAAAACTTTATGGATTCCATTAATTGTCTCACTTATTTCGAGTTGGCTATATTCTTCTTGAGAATTAAAAAAATCATTGATGAATGAAGTAAATTGACTTCCTTGTGTTTGAGTAAATCCAACTTTTTGATTTGCAATACTTTTTCTTTGGATTCCTATAAGGTCTTCGAGGGTGTTATTGATGGCCAGATACCTTAGATCACTGTTGATCCAGCTAATAGTACAAGGGAGATGATTGATAAGGTAATTTTTTTGATTGAGTTCTTCTTCGAGTGCTTCATTGCGCTCCTGAAGTTGTTCAATAATCATCTTAAGTTCTTCGATATTTTCCATATAACCACCAATTTACATTATTTTAATGGTTATTGAGAAAATTTCAATAATTATAATTGTTCTTTGTTGAGATAAGTTATCAACTCAGGTTTATGTCTAAGGGCCCTTCCCATTACCAGGTAATTAGCGCCTTTTTGAAAAGCTTCTTTGGGAGTTGTGACTCTTTTTTGATCATCCTTAGTTGATACTTCTGTTCGGATACCGGGACAAATTGTAAAGATTTTATCATCTTTTGAGATGAATGCTAATTCATGAGGCGAACAGACAATCCCATCCAGCTTCGCCTTAATAGCACTTCTTAAAAAGGTTTTAAAAGTATTACTTAGTGATTGATTATACACCGAAAGGCATTCTTGCTCATCAATTGATGTCAAAATACTTACTCCAATCAGTTTCGTCTTTGGTAGATGCTCTGAGCAGGATTTTCTCGAGGCCTCAAGCATACTCTGTCCACCACTAATATGAACGGTTAGGAAATCAATATCAAGATCTTTAAGAGATTTAATCGCACTCGAAACCGTGTTTGGAATGTCATGAAGTTTGAGATCTAAGAAGATACTCACATTGTATTTTTCTTTTACCTCTCTTAGCAATGTCGGTCCGTACTTGTAAAATAGCTCCATTCCAATTTTTATAAGTTTTATATTTTTTCCATGCTCATCAAGAAATGAAAAGACTTCTTCTCTTGTCATATTGTCGAGTGCTAGAAATATTTTATCCATTTCTTTTTTCCCCATCAAAATTTTGTGCATTAATTTCTTGTAGTGAAATCGGTCGTGATTTCTCCATTTCTCCACTAATCATTGATTTGCAAACTGCTTGAATATTTTCAAGTCGTGTGAAACATGGAACACCGTAGGAAATAGCAATGTTACGGATGATTTCTCCATGGTTCTTAGATTTTCCCTGGTTCATTGGTGTGTTAAAAACAGCAATGAGATTGTCATCTTTGATGGCCTCAATCATTGAAACACCTTTAGAGTGCTCATCAAACTTTTCGACGAGTTCGCAATCAATACCAAGTTCTTTAATTGCAAAGTAAGTTCCCTTGGTGGCCATGAATGTCATTGCTCTTTTCTTTAATAGAGGTAGAAATTCTAATATTTCATTCTTAGAAGAATTTGAAAGTGAGAGCAATATTTTTCCTGATCGATCAAGGTTTGGATAATTTCCAAGGTAAGACTTCATCAGTGCAGTTTCGAGGCAGTGGTCAATTCCTAATGTTTCACCAGTAGAACGCATCTTTGGACCTAAAATAATATTATCTTTTACAAAGCGATCAAATGGGAAAGTTGATTGCTTGACAATGAATGCATCAAGAATAAATTTGGTGATATTTGGGATATCTTTTCCAAGAAGCGCGTCAGTGGCAAGTCCAGGGAGGTCAATGTCATAGGCCTTACTTAAGAATGGGAGTGTTCTCGATCCTCTTGGATTTGCTTCAATACAGTAAATTCGATTTTCTTTAACTGCGAATTGAAAGTTGATAGGTCCTACAATCCTCAGTTCTTTTGCAAGAGCAATAGAGAGTTCTTGCATCTCATCCAATGTCTTCTCAGCGATGACAACAGGAGGAGAGATCATACCTGAGTCTCCAGAATGTACTCCTGCATGTTCAATATGTTCACAAACTGTGAAAATGGTGTGTCCATTGATATCTCTAATAAGGTCCACATCGTATTCGATGGCATTTTCAAGATAGTTTTCAACTTGAAATGCAATTGAAGTATCTGAGTTCTTATCAATGAAAATATTTTCAAGTTGAGCAAGGTCGCTATGTCCATTAATGATATACATACTCTCGCCACCAATTACATAATTTGGTCTAATGATAACTGGGTAGCCTATCTCCGCAATGATATTGAGAAGTTCCTTGTGACCTCTTGCTTGTTTTGATGTCGTATGATTAAGCTTCGTTTTTCTTGTGACCTGATCAAAACTCTTTCTATCTTCGACGAGGTCGAGAACTTCAAGGCTTGGTCCTAGAAAGTTTAATTCATGATATTTCTTTCTGAATTCGGCCTCAAGATTTTCTCTTATATTAATACCTGTTTGACCACTGAAAGAAGAAATAATATGATTTGGTTTTTCAAAATATAGAATATCAAAGAGATCCTCTGAATATAGTGGAGTAAGGTAGAGACGATCACTGCTGTCATAGTCGGTACTTACTGTTTCAGGGTTCGAATTAAGCATGATACTCTTGATGCCATGTTCATTAAGTTTTAAGCAGCTCTTTACGCAAGAGTAGTCAAATTCAATTCCTTGACCAATTCGATTGGGGCCTGAGCCAAATATTACAGTACTTTTGAAATCTTCAGAGAGAGGACGTGGTTCATTTTCCACACTATAGGTTGAATAGTAGTATGGTGTTGTCGCACTAAACTCGCCCGAGCAAGTATCAACGGCCTTGTAGACTGGAAAAATCTTGTTTTTAAATCTCAAGTCTAAGATATCTTCTTGGCGCTTGTCTGTTAAGTGCGCTAGAAATTTGTCTGAGAATCCATGCACTTTCAAGTTGAATAGATAATCTTCTTTGCTAATTAGCTCGGGATATTGCTCAATTTCCTTTTGTAATATAACAAATTGTTCAAGTTGTTCGATGAACCATTTTGTGATTTTTGTTTTCTCATATATTTCTTGAGAGTTCATTCCAAAACGAAGTGCCTCGATACAAGTTAAGACAGATAATTCTCTTGGTCTTGAGAGGCGATCTTGTACATATTCTTTTGAAACAATGAATGGAGTTGTTTTAAGTTGATTTAATTTGGGAATTTCTAAACCTTGCTCAGTTGAGCGTAGGGCCTTCATTAAGGCCTCTGTGAAGTTTCCACCTAGTGCTAAAACTTCTCCCACACTTCTCATTTGAGGACCTAGATCTTGCGATGATGATGGGAATTTATTAAATGGGAAAATTGGAATTTTAACGGCAACATAATCGAGTGTAGGCTCAAAACAAACTGGAGAAACTTTTGTAATATCATTTAATATTTCAAATAGAGTAAGTCCCACAGCAAGTCCGGCAGAAATTTTTGCTATTGGATAGCCTGTTGCCTTTGAAGCAAGGGCCGAAGATCTTGAAACTCGGGGATTCATCTCGATGACAACAATATCATCTTCGTCTTCATTATTTATTGCAAACTGCACGTTGGCACCACCTGCAACAACATTCATGTGCTTTGCAATTGTTAGGGACATCTCTCTAAGCTTTTGATAGCAACGATCAGAGATGGTTTGAGCTGGGGCGACAGTAATAGAATCACCTGTATGAATACCACATGGGTCGACATTTTCAATTGAGCAAATAACAACACCATTCTTATTCTTATCAACCATGACTTCGAGTTCAATCTCTTTCCACCCTAGTAATGATTTCTCCATGGTGACGGGGAATTTAATATCACTACTTTCAAAGATTTCTCTTAGATCTTCTTCGTTATATGCAAGTGCAGCTCCTTTTCCCCCAAGAGCAAAATCTCTACGGATAATAAGTGGAAATTCAACATCATCTTTAGCTAACTTATAGGCATGTTCCTTAGAGCTTGCTAAGAATCGTTTTCCGGCCTTGTATCCAAGAGTTTCGAGTTCACGTGCAAATAATGCCCTGTCTTCTGTTTTCTTTATGGTGTCGACATTTGCACCGAGAAGTTTGACACCATTCTTTGAGAGGAATTCCTCTTCTTCAAGTTCAATACAGATATTAAGTGCCGTCTGCCCACCCATTGTTGAGAGGACTGCATCCACATTTTCTTTTTTAATGATTTTTTTGATTGTATCTTTAGTTATCGGCTCGATATAAGTTTTAAAACTCATATTCTTATCCGTCATAATGGTT
>Ga0100385_1002619_pt1 | contig 16819 bp, 26 predicted proteins | sample CryGeymeta201509_FD_81543 | JGI IMG/M metagenome (GOLD analysis project Ga0100385, IMG submission 81543) | Groundwater microbial communities from Crystal Geyser aquifers in Utah, USA - Crystal Geyser metaG 2015-09 | ecosystem: Environmental > Aquatic > Deep subsurface > Groundwater | place: USA... | reverse complement strand
CCCCAACCCCAACCCCAACCCCTGTATTTCATAGGCAAAAATGGTTTGATCGATATTCATTTATACATCACTTTCTTGGATAGTTGTTTACCATGAATAAAAGAAGCTGCTCGCAATCTCCAACAGTCATGTTTCCTGTCTTCTCGACTCTCAGCTGATATAGAGCTTAATATTTGCTCCAAAGGGGTGTGCTTCTCATCAAACCACATACTTTTTAGCAGAGATCTCCAAATTAATTTGAACTGATGGTATTTCCGGAGCTAGACTCTAAAGGTTTAAAAGTTAGATATATCTGTTCGTTGATTACGAGCCTGGTGGCTTCCTCATAGGAAAATATCAGATTAGGCTGAACTTGTACTCTTCTGAACATTTAGCAATCTGGAAAATCTTTGTAATTGAAACTGTTTCTCAGGAAGGCAAACACATTTTAAGCAGTTAATTTGAGAGATTATGCTGAATCGTAGCCAATAATGACAGCTTTGACCTGTGTCCACACCAGTCTGACTATCCTTTCAGCAATCTGCCACTCATTCTAGGACAGTACAACTGCCTTTTTTTGTTCTTTCTTTTCAGTCTTGTTTGTCAAAGTAATTTATATCTTTGTGCTGGATTGAGGAGTGTTTTTCTTGTTTGTATTGTTTTGTGTAACAACGCTATTGGCGAGGATGTCGGATCCTTTGAGATTGCTATTTTCTGGACTGTTGTTGTTGCCTTTTTGGCTACTAATATGTAGGTTACTGTTTCCATTGGTGGAATCGCTGCCCTTTTCTTTTTTATCGGCAGTGCCCACGTTTTCTTTTCCATCATACTTGGAGTACTTTTTTACGATATTCAAAGGTCTTTCCTCGCCATGAGAGTGCTTTACCTCTTCGACCACAGACTGCTTGTTAACAAGTTTAGCCGCCTCGCTCTTACTACCGAAGTATTCCTTCAAAAATCTGAAATAATCTTCATAGCTGATATATCCGTCTTTGTCAGCATCGATCACATCAAATGCCATTTTGATGTCGCTGTCCTGAGGAGCAAATTCAACAAACGACAAAGCATACTTGATAGTTTCTATGAACTACTTCAGGCTCATTACTCTTTGTGATCCTCTCTGGTAGAGTTTTTTTCTGTGCAGACGTTGAATGGCGATTTATCCGAAATGTTGTTCCACGCAAAAATTTACAAGCTAGTCGTACTATATCTTTCCATCATTGTTTTTGTCGTACCTGAATACATTTTTGACGAAGTATTGAATTTCATGTGGGTTCTCGTTCATGACTGTGACCAAAAAATCACGAATTTAATCTTCCTGGAATTACTCATCTTCATTTTTATCGAACTAGATGAGCTTGACGTACACCAACTATCTCACCTGGAAGGCTAAATCGTGTGAGGGAAACTCAAATTTATAGCTTTTAGTAGCCTTTGATTCCAAAGTTATGTATTTACGTGAGGTTTCGACCAAGGGTCCGTTGCTAACTAGCATAGTTCGCATATATTATACAAATAGGTCAAAAAACATTCACATATCAATGGGAAAGATAAAATCCTAAGAAGCATCCAAGGAGTTGTACTATGAGCAAGAGAGCGAAGACGATTCGAATATTTCTCTCTCGGGACTATTAAAGCAAGGGTTACCCTATTGATGAAACCCATACTCCAGACAGAAAGCCTCCCAGATGACCTAAATTATCAACATTGCCAACTACATTTGAAGATGCGGGAGTGAAGATCAAGATAAATAGAAGCAGAAAGAAGAACATACAAAGAATATTACATCTTAAGGCTGATCCGATGAGCCTTAGTCCTCTCCAGTTTATTATTATGTATCCCAAAATAATACCAATGACTCCATAGAGTGAAGTTGATGCTCCTGCCTTAATTGTTGTGTTGAAGTTGCTACTGTCGACAGCCAACGAAAATATGCCTCCAGCTATGCCACACACAAGAAATGCTATCAGTGTTCGAATCACTCCAAAAGTATACTCGATTCGACTGACCAGGAGGAAGGTAGAGAACAAATTTCCTATGAAATGTATGAAGTCGACATGGATGAATATAGCAGCAATGAGTCTCCATACTTCTCCACTATGGACTTTGGGCCCATAAAGAGCTCCAAAGGTCAAAAGAGTGTCTCGAGATAGCTGCAAAAGGCTAGCATTAGGATCTGCTCGATCGATGCCATATGCGGCCATCACAACAAACATTACCAGAATTACCACAATCAGAAACATCGTCAGAGATATGCATTACCAGGTTGGGCAAAAAGTACTCATTAGCATATCCCAATAGTTTTATTGTCGAGGGTTCTTCAACTGCCGGCTTCCGGATACGAGCAGTACTCTTTTCTATTCTGCTAACTGCAATTGTTCGGGAGTGATTGCGAAGTCCATGTCTCCCCAAGGCATTGGATTTTCTCCTTCTATTTGCTAGGGCTGTTGGTTTTATCGAGGACCTAGTCTGCGAGCTGATTCTGGTTGTCTATCATTTTCGTTCAAATCCCTTAGTCCATGAACGTGCATTATAAATAGTTTTCTGCGTGATTCTTATTAAACTCTGAGAAGTCCAATTATTGCAGCTGGTTCAAGAAAGAAAGAATTAAAGGCAAAGTGCTATTAAGAAGTGTATGGGATATTGATTATTTCTGATTAAATAATTCTGGTGGATTTGATAATATTACAGTGATGGCTGAACCAAAAATCGAGGACATCTCGAGCAGATTCGATGAGATTCTCCAACTCACAGGAGAAAATTCCTATGTCAACTGGGAAACATTCACCAAGAGTAGCACCCAATTCACCAAAACTTTAGAATAACTCGCCAAGCAAATTGCCATCTTGAGATAGATTCAACAGAAGAAGTTCATCAACACTATGAAAAAACTCAAAGCTGCCGACGTCCCAGATATGATCAAGACTGTCAAAGCTAAAAAGCTACCTCCTCAGGCACTTAAAGCTATCACTAATAGATTCACACTCAACGATGGAAAATTGGAGCTGAAAAACTCAGTTGAGGAGCTGAAAGGATAAGCTCAAACGACCTTTGACGAATACATCAACAACAATGAAGCTGCAGCTGCAAAGGCCAAGGAAACCGTGGACTTCCTCAATGAAAAGATCAAGCTATCTGGACTCTATGAAGAGCCAGAAAATAAGGAACTTGTCTCTACCTTCAAGCATCATTTTGATGAATCAAAGTTAGACACAATCAAGAAGACCATCGATGTCAAGTATCTTCCTAACACTGTCGATACCATCCATATCACTACTTATGCCCAAATTGTTGAAGGAGCTTTTGAAGTGGTCAAGGAGGAGTACAAGAGGCTCACTCAGGAGGCCAGAAACAAGCAAAGAGCTATTGTCAAAGATACACCAAAATATCTTGAAGCTTTAACTGAGTATCTGACCAACACTGAGGTCCTTATCCTTGATGGTCAGAAGGCAATCGCTGAAAAGGTTGGCGTATCTCCTCAAAGACTTGAGGAAGCTGAAGGAACCCTCATGGAAAGAGGCCTGGGGCAAAATATTCTTTATCTTCAGTCTGGACTCAGAACAAAGGTGAAGTAAGAATTTAAATATTTAGGTAGTCGATTGTAGCTGAGAAGCCAGTTCCTCTGGATCGTGCCAAATAAATTCTGAAGTATCAGGTGGGTCTTTTGAGCAGCCGCACTGATTACTTCAAGGATCTTTTCGGTAACATGGACAAGAATCAATAAAATTTACAGTTGGTTCCTATGATCCTTGCTCTTGCTCTCAATGATATGGTCTTTGAGGAGTACTCTCTTGAGTAAGAGGACATCATGAAGAATGTGACAGATCAAAGTATTTTTTAAATAATTTAGTGATCCTTACTAACCCCGAATTTAGTGAGCTGTTCAGGGAATTGGAGCTTAAAATCATCAAGCTGATGGAACAAATTGGAGCAATCCCTGAGCAAGTCAGTCAGTACATGCAAAACCAAAGTTCTGGCCCTATTACTGGTCCAGGTGCTAACAATCCTCTTCCTGGTGCCAATCCTCTTGGTGGCATGCTTCCTGGAAGCAATCCAATGGATCTTCTTCAGTTCCAACAGTTTATGCAAATGCAACAAATGCAACAACAGCCTCCAGCCAAAAAATGATTGTATGTATGATTCAAGATAAAATGAATATCATATATTTTGTGAATGAATTGAACTCAGTAGGAATTCTGTACATGATTAATATTTGTTTAGAAAGCAAAAAATAATAGTGATGAGAAAGAGAACATCCGCCGTATTAATTTTGAGGGGTGGTAAGACTATATTGATATCATTAAAAATTATTAATTCAGATAAAGATATTATGAGCAGAACCTCCAAACCTCAGACTGCCTCATCCAAGGTGTCCAAGCCCGTCCCCACTCAGTGGAGAGACCGTCTTGCTCCCGAAGATTATGAGGAGCTTAGACAGACCTTCGAAGTTTTCGACGAAGACGGTAGTGGAACCATCGATCCTCCTGAAATTAATAAGGTTCTCGAAGAGCTAGGTGTTGACAGAAGAAGCCCCTATGTTCTGAGAATCATCAATGGCCTCAAGGAGAAAAGCAAGCCCATCACTTTTGACGAGTTTGTCGATATCGCTGCCGGACAAATTGGTTAGTGCAGAACCAAAGACGGTCTCAAGAGAGTATTCAGACTTTTCGACCAAGACGAGAATGGAGTCATTGACTTTGATGAATTCAAGGGAATTGCCAAATACCTCAAGGATGGTATCAACGACGATGAGATTCTCGAGATGATGCACAGCACTCATGTGAGCCAAAAGACCTCCACCAATGAAGGTTTCACCTTTGAAGAGTTCTACGGAATTGTCTCCAAGTTCAACAACAAATGAACGCCTGATCTATGATCCATTTATCAAGCCATATTCTATCTTATACAGCGACAGAGTAATCTTTAAATCGAAATAGAATTATAGATGGAAATGCGTCGCCCTGATACTGCCAACTTCAGAAAAAGCAACAATTTTCAGCCTCCCTTCGAACCCATTTAAAACCTCGCCAAGAAGAGACCCTCGTCAACAAAACTAGACATTGTAAGCATGCTTTTTACATAGTAAAAAATGTATGAGGAATCGATGGAATTAGCAACTCGATACAAGCAGCTTCTCAAAGAAAACAAATAACTCAAATAGCAATACAGCAAAGTTGAGGCGGTGAAGCATAGTCGTCAGAGTTTAATATCGACTGTATAGAAGATAGTTGAGTAGAAATCCAAAGAAATAAAAAATAAAAATAAACAAAAGTTCAGTTGGCTGGTTCACAATTTGAACAACAAGATTACTGATCTCAAAAATAAAATATAGAACAAGGAAAAGCATATTAGTGATATCAACCAAAGCAAAGAAAGCTTGATCATCAATGAAAAGCAACAGGAAATTGAAAAATTATCAACAATAATTGAAGATGCTAAAGCACAAGGCATTTACAAGGCTAATGCTTACAAAGATCCATCTTCGCTTTCTGATATCAAATAAATTGTCTGGATGGAACAATAGCTCAGGGAAAAAGAGCAGTAAATCTCAACGGCATAAGTAATATTGTTTCTATTTAGGCAACCTACAAAAATGAGGAACAACAGGTCAAAAAGCTTATGGAGGATCTTGCAGCAAAAAAAGCCGAGCTAAAATAAATAAAGTAGTTGGAGAACTAATACACAAAAGCTCAATAACTATTCAAATAATAGAAAAGAAAGAAATAACAGAGAATTGCTGGAAATAAGACATATTTGGAGTAGCTTCAAAATCAAAAGAGTCAAGAACTTGCTAAATTGGAGAGCCTGAAGAGCAAGTTCAGCTTAATTGAAAATGAGGAAAAAGCTACAGTCGAACAACTCAAGAGAGATCTCGAAAAGCTAAGACATGAATATCAGATGAGGGTCAAGATCAGGCAGTAGACTGAAACCAAATTTAGTGAAAAGAAGATTGCCAGAGACAACAAAAAGTTTGTAAAAAGAGTTCAATATTGCCAAGTTCAAAATATTGCAGGAAATGTGAACTATACTCTTGCCCTGAAAGGAGTACTTCAGTCATAGGTTGCCAATTATTTCCCAGAAGATCAAGAAGAGTATTCGATCGAGGAAGTTGTCAACATTCTCCAGCAGCAACCCTTCTCTATCAAAGATGAAAGTCAAGCTATTTTGCTAGCTCGTTACACTGTATAAGATGCAGGGGATGGCTTTTTCCTTGAAGATATGGATACATCTCAATCAGTTCACATTATCAGGTCTGTTCTGACCAAACTGATTGGATAAGTCAAAATATTCTCAAGACAAAAATCAGAAGAGCTAAGGGAGTAAATTGGATCAGTTTTATTCAAATTTGGAAAGTTAGTTCAACAATCTCTGGATCAAAAAGAAGGAGTCAGCAGCTTTAGATAAAGTAGCAAAAAGACTCTTGTATCCAAAGAGGCTATGGTTGAGGCTCTCGAAAATTCATTGAGCGGTATTCAAAGCTAAACATTTCTTCACGAATAAATTGACTTCACTATTTTTTACCTTTTCAGCTGGAGTCAGGACCTTGAAAAGCTGGAAGTTTGCAGAATTTTCACGATGTGCCAAGATGGAATAAAATGGCCTTCTTCTGAATGATAAAGCTTTTAATATTACAAAATTGTCATCAGTATTTATTCTATGATCATAGCAACTCATTGATTCTACGGGTTTTGAATATCTCCCTTTCAATCAGCTCTGGCTTGGATTACTTTAACTTCTCGTACTGCTCCATGTATTCTGCTAATATTTTGAATTTGAACTCGTACGGTTGAGAAGGATCAAATTATTCTTCTTGCTCCTGCTCCTGCTCTTCTTATTTTGTTTTCAATTTAGGCATAGAGGGATGGCGGTAAAGAACATAGGTGGTCTTGTAGATATTTTCAATAAGCTCTTCCAGGCCTCTTTGCGTAATCAAAATTCTGTCAGCAATAAATAGACTCTTCACATCCAGACTGTAACTGTCATGGCACAAAACTTGCTTGATATTTCTTTGAGCTCGTTCGAAGTTTTAATCGCAGTTTGAACTGGTAATGACACACATGATAGCTCTTTCATCAACTAGATGCTTTTCGAATGCTTCATAGACGATCTTTGTCTTTCCATCTTCAATAGCCTCTGTGTCAACTATTTTAATTTTTCCTTCAGCAAGTTTAGCAGAAAAAAGAGATTTGAGAGCATTCAATTTAATCTTAGCGTTGAGAGGATATGAATAAACTTTAGGTTTAGCTCCATGAGCTTTACCACCTTTGAATAGATGAGGAGCTCTTTTGTCACCCATTCTAGCCATACCCATCCCTTTTTGTTTTCTCATCTTCTTTCCTGATCCATAAGTTTAGGCTCTATTTCTTGTTTTCTTTGTGGTGAATCTGTCCAGTTTGATCCTGTAGTCATAGAGTCTGTATATGAGGTCCCTTCTGAGAGGACAGTTAAAGATATCCTGAGGAAGCTCTGAATGAAAAATTAATTACGGATTGATTTGTTGATGAACTGTCCTGTTTGGAAGGAAAAGATAGGTACTGAGACAGGCGCATTAGGAGTTAGATCAAAAGGAGCTTCCGACCACCAGTTCTACAACAAATGCTTTTCTGACTTGAGCTTGAGTTTGGGCATTTCGGGAGCTTCATTGACAGAGAGGTTGATAGGTTCAATGAATCTGTTGAGCTTGGAGAGCTGAGATAGCCCTGCCTTCAAAATTCTGCCAATAGTTATCATTATTAATTTATAACACCCAACAACATGCATATGATTCATGTCACTCATTCTTAATCACTGTTGACTTTTTATTGAGGTATGAGATAGAAATTTAAATATGTAGGTTCTAAATTTTTTGTACAGAATTATATTCTATTTCGATGATGGCAAATACCGCAACAACTTCTCTGAGCGATTTCTAGATCATTGCAAAGATAGGTGATGGTTCTTTCTCCTAAGTTTTCAAAGTAAAACGCAAATAGGATGGTTAAATCTACGCTTTAAAGAAGGTATGGCCATGATTACTCAGATTAGAATGACGAGAATAAAGGAAAAGGATAGAGACAATGCTCTAAACGAAGTTAGAATTTTAGCTTCTCAGCAGGGAGAGCACATTGTATAATTCAAATAATCCTTCTACGACCACCAAGCAGCAGTTCTGTATATCATCATGGAATATGCCGAAAAAGGTGATCTACTGAAATTCGTTCAGAATTATGCTAGAAAAAACACAAAAATAGAAGAAGAGTAAATTTGGAAAGCTCTTGTTCATATCACCAGAGGACTAAAGACATTGCACGATATGAAAATTGTCCACAGAGACCTCAAAGGGGCAAACGTTTTTATTACTGAAAATGGGACTTACAAATTAGGAGATCTGAATGTTTCAAAAGTTATCAAAAATGATCTTGCAAGAACTCAAACTGGAACTCCATATTATGCCAGCCCTGAAGTATGGAAAGATCAGCCATATGGAACAAAAAGCGATATGTGGTCTCTTGGCTGTGTCATATACTAAATGGCTGCCCACAGGCCTCCATTCACTGCCCCAGACATTCAAATCCTTTACAAAAAAATTATGACGGGTTATTATTCAAGAATCCCCTCCATTTACTCAAACGAGCTTTCAGATGTTATAGCAAGTTTATTGACTCTCGATCCTAAAGATAGGCCTTCGTCTTCTGAACTTTTAAGAAATCCTGCTGTCTTAAGGAATTTTAATGACGATAGTAGCAATGAAGGGTTTGATTGGCAAAACAATGAGCTTCTTTCGACTATCAAGCTTCCTCAGAGGAACTATCGAATAATCAGTGAAATTTTACCAAAAGCTCAGTATGACAAGAAGCGTCGAATGTCTGTATCCAAATAAGAAGACACCATTGTTAGCAATTTCTTTAAGCAGAAGGAATAACTACCAAAGAAAGAAGAAAGCTCAATTATTTCAAAGGAAAGAAGAAAAAGTTTATACAATAAATAAAATAGCAGTAGAACTAGTTTCAGAATCAGTAAAAGATAAAGGATCGTAACCAACATGGAACCAGCTCAAAAAACTGAGGAATCTTCTATTCACAATATCGCAATTTTTAGGTAAATTCCTAATAGCGTAAAACCTATCAAAAAAACTGAATGCAGTAAGATGCTCTATTCACCCATCACCTTCAAGCTTGAGCCGAAAAAGGAAGAAAGGGCTATAGAAGGCTCAATGAGCAAACCGGTGACAACCATTTGCCGGAAAAAATTCAAGAGCTTTATCTCTAAGGTTTGCCTAACTTCTTCTCGAGGAGATAAATAGAATTTAAGAAGAGCAGGATAGAATGTGGTTGGAGGACAATCGAGTCGCAGAGGCATTAGGCCTTACATTTGATCTTTTCATTATATTAGCTTCATAAAGTTAGCATGATCAAGGTAAAGAGGCGAGACTAATTTACTCTTCAAACTCATTTGAAAAATATTCCTCAAAATTGGCTTTTTTAATTGGTTTATGGCGAGAGTCGCATCTTTGATTGATTCTTTCTTCCCAGACATTCAGGATTTTCATACCAACTAATGTACCAATGATCATAGCTATGAAGTAAATATGCCACTGAGGTTCTAAATCTTATGACTCACGCCCTGACTTTTAGTGATCACCTCCTCCCTACTTCTTATTATCTGTTTGTTTTTACTCAGCTTCTGAAGAACTTTATTCTTCAGCAGGCGAAAGTTCATCTCCGAAAGGATGTGCCAAAAGTTGATGTCTGTTCTAACGCTTTTTGGAATCATGGCTGATCAGCTTCCTCAACTATTGACATTCTGATAGTAAAGTCATAGCTAAGATGACAACTGCTATCCAAACAGCTCTCATTGAATTTAGTTATTATAATTGCACACAATCAGAGATGGATGATATCTGTTCCAAACAGCACCACCACAATCAAAACCAAAGCGATCAGGGCCAAAATGATGATACAGCACATTCGGCATCGGTTTTTCTCCATGTTTATCTTGGCTTTATCTATATTAGCTTCTGCTCTTTCAATATTTTCGTTTGCTCTGTGAACCCTCTCAGCTACCAAGTCAATTTTTTATCCTTGTTCATGTGTCAAAATTCCAATGATCTCCAGTAGCTGAATACATTATTCAATTTGCTTCTCGAGATACAAAATTTACGCTCTTTTTTGTTAGATATCTCTGAGGGCATTTGCCAAGACGGGCGATCCCATCAGCAATCTTCTGGACAATTGCTCTTTTTCTTCTTTTCTCTTGGTTACTTCTTGATCGAGCTACAATTCTAAATTGATTTCATTCTTGACAGCTCTTAGCAGTTCTCCTTTCATGAAATTGTACTAAGGCGAGTCTTTTTTATGTGCTTTCTCCAATCCTTCAAGCTAATTTTTAAGAATGGTCCTATCCTTTACAAGCATTTTTTGTTCTTCTTTGAAATCATTGATGATTTACTTCTCTTATGGACCCGTATTTCTTTTGTACTTAGTGATGTATTATCTCATTTTTGTTGCATGCGCGTTAGTTCTCTCAACTAATTGTCGGTTGTAGTTATTCGGATGACCTCTCGCTTGACGAGGCACTTCCTCACTCATGATCTGACTATCGACTAAACTTCTGTATCGATCCACCATCAGATTTTATTATAAGAATACTGATCTTTTAGCCTAAACTATTAAATTCCATACTTTTGAGGATAAAAGTTTGTGACAGGTTATAAATTTGTCTGAGACTGCCCTTAATCCTGTATTTGTAATATAGTCGAAATGAGACCACCCGCCAATGCTACAAAAGTATTAGTAACAACATCTCTATCAAGATGAACGAGATTGTAAATACAATGAATACCTTCTTCAAAAAGGTATCCCATCATCAAATACAATTCCAACTGTCCGAGGAGTATATGCTTCCCAAAAAATAAAGTCAAGGAAAAAACAAACAAATCAAAAAATAACATAAAGGAAAAGCTTAAGCTAACCCAGAGCAACAAAAACTGCTAAAGAAAGCACTCAGAAAATTCAAAGAGCACCAGCAACAGGATTCTGAATTTCAGAATCAAATCAAAGGTATCCTTGTAGATATGTAGATCTACCTGAGAAAGACAAAGGCAAGGCGGTTAAGGATGCATGGAAGAGCTTGAGTACGGCTGAAAAAATAAAGTGGGCCAATAAAGAAAAGAAAAAAGTTAATAAGACCAAACCCAAAGCAAATGATAGCAAGAAAGAGTGATGTGAAAATTCTACAATACAATCATATATAATCAACACGCCTGAATGTTTTCTCCATGCTTGAGACAGGAGACATCATTTGTCTTAGCCTTCTGTCAATGGAGGCCTTATATTTTGCAGTGTCAGATGTTGATAAGCCTGAATTAATTGCCAATTCCTGAACATTGTGCTATGAGGCAAGTTCGAATCCTTTCCTCAGAGAAAGGACTTCAGCTTCAACCTTTGTTCGAACTCCTAGAAGCTCCAATTTTCTAATGTTTCCAGATTTTGTTTGCAAATTATACTGTGCAACAGATAAGCCTGGATTTTGATGCTGTCTGAGTGTAATTGTTAGATTGGCTTATTTTTCGTTGAGAGAATAATTACGATATTGATGTTTATATAGTTTTGATTGAAGATGTATTCCATAGAGGTTGATAAATGGCAAACCTAAATCTGCTTCTTAGCTATTAAAGTTGGAGAAAGAACTTTAAATTTTGATAGGTTGATATGAATCCAGGAAATATTATTTCTGGTTGGTGCACTATTTTGGTGGAGTACCTTTGCTTGATTATTATTCTGTTTCTCCTACGTTGATATCTTAATTATCTTAATGTTCTGGTTCTTTCTGACTTGGCATTAGTGCTTCTTGAGAAGCTTGCTCTTTTTGTCTTTACTATTTTTGAAGTATCTCAGGCTTTACTGTTTATTATTTCTTATCTGGAAATGTTTCAGCCGGCAGTTAAGCCTCAACTTATCTTTATAATTCCTCCTTTTTTGTTTAAACAACTTTGATCGAATCATTTCTGCTTTTCTCAAATGTAGAAATCATATTTTACTCTTTATCTTGTTCTTTATCCTCCAGCTCCGATAGAATTGTAGCTTCCTTTTGTTAAGCTGTTAAATTGTGGAATGAAAGTTATTTATCTATCCTTGCTGCTTATTGATTTTCATATTTATTCTCAATTTTGTTGATTCCGTGAAAGATTTGATCGAGAAGATCATTTTTACTAATATACTTTTTGAGCACTTCTTTTTATTCGATTATTTCGCTTTACTCTTAGCTGATCCACTCCTCTTCTTAATGTGGCAAACTATCCTCATTCTATTCTTTACTTTCCATCATTTATGGCTCCTATGGTTCTTCCTTCTGTATTTTTGCATCTTTAGTGATTTTTTAAGCTTATTCAGTTTCTTTAGTACTTTCGATAGAGGCTTAGACATTTTTAACCTATTTGCTTTTTTCAGTCGGATTGACCTTATTCTAAACCTTATGAGGAGTTTATTCTGCTTTTATGCCTCGAGTCGTTTGGCTGGGAACTTCCCTGAATCATATTTTTATCTTTTACTCGATGTTTTTGGAAAAATACTCAGCATCCTCCTCACTATTGAATTGCTTAAAATCAAGATTTTGATTTTACTTCAAATACCTGTTGACAGTAGCCTTGGTTTTAAAGATACGAGGTATAAATATTTCTCTAAGCGAGAACACGACGTAAAATCTCTTTGACATCACCTGAATTAAATATAAAATTGGCACACTTTATCTCAACAATCGTCTAATCAAACTTGGTAAAAATAAATAAGTTGAGTTCAAGGTCTAAGTCAGCGACTGATGCCTGGAAAATTCTGGCATATCTTTGATAATATATATTATGCCTCCAAAAAAAGATTCTCAGAAAGCAGAAGGAACTAAGGCAGACAAACAAACCAAGCTTTTCTCTAAGGATACAGTAGAAGAGCCTCAAAAACCAGCGAAGAGCAAGTCAAAACAATTCACAGAGACCTCAGATGGCGCCAAAGTATCATCTGAGACTCACACTAATCTATGGAAGTACGGAAGTGGAGTCACTCCCAACAAACTTCTCATCAGTTCTTGGAATGTGAATGGAATTCGAGCTGTCATGAACAAAAATTAGCTACAAGGCTATCTTGAAAAGGTCAAGCCAGATATTCTGTGCTTGAGCTAAACTAAGATTGACTATGCAGTCTTTCAAAAAAATCCTATTGAGATACCTGGCTATAACTGCTATTGGAATTTTTGCAAGTGTTCTGCAGGATACTCAGGCGTTGCTATCTTCAGCAAATATCTGCCTCTTGCAGTCACCTAAGACCTTCCTCAGAAGCAGCATTCTCAGGAAGGAAGAACTCTCACCATCTAATTTGAAAAATTCTACCTTGTCACTTCCTATATCCCCAACTCTGGCCAAAAGCTCGATCGATTGAAATATAGAGTTGAGGATTGGGACACTTGCTTCCAGGAGTATTGCAACGAGCTCAGCAAAAAGAAAACCACTATCATATGTGGAGATCTGAATGTGTGTCATAAGGAAATTGACATTGCTCGCCCTAAAGGGAATGAGAGGACTGCTGGATTCACCAACGAAGAAAGAAGTAGTTTTACCAAGTTCCTGGAGACTGGCTGGGTAGACACTTTCCGCAATTTTTATCCAAATGAAGTCAAGTATTCATGGTGGAGTATGAGGACAGGAGGAAGAGCTAAAGGAATCGGCTGGAGATTAGATTATTTCCTCATCAATAAAAGCTCTCTTTCTCAGGTCAAGGACTCTCTTATCAACAACGACATATATGGCAGTGATCATTGCCCGATAGAACTCAAAATCGAATTAAAATGATCCAAATATCCTATGCTTCAATATAGCTATTCATGTTCGTTCATTGACTATCAGTGACTATCTATCAGTAGCGCTTGAGGAATTCGTTGGTCTCAATTGCATTCTTTTCCATCTCAGCCACCAAGCTACTGAGCATCGAGTTGTTGGAATTACCCTCTTTAGATTCGTTCTTGAGGTCTCTCACGTTTTCGAGCAAGTCAGGAAGGTGGCTCTCCTTGATGTTCTTAATTGAAGCATTATCCATATTGACAATAGAGTTTGCGAGCCCAATTTTGAATTTTTGAATACCCATGATTTTCTCTTCCAATGTTTGCTTGGTGATCAACCGATAAACGTTCAGGACTCGTTTCTGACCAATTCTATGAGCCCTGTCAATAGCTTGCATGTCCACAGTTGGATTGAAATCGCTGTCGAACATGATGACAATATTGGCTGAGGTCAAATTAAGTCCCACTCCTCCAATAGCTTTGGTAACTAGGAGAACTCTAATGTCACTATCTCCGTTGAAAGTTTGGGCAACAGTGAATCTCTCTGATTCTTTCACATCAGCAGTCAACTTCAAGAAAAGAATTTATGAATGCATTTCCTTTAGGTATCTTTCAATCAAGTCGATAGAGCTTTTTTCCCTGGCGAATATGATAACCTGTGTAACTACATTAGTACCTTGTTTTGACCAACAGAATCCTTTTCAGTCAATCCGATAGTCTAAAATATCTCGCCTAGAGCTACAAACTTGCCTGAATCTTCCCATTTGACCTGACTCTCTAAATCAGCTAGGTAAGGGTGGTTGACAATATGAATCATGTCATGGAGATTCTTCAAAGCTGTAATATTTTTGTTTTCATGTTGAATTCTGATCCGGTCCTATAGATCCTGGTAATGCTTGACTTGGGAGCCACTCAGCTAGCAATGATGGTCATTAATGATTTTTTCAGGAATTTCTTTCAACACTTCGCTTTTCATTCGACGCATAATGAAAGGCATTACTTTGTAGTGCAATTTCTCAAGAGTTCTGCGCTGATCGTCAGAAAACAAAAGTTAGTCCTCTTTGAAGGTTGTAAGGTTAACCTCAAATAATTTTTCATAATGCCTTTTGAATATGTCTTCGCTGTAGAGATAGCCGGGCATCAGGAAATCGAAAAGTCCCCAAAGCTCAATCAACCTATTTTGAATAGGAGTTCCAGTTAAAATGAAGCGATGCAGTCCTTTCAATCTTTTGATCGCTTTGAACTTCAAGGTTTTGACATTTTTTATCAAGTGACCTTCGTCGAGGACAATGAACTTCAGATTTATGCTGTCAAAAGCTGCATCATTCTTTTCAATCAGAGAGTACCCGGTTATGAAGATGAATGGTTTCTTGGATTTAGCATATTTTGTGACTTCTGGAAATTTTTTCTTGTTGTCAAGGATCACAATTTCGCAGAGAGGGTTAGGGAAGTATTTTTTGTACTCAAAGGCCCAATGCTGCATTAATGTATTTGGGCATACGATCAAACTATGAAGGTAACCATCTTCGATTGCCTGGTCTTGTCTTTTCTTGCACTCGTTCTCCATAACTGCTAAAACTTGTAAGGTCTTTCCTAATCCCATATCATCACATAAAGCACCGCTGAGGTTATATCGAGTCAAAAAACCCAGCCATGTGATGCCTTATTTCTGGTACTCTCTTAAATTGATTTCGCTTGCAAAGTTGACCTAGACAGGGTAATTAAAGTTAGAAGTGTTTTTGAAATTTTTGATGAACTCAATACCCTAATCAGAAATAGCTTGTAGTTTGGTGCTAAACTTAACCTTAGCAACATTGGTATACACTCCGACAATGAGGTTCGAAAGGCTGTTCATGGCAACATCATGTAGTTTAACTTTGGTGATCGATCTGATTATTTGTAGAATGAATAGGGAAGATATTGGAGCAATTTAGACAATTCTTTCTCCACTGACCTTTTAAAGAACATAGTAAACAATTTAATTTTCATTCTCCATCTCCTCCAACAACCATTCGAAGAAAATATTAGAAATCTCATTATAGTTTATGCACAGATATCTGATAATTTGTTACAGTATATTTTTTATCTTGATCTCAATCGATTCTTTGAGAGAGGCCTCAGAGCCTGTTTTATCTTGAATTATTTTTAATTTTGTCACCAACTTATTGATGAAGTATTCATTTTTGTCAATGGGAGTAAGGTCAATTGAAAGAAGAGATTTTATTGTGCCACTCAGCAAGGTCAAGAGCCTGTTGTATTCTTATGGACTACCTTTCTTGTCTTGAGCCTCCTCCAGGTAATATTTCCAACTGTCTCTCATATACTATTTTCCTTCTCTCCCCATGATCTCGATATATCGACACATAGCTCCCATATATTACCCCTAAATTTTTATCGATTAACATCTTTACTTGAGGTTCATAATTCTGGGTTCATAGTTGGTCGATACATTAAGACATAAGTTTGAATTGAATTTATTGTAGACGATTTTTTTCGTCTTCATAAGAGCTCTTGATAATCCTGCAGCTGCTTATGCAGTAGCTTGGCTAACATATTCGTAAGGATCTTCCTTTACTGCATCCATGATGCACTTGATCACCATGTTCAAGTTCTGGATTTAATTTGTTTAATTATACTTGATCCAGTAGCGAAGAGCAAGAACCTTCACATCTTTCATTAAGTCTCTTTGGGATTTGATTAAATTATTAAATATTTTCAAGAGCATCTCGATCTATCCCAAAAGAATTGGGTTTAATGGCTGACTGTAATAAAGGTTTAATTTTTTGGCATTTTATACTCCATTTTTCAAGCTAGCTGCTTAATTTTTCTTAAAGCCATCCAAAATATCCTTGATTGTATTCAAAGCTTCTTGGTTTTTTTCCTCTTTCTGATATGCCTAATTTTACAAAATGCCAGCCATCAATTTTTTGAGCTCAGGAATATAAACCTTTTCAATCTCGTTATCAGTAAACTCGCTGAAGTCCATAGTGACTATCTTTAAAGCTTGATCCTTATACTATTCGAACAATTTCAGTTG
>Ga0100385_1002616_pt1 | contig 16823 bp, 7 predicted proteins | sample CryGeymeta201509_FD_81543 | JGI IMG/M metagenome (GOLD analysis project Ga0100385, IMG submission 81543) | Groundwater microbial communities from Crystal Geyser aquifers in Utah, USA - Crystal Geyser metaG 2015-09 | ecosystem: Environmental > Aquatic > Deep subsurface > Groundwater | place: USA... | reverse complement strand
GACGAAACATTAGGTACTGCTCATAGACGTCCGCTAGTTGTTCTGCCAATTGGAATCGGCGGCGCGTTTGTAATGGCAAAGGTTGGTCTTGCCAATAGCTGGTTGGTTCATGTGTTAATGGGTGCGCTTTTACTTGGGTATCGTCCAGTAGCTGATAGATGCGCCATGCAAGAATTTCTCTGGTATAGACCGAACGGTCAGGAACGACATTGGGGCCTAAAATCAGCCGAATTAAGTCCCAAAAATAACGCACTGGTAATGGGTAATGCGCATTCATACAAATTTTATGTTTTGAGCGTTTGGCGAGTTCCATGCTCAACCAATGTTGCATACCCGAATGCTGTACCAAAATAGTGTCTGCCGCGAGTGGCGCTCGCTCAATAGAATTTAGCAACGTATCGAGGGCGAAGACTAAATTTTCGAGCTTATTAGAGGGGTAGGTATAAAGCATGACGACCGATAGCTGAAAGTTTGACTTGAGTTTATCACGCTTTTTAAAATCGCCCATGTGGCGAATGGAGGTTACTTAGGCCTTTTGGCTCTAACTAACCGTTAGTCTCTGCATGCTGCCCGATCTGCTTGCAGTGTTGAGCATATTGACGCCACGATGGTTTGGCTTTTTCGCTTGCAGGCAAGCTCCCACGAGTTGGGTTGCTTGGCAATTGTGGGAATCAGCTTTAGCGGCGATGTTATTTATTATCGGGGCTAAAGCCCTCTCGCACAGTTGTAAGTTTCGAGTTTGTGGGAGCCAGCTTCAGCGGCGAGGTTTTATTCGTCGATGAGATATTAACTTCGCACGTCAAATAGCAAAAATGAATCACAAAAACAAAATAACTCGCAAAAAATGAAATATTGCGGTTGTTTTTTTGCAACGTGATGTTAATCTAACGCCTGTCAATATGACGTTGACAAATTGAACTGCGAAATCGCCATGTAGGTGTCGCGCCAAATAGGACTAAACGATGAATATGATGCATACGCCAAAATATTTTAATCGTCTGACTAATAATGGTCAGGGTCGGTCTATTGTCTGTGCGCAAACCTCAATAGACACGCGATTCGTTTAGTTTTTTCAATAATCGAACCGCGGAATTTAGCAGCGGTTCGAGACATTTCTCAAATTTCCTTATCTAAATTCCTCGGTTCATTACTAACCAACTAATAATTTTTTATTGGAGTTATGTTATGAACTTAGCAAACACATTTGCCCGTGTACGTGCTTTATTCCCACGTCGAGCAGCAAAAAATGTACGACTAACTTTTGTTAATGAACATCTACGTCGCGACTTGGGTTTGGATAACCTGAACAGCGAGCGTCGAGTACACGACCGTGCACCACGCACTGAGACATTCGTTATTTACGGGGCTGTCACGCGCGCCCCTTAGCTGAACCCTAAAAAGAAGTCGTCCTAAGGAATCTTTGCTCAAGGATGAGCAACTAAATTTTTAACAAAGGTGGCAACATGAAATTAGAACTTGATGCGCAAACAAAGCCGATTAGCGCGAGGGTGCATTCCGATGCCGTTGTAGTGTCAACGGTAGCCGATGGTATAGACCTTCTTGGTAATGCCAGCTACTTAGGCGCAAAAAGAATCGTGGCACAAAAAGCGCATTTCGCCGATGATTTTTTTGATTTAAAAACTGGTCTCGCCGGTGAAATTCTACAAAAGTTTTCTAACTATCGAATGCGGTTAACCATCGAAGGTGAATGGCAAGAAATTAACAGCCGAGCCTTACGGGATTTTATTCGTGAATGTAATCGCGGTGAGGCGATTGAATTTTTGAGTGTGTGACTTAGATAAATAAGCACTAAGTATTAGTCAAACTTATAGTGACGGTGGAAAGTAGCCTGCATCAAGGGAGCGGGCTAAACTCAAACTTTTTATAGCCTTCACTCTTCAATATTGTAATGTAAATATTTCCAATTCGAGTGAATCTGTGAAAAAACTATTCTATTTTGCGTTCGCATGCTTACTTTTATCACATGCATTTGGGTCAGGCCGCATCGTCATCCCTGCAGAGTCCAATCCAAACGTGTTCTTAGGGCAGTCGTATAACTCGCTTACAGGTAAGTTTTTACCTATCAAATGTCATACGGGTCCAACAAAATATGTGAATACTACAGCGGCAGTATTTATTGTTTCTGATATTAATTCAATACGCGATGCAATAAGTTTTTTTAACAATAATTTTAGTATTGCAAGTCTAACCTTGCTTCATAAATCAGGGGGAATTTTACCCTTGGCAGATCAGCTAATGGAGGTAATACCTCACATAAGTCATAATTTCCATTATAGCAACTTACTACGCTTAGATTTTCAAGAGAAAGCACTAGCCTTTAAACTAGGTGATGGCACATATAGCCTAGAAAAAAGCCAATTTTGCCAAACTAATGAGGGAGACCATACTAAAATCGGAACCCACTACGTTTCTTCGATTATATACGGAAGTGGTCTAATCATCGACAGTAGTTTGAGAATGGAGCCAGGAACAAAAAGGCCACATGGATTGCTAACTTGGGTTAATACCTCCCCCCAAAGTTATGACGAAGAACTAAAAAAAGCGTTATTAAAGCGAAGTATGCTAGTAGGGTATCGAACAACAAACGAACCTAAATCTGTATCATCTAACAGTATGCTTCCAGTCTGCATTCTTAAGAATATTGAAAAGTGTGTTAGCTTTCATAAATTTTTAATGGATAAATTCGAAGTAGACGAAAAAACTGTTGTACCTGTAAGATATGTCCTAACCCCGCACAATTCAAACGTCCAAAGCTTGTCATTCGACTTATGGTATATCAGAGGAAAGCTTGAAGTTAGGCTAGGGAGCCAGTTAGAAAAATTAAACCTCTTTAGGAACAAGAACATCCTTTTGCTCCAATCAACACATAACGAGGGACTACTTGAAGAACTGAATTCCTATCGCCAATGGTTAGAAGCGGAAATCATTGAAACAAGAGAACAGATTCGCTACTGCTATGACCACCCGTACTCTTACAGATCAATAATGGACCAAGATTTAGGTTGTATTGAAAGCTACGAAAACTGGATATTAAATAGACCAGAACAATCCTTTCCAATCATTTCGGATCCAAGCCCGGATTTGATACATTGGGTTCCATCCGAACCAGATAACGCTGATACTTCAGGGGTCTTGACGTTCAACGCCGATACCAGCGTATGTAACGTTAATTCTGAAGCACTTAACTTAAATCTTAACGTTCCCTACAATAAAACTTACTCCTATTCTTTGCCTCCTTTTTTGGATTCAGAAGAAATTACTATTGAATGCACAACTTTTCGAGGGAAAAGCCAAAAAACATTGCTGCTCAAGTCGAGTGTTTCTGCCTACATCAATATCACCTATGGTTCATTTGGTGAGTACAATGGTCTAGATATCGATATGCCAATGCTAAGCAGTGCGTATGTAATCAAAAACTATGAATCGGAAGAAGAGCAGGTTCTGTTTTCGAGAGCCTTACCAAGTAATGAAGCACCCATTCATCCAAGCTTTTTAATCTCAGTTCAAAAAAGTATAAGTAACCTAGAGAATAGTGTGTTGAAAATCACCAATCCTTTTTCTAGCTTCCCTAATGCTGAGATACAAGTAAAAGCCAACCATCATAACCAAGAAATCATAATTAGTTGTACCAACGGCTGCACTTCATTAATGAAAAAGGACTACAGATATGCATATTAAATCTGTTCTTAACTCAATTATCATTTTAGTTTTAGGTTCTTCGTTAGTAAATGCGAGCGACTTTGTCTTCTACCCTTTTTGGTCGTCATCAGATTCTACAGAATTAATGCACCTTGGGCAGCAATTAGACCTTGGCAACCGTTACAATTCAGTGAGCCAAGGCTTTGTCTTTGACCATTGTTTATCAGGGGACCTAGTAGACAGCAACAAACGTAAAGTTAGAATAGGTAACGCAATTCAGAACGCTAGCAACCAACAACTAACAGAGTTTATAACCGGTCAAAGCCCACTAATTAATCATCAAGTAACCGGGAGTTCAACGTTACTCGATTCAATAATGAACGACATAGAATCCCTGTCTATCAATTTATACTACAAAATAGAAATGTCATTTATTGAAAACATGATTGTTCCTAACGACGTTAAAGGCACATACTCTTTAAATTGTGAAGACACTGACTTAACCGATAGCTCATTTGTAACGGCTATCGAATACTCGGCATTTGTTCTGATTGGGGTTAGCGTCACATTCGATACTGCTAAAGACTATCATCTACTCGTTAATCGCTTTAACTTAAGCCTAGAGACAATTTACAACAGCGATGATCTGACTGGAGAAGAAATTGACTCCTTAAACAACACATCGGTATCACTTAGATTTCTCCAATTCGGAGGCAACCATGAAGCGTACCAAACGGTTAAGAATTCTATAAATGCCAATTGTTATTTTATAGATGGTATAATAAATTCAAACTGCCTTTCAGACCTAATGACCCTGAATAACTATGCTTTTAGCAGTCAACCAGTAGAAAGCATACCTTCCTTCGACAGCCAACTTTCAAATAGTGACAGTTCTTTTTTTCCTAGACGAGTTTTTATGTTCGAGAATAAAAATATGAACTAAATCGCTGTCGGCCCGTAGTTCGAAATATTAGAAAGGCTTAGAAATCATAAGTTGGTGAAATTCAAGCACAAAAAAGGAATACTCAAACAAGAAATCTAAGCCTATGGCCTATACTAATACAGTCCTTACACAATCCCTGAAACTTGCTCCTATCTGAGTTTATTCGACTTACATAGTCTCATCAAATCGTTCAAAAGTTTCGTAAGTATTCTCGGTTTGATCATTTTTTCTTGCTACTCAAACTTCAAGTAACTGGGCGATCGAACATATTAACTATGGTTCGCAGATCATTGATTATCAGTAAACCATGCTGCGTCAGATTTAGCTGGCGCTTTGGGCTATCCGGCAGCTTCATAGCTTTAAGTGGAGTGGCGGGCTCCATTATACCGCTAGGCAGTTGGTTCAAATTATTCAATTTACTTGGTTTGACCAAAGAAGTTTACTCGACTTTCTTAAATCGACAGAGCCAAAAGAAAATGAGACCGAAAACTTCGTTTGACCCTTCTAGAAACGATGGATCAGCCTATTGTTAAAACTAACAATAAAATCAGTCGTACGGCGAATGCCATATGAATTATCCTTAAATCAAAAAGGGGCTTTAAAAGCCCCGTACGTTTTCGAACTGTTTTTTTACTTAACAAATACCGCTGTTGTTAATGCGGGCACAGTAAATGTTGAGCCGGTAACACTCGCGCTTTGCACGACTGTATCAGGACTTGCCGCCAGTACTGGATGCAGGGCAAAGCCGGTTGCACCACTAACACTCATTGCTTGGCTGCTGTTAGTTGCATTAAAAATAACGATTATGGCGTCATTAGTGGCATCAATATCTGCCACAGTATCGGTTAACTTCATGACAATCACGCCAGGTGTTTGGCCGGCGCCGGTGTTATGGAAGCTCACGACATCATTGACTTCTGTCGCGGTATGCAAGCGGAACAAGTCACTTGAGTAACGAATCTTTAACCAATCTTGGAATTGATTATTCGTTAGTGCGATATCAGCCGTTGTAGGCGCTGAGTTTACATCGGCAATTATGTCACCGATCAGTTCCCAGTTTGCACCATCAACATTTTCACGTGGCAGACCAATATTCCAGTTGTTGCTGGTTCCATCAAAATGTACCGCATTGAACCAATCACCACTGTCGTAACTGTCACGCGCCATCGATTTCGAGCGCAATAGTTCAGAACCCATATGAATGAATGGGACACCTTGGCTCAACATCGGAATACTAAGCGATAACGCCTGTAAACGAGCTCGCTCAGCGCTGGTTAAGCTACTTGGCATCTTGTACATGTTATTGTCCCACAGGGTTTGGTTATCATGCTTTGACACATAATTAATCACTTCTTGTGGATCATCTGCATAAGCGGTTGGACTACCGTTGTAATCCACGTCGACGCCCGTGACCGTTGCACCCGTGCGATCTTCAAAGCTGAATGTTTTTAAGTTGCCGGCTAAGCCTACACGTATGATGTCCATGTCTTCCAACAACGTATCTTCGAACTCAGCCGCAACGGTATTGAGTTCATTGGCCAGCGGGGCGTTACCAAAACCTTGATTGGCGCGAATGGTTTCGCCATCGTCGAAAGGACCACCACCGCGCACTGCATCACGTAGTCTATCGGTAAAGGTACCAATGCCAGTACCTGCCATGTTGGTTTGTGATGCGTTAGCGCCACGTGCGCTTTGACCAACTTCGCCAAAGTCCCAACCTTCACCATAAAAATAAACGTGAGGGCGAACGGCTTGCACAGCTGCAAGCGCATTTTCCATATTTGATTTCATATGATGACCCATAAGGTCGAAGCGGAATGCATCAATTTTGTAATCTTCCGCCCACACTTTGAGGCTGTCGATCATCAATTTCTCAAACATGCGGTGTTCTGAGGCGGTATTTGCACAGCAAGTCGATGTTTCTACTGCACCGCTGGTGGCGTTACGCCGGTGATAGTAACCAGGCACCACTTTATCCAATACAGACTTCGAACTTAACCCACTGGCATTGGTGTGGTTATAAACAACATCCATCACCACCATGAGATCCTGATCGTGAAGTGTTTTAATCATTTCTCTGAATTCTAAAATTCGAGCAGTACCTTCTGGGTCTGTCGCGTAACTGCCTTCTGGCACGGTGTAGTGATATGGATCATAGCCCCAGTTAAAACCATCTAAGTTACGCAGATAGCCATTCAGTTCTTGAACGTCACCAGTGGTTGAGTCCATGGCTGCCATCACTTGAGCGATGGTATCGGCGCTTGCACATTCGGTTGTGTAGGCTGCAGCGACATTAGTATCGGCAGCGCAAAGATCTGACATCAGGTCCGATAACTCAACTCGTTCACTCGCTACTTCGTTTATGGTCGCAATATCAAAGGTTGGCAGTAAATGGATGTGGGTAAGACCGGCAGCTTGCAGATCCAACAAGTGTTGAACGCTTTCACGAGCACCTTCGGTAAAAGCTCCATACTTACCATTCAACGCAGCTGTGCCTGCATTATCGTTGACAGAAAAGTCGCGAATGTGAGCTTCGTAAACCGAGATGTCTTCGGGGTTGTACGTTACTGCAACATCGCTAGTCGACCAGTCAGTCGGCAATAAACTGGCGGCGTTTAGATCAACTACTTGGCTTTTTTCAGAGTTGGTCGACAAGCTTAATGAATATGGGTCGGTGACGGTTACTTGTTCAATGCTGTCCGTTTCTGGATGATAAACAGCAAGTTCAAAACGATAAAAGGCTTCGTTTAAGTCTTCAGTTACATCGACAGACCAAACGCCCGTTGTTGCATCTTCGACCATGGCGATAGTTGATGTGCCCGTTGTTGTCGTGAGTTCTAATGAAACGGTTTGTGCTGTTGGCGCCCAGACAGAGAAAGTCGTAACGGCACTGGTATATAACGCTCCTAGGTTCACACTGCTGGCGTTGTCAGCATAAAGGTCATCAAGAACGCCCGGTGTTTGCACTAACGTTGCTTTTACAACTTCGCCGTCGGCATTTTCTTCTGCTAACCAGAGCTGACCTTTTAACGCTGATTTAGCTTGTTGCGTGGTCAAACTGACTTCCCATGCTGACCAGCTTGCCAAATGGGGGAATAGAGAAGCTAGCGACGTGGGCAGTGTTTTAGTAGTTAGTGTTGATGCTTGCCCGCCAGCGATCGTGTTAATGTCGCCCACGGAAATTTCTAAGTTCGCATCGAGTGATTGATACAGCTTAATGCTATTACCGGCGTCGCTTGGGTTATATGCCATGGTTGTGGCATCTAACCAATGCGCCGAAGCACCGCTAACTTCCAATGGTGGTTCTAACAATGGAGAGGTATAGATTTTACCAACACCTTCAAATAAGAATATGGTTTGACCAAGTTCACTGCGATCGTATAGCCAGTCCAGACCACCAATATCTTTGTCGCCGCCGTTGTGCATGATGAACATGAAGTCATGCCATGTATCGGTGTTAAATGGAATAACAAAAATTGCCCCGTAATTGGTATCAATGCCACTGGCGGCAAATGGAGTGTCCCAAACTGCGGCTCCTGTTGCTAGTTCACCTTGTACGCTTACACGGTCGTCTTCCCATAAATGCAAACCCCAGCCTGAATAGGCATCGCGATTTACTCGGCCATTTTCTAAAAGGTGGTCTGCTCGTTTGTAGTAAATTACTGCCTCGTTTGCTTTGGGTGTGTAGCTGGGTGCAGGCAACTCAACAACGTCGGGTGTGTCGTTGTCACTGTCTTGATTGGTATCATTTGGCTTATCTGGATTGCAACCAAACAGGAATATGGCAAGCAAAACGGCTAGCCATTTGGTGGGATTCGCTAACAATGTCATAGGGACCTCAGTCAATTTATTATTTTTTTGGCGTGCGTGATTTTTATTGAGGACTGTGAGAGTAAACAGAGGGAAAAGAGGGTGGGGGTGATTACGTATTAAAATTGCACTAGACCCTAATTGGTTTTTACCAGTGTTAAAGTGGTCACTTTTCTCTAACCAAGTCTTGCTCAGGTGTAAAATGATTCCGATCAAATTGGCGAGATTGATCTATTCATTGAATTTATAGTGCTCATTTATTCACGGCTGTACGTCTATTTATAAGTTTTAGTGATGATAAATAAATGCGAGCGTTATCTAAAAAAACCATCCCCCATTTTTTTCATACTCCCGTAAAAAACTCCAACCGCGAACAATATTGCGCAGGAATTTCTCGATTTGGTTTTTTAATTTTTTATCGAGGAATACGCGATTAACATAAAAACAAATAATGAGGTCGTCACATGGGTTCGCTGTTTCATCCCTCCAAAAAATTCGCTGTCACGATGTTGGCAGCTGCAATAACGCTAACGGCTTGTGATAAGCCAAACGATAAGCCTGGTAACGACGATGCAGATAACGATGGTGTTATCAGTTACCTAGAACGCGATATTCGCGATGATGTTTTTTACTTTGTTATGCCAGACCGATTCAATAACGGCAGCCTAACAAACGACTATGGCGATTTGAGTGGTGACAAATCGGTACATGGTTTTGATCCTACGGATAAAGGCTACTATCACGGTGGTGATATTGTCGGCCTGAAAGATAAGTTAGATTATTTAGAAAACATGGGTGTGACCGCCATTTGGATGACTCCTATTCTGAAGAACAAAGCGGTACAGGGTGACAGCTCAGGTTATCACGGTTACTGGACATTAGACTTTACTCAAATTGACCCGCATCTTGGTTCAAACGATGATCTAAAAGACTTAATCGCCGCTGCGCATGAACGTGATATTAAGGTTTTCTTCGACATCATCACTAACCATACTGCAGACGTTATCAAGTATGAAGAATGCCATGAAGCTGATGGCACTCCAATTTTGGATAGCGATGACGTAGCGGTACCTTGTACTTACAAATCCCTAGAAGACGTCGCCAATGGTGACACTTACACGCCGTTTATCCCAGCCGGTGAAGAGAACGTAAAAGTACCCGCCTGGTTGAACGATATCGCGAATTATCACAACCAAGGTGAAACAACCTATTCTGGTGAAAACTCAATTTATGGCGATTTTTCTGGTCTAGATGACTTAGCAACAAGTGATCCAGATGTTATCGATGGCCTAACTGAAATTTTCAAAGATATCGTCACTGATTTCAAACCGGACGGGTTCCGAATTGATACGGTTAAGCATGTTAACACTGAATTGTGGAAGGCTTTTTCACCTGCGGTTGTCGCACATGCGAAAGAACAAGGCATCCCTAACTTCACCATGTTCGGTGAAGTGTATTCAAGTGATACAGATTTATTAAGTTTCTACACCACTGAAGCAAAGTTACCTTCCGTGCTCGACTTTGGTATTCAGTCTGCGATCAGTTCCGCCGTAAAAGGTGGCGCGACACCATCTGCGTTGAAAGATTTGTTTGAGAATGACGACAAATACGCGGATGCCGACAGTGACGCTTCAACACTGATGAACTTTATTGGCAATCACGATATGGGTCGATTCGCCAGTGGTCTCAGTGACACCGAAGATGACTTAGCGAAAACGAAACTTGCTCACGCCATGATGTATTTCTTGCGCGGTGTACCCGTGGTTTACTACGGTGATGAGCAAGGCTTCACTGGCGACGGCGGTGACAAAGACGCACGTGAAGACATGTTTGTTTCCCAGGTGGACGACTATAACGACAATGAGCTAATCGGTACCAGCCTCACTACGGCCGATGACAACTTTGACGCAACGCATCCTTTATATGAGGCGTTTGCTGAGTACGCGGAAGTGTTAGCTGAGCATGTAGCATTGCGACGTGGCATTCAGCATGAGCGTTTTGCCAATGATGCAACCAAAGGTTTGTACGTTGTTTCACGTGTGGATTCAACTGAGAAAGTTGAATACGTGGTTGCGTTTAATACCAGTAATATCGCTGCAACCGAATACGTACCTGCAGCGGCAAGCGGCTACACTGGCGTTTATGGTTTTGATGGCGCAGCGGTAATCGATGGTTCAGATATCGAGTTGACAGTACCGGCTTACGGTATGGTTATTTTGAAAGCGAATGAGCCCGTAACGGCTTCACCGGAAACGACGGTTGCACTGACGGGTGTTGAGGCAGGATCGTTCATCAGTGGTCGAGTTGAAATTGGCTTAGACATCGCTGGCTTAAGCGATCAAGTATTACCAACCTATGCGGCTGCGTTTGAATACAGTACCGATGCGGGTGCAACGTGGACCGCGATCGCAATCGACAAAAATGCACCTTACCGAGCATTTTTCCGTGCGCAAGACATTGCAGATGGTACTGAAGTGACCATTCGCGCATCGGTTACCAATGGCGCGACGATGGCCGTTCAAGAGACCGTCACCGCGACTGTCGATTCCCGTTACCCAGAAACGGTGACCATTCAATATCCAAATGGCAACACCCGAGATGCCCTTTATGTGGTCAGCAGCGGTGGTGAATTCCAAGAAAAAATCGTTGGCAATGCTGGCGAATATGAAATGTCTTGGGGTGAAAATGACGAAGCCAACTTGTTGATCTTCGCAACGCTGGACGACGATGCCGGCACCGTGGTTCTGGATAAGCCATATTTGCTGACTCGTAATGTGGTATTGACGGCATCTACTGATGATGGCAATGGAAACTTGGTTGCGTCCATTAGTGTTGATCAGTTAACAGCGGTTGACTTGAGCTTAACAACGGATGACCAGATTGTGGTTGAAGGTCAAGTTCTTGCTGATGCAGCAACGCCTCCAGTTACGCTTGATGGGCTAAATATTCGTGGTGGTATTGTTGGTTGGGGACAAGCAGACGCAGTTGACATGACCAACACCGAGTTTGCCACCTACCATGCAGAAGTCATGATCGCAAAAGGTGACGGCGAATTTAAATTTGCTGACGATGCTTGGGCCGCGATAAACGCTGGTGGTCCGATTACTGTAAACGGCCTCACACAGGCGGGTAACCCGGCTAACTTGTTAAACAACTTTGAAGCCGCGTCTGTCTATGATTTCTGGGTCGTTGGTGTTGATGAAGATGGTGATGATGTCCTTGACATGCGGGTGCCGTTTATTGAAATTGATCACGGTAATATGGGTGAGTTGATTTATCTACGTGGTGATCTGACCAGTTGGGACCCTTCAGCTCAGATGATCCACCAAGGTGGGAATATGTACACCTTGACGGTTGATTTGGCGGTCGGTGATTACATCTTTAAGATCGGTGGCGCAACTTGGGATAACGTGAATGTAGGCTTTGGTGATTTCTCTGCTCATGCGGATTCTGAAGCGCTAACTGATGCGGGAAGCGGCAACATTGGCTTAAACATCGCTGCTGATACGACTGTTGAGTTCACCTTGGATGCAACAGATGTTAACAACCTAGTTCTTAATGCAAATGCGTTAACAGGACCTGGATTTAAAGTGTTCTTTAAGAAGCCAGCAGGTTGGGGTGCAACAGTGAACATCCATCATTGGGACGCAGAAACTACGGCCGATTCTGCTTGGCCTGGTGATTTGATGACCGATGAAGGCGATGGCTACTTTAGCTTCCAATTTGATGACGGTACGACTTCTTCAAACATTATATTTAACGATGGTACGTCACAAACAGGCAATCTATTTAATGATGCCGGTGATGTATGTTTTGATGAAAATGGCACTATTGATGGTTGTATGCCGCATCTGCCAGACAGTCAATTGCAAGTCTATTTTGAACTACCAGCGGGTTGGACTCAGGCCGCTCCTAACGTTCACTATTGGGATGCGAATGGCGGTATTGCAAACACCAATTGGCCTGGTGCGGTAATGACAGCGACTGGCACTGGTAATTGGTATAGCTTTGAGTTTCCTGTAGGAACCAACTCTACAAATATCATCTTTAATGATGGGAATGGCAACCAAACGGGTAACCTACAGCGCACAGGTGATGGTTGCTACTCAAATGATGCTTGGGCTGATTTTTGCACAGACAATCCACAGCCTTAATTTGTTTTACATAAATTGAAGATTCAAAGCCACTATCACTCAGTGTGATAGTGGCTTTTTCCATTCCTCCCTCTTTTCCTACCCCGCTACAGCATTGTTCAACCTAATTTTTAATTGGTTAAAGAATATACTCTTCGTCGATATCGGCCTTCTTTCAGCGAAGGAATGCAGTCTCGTTTGAAGGATCAGGCTTCGCACGCTTAACAACAATAAATTCGGCGGAGTAAAAACAATGAAGTTGAAGGCAAACCATTTTGCAGCCTCGGTATTAGCCGCGTCTGCAATCACGCTTACTGGTTGTTTACCAGAAGTTCCCTACCTCGATCGCGATGTACGCGACGACGTTTTCTATTTTGTCATGCCCGACCGTTTTGAAAACGGTGACTTGAGCAATGATCTTGGCGGTCTGAGCGGTGACCAATACATCCATGGCTTTGACCTCTTTTCCAAAGGCATGTATCACGGCGGTGATATGGTCGGTTTGGAAAGCCGGTTGGATTATTTAAAAGATTTGGGTATTACCGCGATCTGGATGACGCCGATTCTGAAAAATCAGGCCGTGCAGGGCAGTCCAGAAGATTACAGTTCAGCGTATCACGGTTATTGGACACTGGATTTCACACAAATTGACCCACATTTAGGTTCCAACGATGACTTGCAGTCGCTTATTGATGCTGCACACGATCGCAACATGAAAGTGTACTTCGACATCATCACCAACCACACGGCCGATGTTATTAAATACGAAGAGTGTCATGACGCCGACGGCATCAGCAATGGTCAGCCGTGCAGTTATGTATCGCTGGAAGAAAAAGCCAATGGTAATGGCCTCACACCTTTTGTACCTGCTGGCATGGAAAACGCCAAAGTCCCTGAATGGTTGAATGACCCGCAATACTACAACAACCAAGGCGATAGCACTTTCTCCGGTGAAAACTCCATCTACGGTGACTTTAGTGGTCTGGATGATTTAGACACCACACAGCCTGCCGTTGTTGAAGGCATGATCGATATTTTTAAAAATATCGTCACTGAATTTAAACCGGACGGTTTCCGTATTGATACCGTCAAGCACGTGAACATTGAATTCTGGCAGCAATTTTCGCCAGCTATTTTGGAACACGCTAAAACGGAAGGCATTCCAAACTTCTTTATGTTTGGTGAAGTTTACGACGGTAATCCACAGTATTTGAGCGAGTTCACCACAATCGGCAAATTACCGTCGGTTCTGGATTTCGGAATACAAGGGGCTGCTAGTTCTGTCTTTGCCAATAATGGTGGCACAACAGCGCTCAGTAATCTGTTTGCACAAGATGATGTGTATTCGGATGCCGATAGCGACGCTTCCCTGTTAATGAACTTTGGTGGTAACCATGATATGGGCCGCATTGGAATGTTCATTAACAATGGCAACCCGTTGGCCAGTGATGATGAAAAACTGGCTCGTGCAAAATTGTTTAATGCCTTTATGTTTTTTGCTCGCGGTATTCCAGTTATTTACTACGGCGATGAGCAAGGCTTTACCGGTGACGGTGGTGACCAAGATGCACGTGAAGATATGTTCCCTTCAATGGTAGATATCTATAACGACAACGATCTAATCGGCACCAGCGCAACCACAGCTGACTCAAATTTTGATGCTGGCCATCCGTTGTATCAGGCAATAGTTGATTACTCAGCCGTGTATAAAGAAAACAGCACTTTGCGTTATGGCGTGCATGTGAACCGCTACAGTGAAGCCGGTGGTTTGTATGCGTTCTCTCGTGTCGCAGAGGATAACCGGGAATATCTAGTTGTGTTTAATGCCGAAACCAACGCTCGTCAATTAACGTTGCCGGCAACGGCTAAGCGTTACTTTGCTGTCGTTGGCGATAGCGATTTAAAAGCGGATAAAGACAACAACATTACCGTTGACGTTGGCGCGATGGATTTTGTGATTTATCGCGCAGCAAGTCCAGCGAAAAAATCACAGAAATCTGACTTCAATATCACTGGGGTGGCCGATGGTTCAGCCGTGGCGGGTCGAGTAGATTTATCTTTAGAATTGGTTGAAGCGTTGGACGTGTTGCCAACCTATACCGCAACTTTTGAAGCCTCGACCGATGGCGGTGTAACATTTGACCCAATCGCAACCGACCGCACAGCACCTTATCGATTATTCTGGCAAACCGGTGATCTGGCCGACGGAACCGAAGTTATTGTCAAAGCGACTCTAGATAGTGGCCGCGGTAAGCCAACAAGTCATACCGTCAGTATGGTGATCGATTCGCGAGTTCCAGAGTTGGTGACAGTCGATTATGAAAATGGCAACCAACGTGATCTGTTGTTCGTTGCCGATCACAACGGCGGATTACAAGGTCCTATTGCGCTTGATAACGGCACCTTCAGTTTTGGTTGGGATGAAGACGACGATAGCCAGCTGTTAGTGTTTGTAAATCAAAACGGTGACGAGTTTGCGATTGATAAGCCAGTGCAAATTTCGCGCTCAAATATTGTTGCCTTGTCCGATGAAAATAGCGAAGGCAATCTAGAAGCTTACGTCTTTGTTAACAACGCTGGCGAAGTTGCGAAAACCGATAACGATACCGGCTTTGCTGCAACTGAACTGACGCTTGACCCAGCAGCGGCAGCACCGTTCGGTGACGACATTAACGTACGTGGCGGATTAAACGGTTGGGGAACTGACTTGATGACCTACGTTGGTAACCAAACGTATAAAGCACAAATTGTCGTTAACAAAGGTGACGTTGAGTTTAAGTTTGCCGACAGCACCTGGGCGAATGTCAATATTGGTGGCCGCGTATCGGAGAATGGTTTGGTACTGGGTTCTAACCCAGGCAACTTAGTGAACACCTTCCCTGAAACGGCGTTGTACAACTTCTATTTAGTGTCGACTGATTTGGATGGTGAGTTAGTGAACCTGCACTTCATCACCAAAGAAGTCGGTCCAGTAGGGGAAACACTGTACGTAAAAGGCTCGTTAAACGGCTGGTCAAACGATACGCCAATGTCGTATCTCGGCAGTAATTTGTATCAAGCGACCTTGCCACTGGCAACGGGCAGTTACGAGTTTAAACTGGCGAATAACGATTGGAGTTGGGAGCGAGTGATTGTCGATGGCGTTGCGGATCTAGACAATGCCGAGGCTATTGCCACCAGTGGTGCAAACGTCGCCCTGACGGTCGACAACGATGCTAATTACACCTTTAATTATGTGTATGATGAAACCCTCACCGTGAGTTCTGACTATGTCAGTCCATTTGAACCCGGCTTAAATGTCGTGTTTAAAAAGCCAGATACGTGGGGCGACAGCATCAATATTTACTTCTGGGAAGCGGCGACGACCACAACGCCTGCATGGCCGGGCTTGGCAATGACCGATCTCGGTGATGGCTGGTTTGGATTCCAATTCGAAGAAGGCTCACCGGCAGCGAACGTGATCTTTAACGATGGCGGAAACCAAACGGCGAATCTGTATCGCGACAGCAACGGTTGTTATGTTGATGCGGCATGGCAGGACAGCTGCCCGCCTTATTTGGGCGATACTCCTCCGGTTGATACCTTAAGTGTACGTTTTGAAGCTCCTACGGATTGGGCGAACGTGAACGTTTACTACTGGGGAACCACCCCTGTTGACGCTTCCATCGGCTGGCCGGGTGAAGCCGCAACAGCGCTGTACGGCAATTGGTGGACCTTTGAATTTCCAGCGGGTGTCACTGCGTCTAATGTGATCTTTAATAATGGCGCAGGTGCACAAACGGGTGACCTGTACCGTGATGGCGACGGTTGCTATTCGTTTGTCGACGCTGTTTGGACCGATACCTGCACCGTATCCATGACCGTTTATTTTGAAAAACCAGCGGATTGGGCACCTGCGTTAAATACCTACTTCTTTAACGCAACGGCGCCAAGCCCAGCGTGGCCTGGTGATGCAATGACCGATCTTGGCAACAGCTGGTACAGCTATGCTCTACCTGACGGTGTGTATGCTGCCAACGTTATCTTTAACGATGGTAGTAACCAAACAGCCGATCTTTATCGTGAAGGCGATGGTTGCTACGACTTACCAACCGATACTTGGACTGATACCTGCGCGCATCCATAAACTAAACTGGATTCAATACTCACTAAAACCCAGCTCCGGCTGGGTTTTTAATGTTGGAAAAAGAGGCATAGCAAACTCAAAATTGGGGTGACGGGTTGTCAAATTGAGCTAGACTCAAAGGATGATGTATGAAAAGGAAGCCTCGTTGACG
>Ga0100385_1002611_pt1 | contig 16843 bp, 17 predicted proteins | sample CryGeymeta201509_FD_81543 | JGI IMG/M metagenome (GOLD analysis project Ga0100385, IMG submission 81543) | Groundwater microbial communities from Crystal Geyser aquifers in Utah, USA - Crystal Geyser metaG 2015-09 | ecosystem: Environmental > Aquatic > Deep subsurface > Groundwater | place: USA... | reverse complement strand
GTGCCCTTGATCCTAATATCAACTCCTTCCCGCCATTTGACTGGCGTTTTTTGGTATTGGCTGTGAACTTAACTTTGAAATCGTTGCGGTCTCTGGGTTATACTTTTCCAATTAGCGTATTCATATATTAAATATACAAAAGCCAAGATAATGAGCTGTTTTGGTTCATTCGACAACCTGTGCAAAAGAATCATCTGCCCTGCTCGCCACAACGGCGTCAACTAGCATGAAATCAGTAAGAAAATCATTTTATTCAGTCCACCGCAAATTCAGGAATCAACTGCCACCATACTAGATCTTCAACACATATAACGATAAAGGAATGCTGCTGTCAGTGTTGACTGTAATTTTTGATGCATCCAATTTACCAACAGTACTGTATTTGCACGGAAATGGCGGGCATAAAATGGAAGCTTTACAGCTAGTGAACCAAAATATTAATCTGGCCGCTTTTGATTTCGGTGCTTGTGGAAAAAGTCAAGGAGAGTATCTGAATTACGGGTAAAGAGAAGCAATGGATGTTGCTGCAGTTGTAGCATAGCTTAAAAGACGATATGGTATCAAAAAGGTCATCATTTGGGGACGTAGTATGGGAGCCTCAATCGGCATTATGTACTGTTCTCTTTTTCCCAGAAATGTTAGCAGTCTCATCCTTGACACTCCGTTTCGCTGGCTGAAAGAGGTGGTCAGAAATGTAGCCGAGCATGGAAATTCTGTTCCTGGCTTCATGATCAGTCTAGGGCTCAGCATGGTTGAGCGCAAATTGTACGAGCTTCTGGAAAAGAATATTTTTCTAACAGATTTCAAGATGTACCTTAATTTGCTAGAGATTCCTGCCGTTTTCATTTATAGCACTATTGACATTGTTGTCAAATAGTAAAACGTCAGAGAGCTATACGAGGCTTATGGAGGTTACAAGGAGCTGAGGATGATAGAGGTGATGCACCATCAAGACAGGCCCAAAGAGATGATTGAAGATATTTTACTGTTCATCAGGCAGATGGAAAGATCCAAAACATCTAGGTCCTCTTTTGTGGGTGGCAACAGCAGCAAAAAGGGTATTATGATGTCGACTCGTGGCAAAATACAATGACTGTGTGAGACACATCTATGATTGTTTACAATAATTATCCGTTTGATTCGAAATATCAACCATGAAGAAAAACTATATAGCACACCTTCAATAATACGAAGCCAAGACCACCCCTACTGCCAAACTCAATAACTATCGCAAAAAATATACCAAGACTGTGTACCTAAACGACAAGGAAAACCAGCATCCCAATCTGCCATCTTCATCACAGTCTAAAAAAATGAAGAAAAATAAGTCCCCTAAGGCTGTTAAAAGTCAGCAAGCTTCAAGACTGAACACTGAAAAATCAGAGTGTGCGCAAGCCACTGATCGACCGAGAAATACGCTCGGAGGAGGAAAGACCATCAACCAGCAAAACAAACAACAATACTCAGAGCTGAAAATGAGATGTGTGAGGTTGACCAGAATGTTGAGGAATAAACAGGTAGAGGAAGAGGAGAAGTGTCTGACATACTACTCCTGGCTGTCTATGGAGATATAGCATCAGCAAAAGCAGGCAATCAGCTTTATAGAATCAGCTTACAGTGCAGCAGTCAAGAAAGTATAGGAAGCTTCTGTGTAGCTGGACAGCCAATATCGAGAGGGGAGCTGTCCTGAGGCACCAAAGGTGGAATTGGAGTTGATAAAAGTGGAGCTGGATGAATAAATGCGCCCAAAAATCCATGACCAGCTTTAACAACTAAATATTCTCAATCTCAATAAAGGTGAGCTTTAATAATCGCCCTCCTAGAGCTTCAAATTATAATGTTCAGAAGAGCTGCTTTCCGAACTTGTGGAGCACCCTCCCAAGAGGAGAACATGGCAGTTGAACCCCTTACAGACAGTGGGAGGGTTTCCAGTGGTGTATGAGGCAACCGAATCCTAGGAGGGCATATCGCCATCATTCAAAGAAATTTGATCTGAGACTTGATTGCATCTACTATCAATCTAAGCTGGAAGGGTGAGCCAACCAGAACTTCAAAATATTTTTAGATATCTCGACAAGCGGGACAATATTTTCAAACGAGCTAAGGCGCATAATAATTAATGCATCCGCAGGAGCAAGAGGAAAGCCCTTAATTTCGACCGGCAAAGACTTAACCGCAGCTTTCGCATCAGCTGGAACCTAAATTCATTCAAGAATACTATAAGGGGGAATCCAAACTTACTCTAGGAAGAGTTAATCTCACCTACATAAGTATACATCACATCATAAAGAGGACAACAAATTTTACAATCTTCTTGATAAACTTTCCCCCAGAAGGCAGCTTCGTTGTGGGTGTGTCAAAAGCTTCTGCTAGGCAAAATACTGTTAATGCTACAGAGCCGGTTAGACTTGTGGTTAGCAGTGCGGATGTGTCGGTTGTCGGAACAGAAAATCCAGAAAAAGTGCTTCAACAAATCTGGAGGGTCCTCAGACAGGCTGCAACTGCGTTAAAAGTGGTTGTCTGAAGAAATATTGCTAATGTTTCCAGCGAGGCAAGAAATGTGGTCCCCATTGTCATTGCAGCTTTTGCCAGAATTACCAAGAGTGTGAATCGGACAGAGAATCAGAGAGTTGATCTTATTTGAATGTTACTATAGTAATTTACATTTTCGGAGCTTCTTAGGTTTTGATGGGGTGGATATTTGGTCATTTCAGTATATGGGATATGTGCTTTTATCCAAAAGATTTATTATTATTGTTATCACAATAAATACAATAGCTATGCAAAAGGCACAGGCTCACCACAAAGGACAAGTCATCACCAGAACCAACCCTACCCATATCAACATGTTGCCTCCTCATCATCGAGAGGCCCTTCCTTCCCAGGAAGTGACTTCAGGTCAATGCTGGTAAAATATTAATGTCATCAATAGCAATCCGTAAAATACAATGGAACCTTAGCAGTCTTTCATCAGCCAGCTCTATGTATGTCTGTTCGGAAATGACGAGATCAGCCGCAAATTTGATACTTGCTCACCCCTCGATAGAGATCAATAAGCCTAAATTGTAAAAGAAATTTTCACAGAAATTCAAAGACTGCAGGCAGCCGAGCATGATTATGCCTCAACTTTACAAATATTGCAAAAGAACGGAACAAAGATGACAAGTGAGGATAAATGGAAGATGATTGTGGCCTCATATAGAGACAAAGTAGCCAGTCTGGAAGCTCGATTGAGGCACGAGCAAAGAGCCAGGGAGATCCTTCAATAGACTGCTATGTATGAGAGCGAATAGAAGGAAAGAATGACCAAGCTAAATAATATCAAACTCAACAAGATAGAGGCCCTTCTCAACTAAAAATAGTAGATTGAAGACTAACTAGAGCAGATGAACCATACAGTCAGCAAGTTATCAGCAAATCTGACAGAATTGAAGCAAGACAACAGACTTCTTCAGGAGCAACTTTTGGAATATTCCAAAATAAATTAAACTTTAGCTCAATAACTCGAAAATATCAAATAGCAGTCTGTTGCTCAGTAGCACGAAAAGCAGATGGTATCCAATCAAATGAAAATACTAGGGGATGAGGAATAGTCAATCAGTCGGCAGATCACAGATCTCAAGACCAAGTATGAGATTGAAATAGCACAATTAGAGCACAAGGTCAGCATGTTGACCATTCAGGAGCAAGAATATATTTTGACAATTGAGGAACTTGAGAAAAAAGGTGAGTTTATGGGACATAGCAAAGAGGGTACTATTGATAGTCAGACACAAACGGTAACTCATATAACCACAAAAGCATGCTACTTCAACTCACTTGCACACTAACTTGATGATGAAAGTTATACTGATTAAGAGTAAGACTAAGAGCCTTTCTCTAATCATGAATTCCAGCTAGGGCATTAACAAGATGAAGTACAGAGTTAGGGAGAAAACGAGCCAGACTTGTTTGAGCTCCCTCTTGGTTCGATGTCTGCCTCCAATCATATGGTATACACTGACCGACCTGCTAAGGAAAAAGATCATGACAATCTTAGTTAAAAAGATATTCCCATGCGAAGAAGTCAACTCTCCTTCGAAGAAGCCTAATCAATGATCAGCAACACACCTTCACACTATCTCTAGACAATGGGGGAACTGACAGCATCCCTGGCTGAAGCATATCAGAAAATCAACTAACTAACAGAACAAGTTCATGAGCTTGAAGGCGAAAAGAAGAAGATAGAAAATAAGCTGAAAGAGAAGGAGGTTCCAAAAGGTTCTTCTGCTCATCAAGTTTAAGGTAAAGGATACTTCACTTCCTTCTTCAGAAAGTGAAACCTGATTTTTGAAGATATAATTATTACTGATGAATTTTGAGTTGCAGCTGTAGTCAGAACCGGCTGAGCTGATCAGCGTCAATAAATTCTAAGCTGCCCTCATGAAAAAAAAAATCAAGAAAAACGAACTGCAGCAAATTAGCGAATTCAATCGCAAAAGCACCAAATCGTCAGAAACTACTCAAACTGGAGAGCTTATTTCAAGCTAATTTGATCTGAAGATTTGGGGAGAGGAGCTTAGCAATAAGAAAGAAATTGACTTTTTTGCTGAGGAAGGGAAGGAGTTGCTTGGAGCATAGAGGTCAGTAAAGTATTTGAATTTGAAGTTGGTTTTCCTCAGCTTTGTCATGCATTTATTGATTTCTTGGAGGGAGCTGTCACAAAATGCCGGTCTTTAGTTCTTTGTTCATAATGTTCCCTTAGTACTATTGAGCATTCTTATCTTTTATGATGTTCGCTACAAATTGCCAGAACAAAACAGGACAAAAATATATCTTGCTTATAAATATAGCTTGATAGTGTCAATGAGCCTGTCTTTGCTGAATTTGCTCATGACACTGAGAGACATATGGTCAACTGAACATTTCCAAGTTTAATATTGGTTTTTCCTTTTTTTGTATGGAAGTCTCATAGCTGCTGAAATAAAACTATACATGTTGAACAGCTATCTTCTCTTCATAACAAAGGAGCTATCCAAGAAGTACCAAGCAGACGAGGAAGAAATGAGTGATAATATATGAGTTTGTTATGATTTGTTTATTCATTATCTTGAGCTTATCACTCTGGCAGACAAATAACTATTAGTTTCACTGCAGTAACTCAGAGTGGAGAAGATAGCCCAGACTATTTCTTAACGATCGATAAGTTCTTACCCTTACTGCCCATAATTACACGCTGGTGGTGGATCAAACGGATACAATAGTATCCTAAACCATTCTCATTAGAGGTAGCTGGGAACCTCAGTTGCTTTATCTAATAGCACAGCTTGTTACTCCAGGTATGCAAGTTCTCAATTTGGGAGCCCAACTTGGAGAAGAGGCAATACTAATGGGCAAACTACTTGAAGGTAAAGGAAAAATCTATGTGTTTGAGCCCTATAGTGTAAGCTATCGAATGTTAGTGAAAAGTGTCTTCATAAATGACCTTTCCGATACCATAACATGCTACAGAATGGCAGCTGGCGATCACGAGCATCAACTCAGGTTGAAAATTGATAATGAAAACACAGGTCACTCTCATCTTTTCATGGGAAACGCAGCAAACAAGGATATTTTCTAGATAGTCGATGTTATGAGAGTCGACTTTGTTTTGCCAGCTGCAACACAATTAGACTTTGCCTTGATTGATGTGGAGATGCATGAAGTGTAAGCTTTGGTTGGTATGCGACAAATTATTAGCCAATCTCCTTCGCTTATCGTTCTGTTAGAGTGGAGGTTTATTTCAAACCCTTACCGCAATCAGCAGCAGGCTGAATAATTGTTGAAGTGGCTTGATAAGATCGGGTTTCAATGGGTCAGATATAGTTAGGGAAAAGCATGTCAATTGGGAAAATTGTAGCATATAGGATGGAGAGAAATGTTATAGATCAAGGAAGAAGATTTGCTGTTAGTCGGTCCTAAGGCAGATTTGTCCAACAAGATAAACATTATCCTGCCCTGATCTGATTTCATTTATAAAGAGCCTACATTTAGTTACCGGACGATACTATAAGTCAATGCTACATTTTTAATCCCATAATAACAAATGTTCCAAAAAGCTAATCATTTTCTTGACAAAATTCAGCACAACATTACATACAAAGAAGGGGAGAAAGGGTGGTCTCATGTCTGTGGAGGAGTCAATGGGGAGCCATTCCAGTACATCAATCAAGAATATGCCTTAGTGGGAGTGAGGGGAAGGTATAACAAAAAGGCATTTACTAAACTTCAATTCCTCTTTATTGACAAAAATGGACAATATCAGATGACTCCCGAAATTGGAACTGAAGATGGAGAGCAAATGTTTTAATATGAGTGCAAACCTGGAGAATGGATCACAAAAGTGTTTGTGTGGTCAGGAATCACCATCAACGCTCTCCAATTCAGAACAAGCAAGGATAGCATGAGCACAAAATATGGAGTTTAGGGAGGTAGTTCACATCTCATCGATACATGCCACCCCGAAACCAAGGCCTCCAGCAAGCATCCAAGAACAGCCAACTATGACAGAAGAATTTGTGGAGTCAAAGGAAGGTTCTCCAAGTAGATTGACCAACTTTGCTTTGCCATCGGAAAGTGATAGTTCATACTCATAAGCTATATTATTAAACATAACTATCCTGAAGAAAAGACTAAGAATGATATTAGAATCATCAGCAGATCTCCTACTATGAAGTTAAACCTCCGCTTGGCTTCCTGCAACGACGATGAAGTTCTCTGAGTTTGTTGCGGATCCACTGGTCCCACATGTGCATTGGGACTCTCCTCTCAACTATCTCATGATAGTATGGCTTGACATCAATGTTGAGCAGTTCCTCACAATCTTAGCGGATCTTAACTGACTGGGAAGTCAGGACAAAGTGAGCAAAGTATGGATCGAGTGACAGACACTCTAAATCGCTCTGCATTCTTTCAGTTTTTTTGTACCCACAGCGAAGATAAGACCAGCTGAACTCATAAAAAGGGGTGAAAGGCAATTTGTCTGCCATATTTTGCCTTTCTTGCTCATATTGAGGGGCTTTGTGAAATGACTGATATCTACATGATCTTTTGGCAGGTTTATCCGAGATAGCCTTCTCAAGTGATCCCAAAGAGTCGTCCTGTTTCATTTCTTCCTGACAATTTTTCAAAGCCTTAGAACAAAATTAATAACTGGCCTCTATTTTTTATTTTTCCTTAGTTAACTAAGCTATAGCTGTATCTTTCTTGGAGATGAGTTCGTCTTTGCATTTAAGAGATACTTTTAAGTCTTTCAATTGCTGGCTGATTTATTCGGAGCGAGCTATCTAGGAAAAGGTCTACCTCTTTATTGGACGAGCTGAGACAACAGAAGATCTTTTTCATTAGTCAACTCTGAAGCTTTGTTTGCATGAACTGTGATTTTTTCCTTCAAGAAGGCAATCTCATCATGAAGTTTTTGCTTTTATTGACTCCAATTGAGTTCATTTGCGTTACCGTTGTCTGCTAGAAGCTCACTAACATTCTTCAACTTTCCATACTATTCCTGGTAAATTAACACTTTTTTCTACAGAACTTGATGCGTACCTCAAGATGTGTTACTGCTTCTTGCAAGTTCTACATATCTATTGTTTTTTCCTCGATTTACTCATTAAGGTCGTCCACCGTTTACTCCATAGTTTCGCGGTAATTCATGAATTCAAGAAGAAGACTGCCTGACTAAAGCTTTTAGTACTTATTTGAGTGCCTATATTGCGAATGATGGCAGTTTACTTATTAAGTTATGCTTGAGCCTCTTCAAAAAGTTTATATTTTTAAAGCGAGAAGGCACTGTCGAGGTTGGGCACTTGTCGAGTAGCATGGATGAGCATGTTTCGATATATTAGTTGCAGCTCTGAGTTGCTGGGCAGTGACTGATTTTGGTCAAGCATACAAATATATATTAATCTCCTAAAAAACAATAATTTAATACACATACTTTGCTTTGTATATTCCGATCATACAATGCAAATACTGTGAAGGTCACTGCCAAAAGAAGGAGTCATGAAAAATAGTAAAATATCAAGGTCATTGGCCTTGGTTAAATCTATCCTTCACCTTCTGGAAAAGAGCAGCCATCAGTTTATCTCTCTTCAGCAATTGTTAGACCCGAGGGTCCATTTAGTCAGCCTCCCGGTTCGTCAGCATTTCTTTGGATTTGAAACAGACAGTTTTCCGTTTCTCATCTTCTGATTATTTATTTTAACTTCTACGAGTAAGTAGTTGAGTTCCTTTCAAATTCTTGACTTAGTTCTATTATGTGGTGACTATTCTTGTTCTGAAGTTGAAAGCCTCCATATCTTCCTTGCTGGCGAGTGGAGTACCAGGACGTATAGGAGAGTGTTTGTGGCTCTCGCATTCAATATAAGTTTGTTCGTTATGTTTTTTTCCCACACAAGACCCCATTTCTATATTTTATAGATTAATCAACCTGCTATCAATTCCACTCTAGCTAATTCGGCTCAATCTTTTTTCCTGTTGGCTTTGAGGTCTCCTTGGTTACATCTCTTGACAGTGATTTTCTCATGTCTAAATCTGACAAAATCTACCATATGCGTCTTAGCCTGTTTAATCCAAGGAACTGCTATAGTATTTGTTGACAGTCCTGTATATATCATATCCCAGTTTTTTGTACATGCCAATGGCTACCTCGTTACTTGCTCTCACAAATAAATCTACAAAAAAGCCATGGTGCTCTTAACTGATTCTTTCGAGATAATTCATCAGCAGCTTGGCTAGACCTTGCTTTCTACATTCTGGAGCAACCGTGACTGCGGTTACATGTCCATGCCATTCTTTTTTACTTTACTCGCCTTCAACCTTACCAAGGACTGGATATATCAAGATGTACGATAGGCTTGGATGGAGCCGAGGGAGTTCCAAAGTGAGACGCAGTATTCAGGCCACTTGATGAGATACTTGGCGTAGAAGTAGCTATTGAAGGTTTCGGTCATAATGTCGAGGTTGACGTTGTTATAGTGCAGCATGTCAAACAAAGAAAACTGTCTCAGAGTTGCCATTGTATAATATTCAATATACCAATATCTCAATGCAAAAAAATACCTAGAATCGCTTGCAAGCTGCTCAGCAGCTGCTACTCAAAAAGAAGCAGCTTGCTAGTGAGCCCTAAAGTTACATAACCGTCACTATTTCTCATCAAAAGCAGACTATTTCTTCTAGCATTTTTGGCATCAAGCAGACCCAACACATGCCTTCTATGAAACTAATTGCCAATAACAACGTCAGCATCAGCTAGATAAGCGCCAGTGTACGTAAGGGATTCAAAATACCTTAAGGAGAGTCATTTCAGCTCTTCATGAAAGGGAAATTGGTTTCGGATCTGGCGATGACTGTTGGCGAATTGAGGAAAAAAAATGATCAAGAAGGAGGCCTGGAGTTTGTGGCCATCTGTCTGGAAATGTTCTGAATGTATATACTTATTTATAGGAGAAAATCACTTGTCATCTTCTTACGAGATCGGTCATCTTGTTGAGCTTATCGGCTAAAGTGTTCCTTCTCTCGGCGAATTAAGAGAAAGTCTCGCTAAATAAACTAATTTAGTACTATTGACCGGGTCCAGGCTATCGATTTTGCTCCTGTCGACTTTTGGTGAATCTAGGACTTTTGTTGAAGATGCAGCGAGAATCATTTTTGAAGGAGGTGTATCTAGTGCTCGTATTGTCAGCTACCGTATTGTATTTTTCAGCGTAGTAACTGGCAGGACCGACCCAGCCCTGAATTAGAATATTGTACCTCTGATGTTTTACAAAAGCGACGGACCTCGGAGGCATGGATAGTGATGGAGGGAGCTTTTTCTATAATTTTAGGACTATAGGAGCCAGGACCAGGTTACATGTGCTTTCCCGAAGTTGAGGTTTTGTATCTTTATGTCTGACAAATGGAAGGTCCTTTTCCTCTCAGTCTTGCCTCTTGAGTGAAAGATAGAATTTTGTACTATCCCGGTGAAGGGCTAGCATCTCGTCGGACCACAAAGCTGGGAGAATGCGACCTGCTTTTATCAGTTCGAGAAATGCATGACCTACTTTGATTTAGCAGTTACATGAAGGAGTTGTCATTAAAGCGGGGTGCTCTGGGAAAGGCATATGTTTGTTTGGCTGTGGAGTTGTTGAGCGGAGAGTGATGGATTCGTTCTAGGCTGCGGTTCATTAAATTTTAATAGCAAAAAAAACAAAATACTATAATGCCATGATTCTTCCTCCAACTGTAAAAAAAAATTAAAGAGCAATACATTAAATAGGGTGAATAAAAAATGAATGTGAGTGTTTAGGATAGTTTTATCTTATTGGCTCATAATATATTTAGAACTCATTGATGCAGAGGTAGATGAAAAACGAGCTGAGGAAGAAAGTGGAGCACTACTCCTACGGCCTGAATGACCATCTCGACCTCACCAAACGGACCAACATCTTCAGAGGAATCAACGAAAGTACTGAGGAGAAGGTGGCCATCAAGGTGGTCGACATTCGTCACAAGGACACCGACCCCGCCATCAGGGATCATCTCTCCATTGAGATTGAAGCCATCAAAAAAGTCATCCATCCCAACGTCATCCATGTTCTGGACATTTACTCAACAGTCAACAACTGCTATATTATCACCTAATTTTGCGAGGGAGGGGACCTTGAGAATCGAGTTAACTGCAGAGGCACTCTCGAATAGCCATAAGCTTTGACTATATTCAGAGACCTACTGCTTGGGTACATGCAAATAACTCGTGAAAAATTTATTCATGGAGGACTGAAATTATCATCTTTGTTGCTCAAGGACAAGGCCCTCAGAATATCAGGTTTCAGCAACTGCCGCAAAACAACAAAACCTGAGATCAGAAGGGAGGTCGCCTACAATCCATATCAAAGTCCATAAAGTGTTCAGGAAAACATATTCAATCACAAGAGTGATATTTGGTCTCTGGGAATGATACTTTATGTCATTCTTCATGGGCAAACTCCTTTTCCAGGAGGGAAAAATGACCTTCTTGAGGAAAAGCTCAGGCCTATTGACCTGAGCATGGATTTGAGTGAAGACGTCTGCTCTTTCATAAGATAGACCCTGGTCTTCAAGGAATAACGCCTATCTCTTTAGAAGCTCTTTTAGCATCGTTTGGTGACCAAGCTGCTCAACGGCTATGTCATAGCTGACAAATATGCTCTCAACGTTCAGGGGCAATAACTAACAGAACGCAACAAAAAATAACAACATCACTTGAGTAAAGTGGAGAAACATCTAAATACTCAGATCAACTGGATGAGATTTTTATTCAGACTGATGGATAGAATCAACGTTATCCATGAGGAAAGCACAACAACTGTATTGAAGTTTATAGTTTTGAGACAGGTGGTGGTGCACTATGAAAATTTGAGGATGCAGCTAGAAACGGGTCAGAATGTATTTAATTTCAGTTACTGGGATGAGTTTCTTGAGGACAGGTCTAAGCTAGGGAAATACAGGGAAGTTCTTTACCGAAATCATCAGAGATACGACAAGGCAAAAGCAGTGTTTCTCAAGCTGATGGACAAGTACACTCTCAAGGCAACCATACCAAAAGGTATGAATCAGCTGATCAACGACAATTTCCCCCTTTCGTAGTACAACTCAATTTTTGCCATATCAGCCTCGCTACCTTAAATCAAGCGTCTCTGGATGAAAATTGTCAAGGAATACAGTCCTCAGGGTAAGTACACAACTGAGAGTCTATTCAAATATAAAAATGAACTTTTGACTGTGGATTTCCTGACAACTTACTACCAGTTGAACTGTTTACTGGTTGATAACTACAACAGTGTGGATTATTTCGAGAAAATGTCAAAGCTGGAAATCATACTGGACTATAACCCCAGTGATTTGGACGGTAGACACTTAGAGGAAATTGAGTTGAAGTTGCAACAGCTGAGACTTTTATGATGTTTCTCATGATTATTCTACCATTTTTCATGTTCATCAATATTATAAAACCTTTTGTCGATTTATGCCATGATGTATATGATATGAAATAAAGTTCAAAGGGATCAGGTTCTATCTTCAGCTCCGATTCTGTCCTCAGAGTAGAAGTTTTCTTTGTCTTTGTCGCCAGGAGTGCCATAGTCATCATCGTCAGAGCATCTGGTCTTCACAAGGATCAAAATAATCAGAATCACTAAATAACATAAAAAATACGTAGGATGGAGAGAGGAATCGAGAGACCTAAGATGAGACCAAGATTGGCTCCGCTATCAGAAGAAGTGCTTCCACCGACTGAGGATACTGAGGATGAGAGAACAGTGTAGCCATCACCAGAGCTTGAAGCGATAGCGTTCGACATGGAGTTTTGGGCACTAACAGAATTGGTATTGGTGCCAGCTCCCACATTCATGTTGACTGCCACTGATCCGGCTTTCATGCTGTTCAGTTGGCAAGTGTTATCCCAAGGTTCAGATGAAGCAGCTCTCTTGAAAGATGAGGGGATAATACTGAAGAAATGTTGACCGAAACGACCGATATTCCTGATGGTCTTGGATGCTTGGAGGTTAGTGGCATCACCACTTCCGAAGATGGTGTTTGTGGCACCAGGACCCAGGATCAGGGAGATGACCAAGTAAAAGTTTTGTCTACAGGTGGTGCCCACCAAGGTGTAGCCAGCTATGCAAGAAAGACAAAATTCAGACTGATCGACACAGGTAGCGCATGTTGAGTAACACTGAGCAACTACTCCGGTGTAGGAATCGGAAGGTGATAAAACTACATAATAGCCGGTAGCTGCAGTTGTGCAAAATGTTGAAGAATCGCAGGCCGCACAATTAGCGGTGCAAGTTTGACAGGCATTAGCCGAGTCAAGATAATAGCCAGTGTTGCACTTGATACAAGTTGAGGAGCTGGTGGAACTGCAGGCCAAACAATTGGAACCAAGAGTGCAGACTGAACAAACACCACTTGCTAGGGTGTAGCCTTGAGGACAAATAGTACAAGATGAGGTGGCATTGCAACTGGTGTCAGCAACGCATGTATTGGTACCTGTGTTAAGAGCATAGCCTGCAAAACATTTGTCACAAACTCCTGCGGTGCTGATGCTGACGCAAAAAGCAGGAAGAGTTGTGCAAGAATTGTTAGTAGATGAATAAAAATAGCCCTTGAGACAGCTCTGGCATAAAGTAGCTGAAGTGCAGGTTTTGCATCCAGTGGGACAGCTCTCGCAAGTAGATGAGGTTGTTAAGTATCTTCTATTTCCACAACTAGTGCAAGAGTTGGGGTCGCTAGCGGAACAGGTTACGCAGCCTTGGAAGCACTTAGTACAATTGCTGGTGCCAGTAATTTGAACAGTACCTTTGATGCATCCAGTAGAGTCGCAGTTGCCAGGTCCAGTAAATTGACAAGTTTTACAAAATGATGCACAAGCTTGACAAGTTCCTCCAGTGGTAACTGCTGATGACGAGAAATGTCCACCAGTGTAGCCATCTTTGCAGGTAAGGGTATAATTGATGTTTATCCTTGAACAAGTCAAGGCATTACTGTCACCACATGACACACATGTTCCTCCTCTCAAAACTGAACCAGGGTAGCATTAGGTACAAAGGGTGACCAAGTAAGAAAGACAACTTTTGCAAACAGGATCACACTTTAGGATGATTCCACCGACGATTGAGTATCCTGAGGCAGCCAGGACGCAAGCAGATCCAGTGCTGCTCGTGGCCACACAGACATCACATCCAGGTTCACACATGACAGTTGATCCGTCAGAACCAACCGTTCCAGGGTTGCCATTACCGAGAGAAACGCAGAGTCCGTTGACGTCGAGGGAGTATCCTGAGTTGCAAACCGAGCAGGAGGATCCAATAGAACAAGTCATACAGTTGGGGAGACAAGAGATACATGCTGATCCAACTGGGTAGTATCCTTGAGCACAATTAAAGCAGACACTCACTGAGCAGTTGGTGCACCGATTATTGCAAGGAAAACAGACGGCGGTATTTCCGCTAGCAGCCTCATACGTTCCAGTAGGGCACACGCAAGTTCTAGTTGATTAGTCAAACACGAATGAATTAGCGCAAGTTACTTGAGTACATACATTGTTGACTAGGTTGTATCCAAGGGCACAGATGGAGCAGACTGAGGTGGTAGATGAAAGGCAGGCGATGCAGTTAGCCACAGTTCCGGCACAAACTCCGTTATCACATATTCCGTTTATATTGTTGTAGTTGGCAGCGCATTATATACAATGAGTAGCCCTATCACAGGTCACACAATTACTAATGGCTGAACAAGAATCGCAGGTGTTGCCATTTAGGAAATAACCTGTCAAGCATGCGTCACAGTATATTGTTGATGAGGCCACATGGCAGCTCTAGCAGTTGCTGATGGTTGAGGAGCAAACCTGACAAACTCCGCCGTTAGAGACAGTTCCATCAGGACATGTTTTGGAGCATCTGGTATTTCCGGAAAGATCGGTATAGCCCACAAATCCTGTCATGCAGGTGGTACAGCTTAATGAGGCCAGTGAGGGGCAAACTGAGCAACCAGGAACGATACAATTCATGTTGCATGTCTTGTAGTCAGCTGACAAGGTGTATCCAGAAGCACATGAGGCGCAAAGCGTAGATGAAAAACAGGCGACACAATTAGAGATCGAGGCACAGGGAAGAACGCATGATCCTGAGCTGAGGACATAGTTTTAATTGCATGTTGTGCAAGTACTTCCTGAGCAGAGGAGGCAGTTTGAAGGGGTGCAAGTGCTGACACATGCTCCATTGTTGAGGCTGAATCCAGTTTGGCATGCTGAGCAACTTGATATTCCTGAGCATGTGGCACAATAGGGAATTGAACAGAATGAAAGGGTACAACTGGTGATTCCGCTGGTTGTTGATAAAATATATCCACTTTCGCATACTTAACATGTTGAGGCTGAAGCCGTACAAAGAACACAATTAGTTGTGGTGCAGGTAGCCTGACATATAGTTCCTCCTTGGACTGCTGTGTATCCAGTTGCGCATCTTCCACATGAAGTGGTAGTAGTGCAAGATACACAGTTACTGACGCTTATAGTGGTGCAGTCAATCTGACATTTTCCATTGACATCAGGGGCATAGTAGGTGATGCAGGTTCCGCAGACATTGGGACCGATGCAGTTGGTGCAGTATATGTCCTGGCAGATGGGGACACAATCTAATTGATTCGTTGAGAGAGAATACCCAGGGAAGCAGTTGGCACAGACACTAGAGGAACAGGTGATGCAGTTGGCGATGTTGCATGTGGACACAGCACAGGCGAAGGATGCTGTAACAGTGTAGCCTGAACTACAACGGTAACATCTTGAGGATCCCGAGTAGCACTAAACACAGTTGCTGACCGAACAAGTTGAAAGAATGCAACTCTTACTGTCGCTGGAGAGAGTGGTACCAGAGGTGTAAGAGCATGCAGTGCAAATCGAGGTAGTGCATTTGATGCACTCAGCTCCATAAACCTGATAGCAAGCATAACAGGAAGAGGGAGCTGATCCGATAGGAGTCCATATATGGTCTGGGCAAGTAGAGGTGCAGGTAGACTGACTCTGAAAGAGGCAGGTTAGGCACTGGTTATTTTGCCAAATTGCACCGACTCCACAATTTCTTCCGGGTACCAGAGTGCAGGTGTTATTAGCATAAGTGTAATTTCCACAGAGGGAAGAGGCACACTCGAGTTCGTTGCCTCCTGCGCAGGATGCTGCCGACACTCCCGCCACTAAAACTCCGACCGTCATCAGTAGTGCTAACAGAAGACGCATTTGTTGATTAAATCAAATATAAAGCTTCAAAATTGTTACAGAACTAAAGAATCATTCAACCGTTAGCTTTAAAAATCAATGAAATGTTGGCTAACTATCTCCTACAAGACTTGCTTATCCTGTCAGAAGGTCGAACTTTGGTGTTTGTGAGTTAGAAGGGATTTATGCGTTTTATTGGAGATATTTAAATTAAGCTACAGACGGACGGTTAAACTGTTAAGGAGCTGAGACTTGACAATTAGACCCAGCATTGAACAACTTCATTATAAATTAACCCGCAGTTTGTAGTACCTTGAATTCTTATGTAGGTAGACTTCCCATTCTGAAACAATCCCCTTTATTTCTTCTTCTCTAATCACAAAGGTGTCTTTGGTCTCTAGTCATATCCACTTCAATTTCAAATCCATAACGTATCATTTCATTGACGATTTTTTTTCAGGATTTTTATTGACTAATCTTCCTCATCCTCTTCCCACTATGTCAGCCAGCCTAACACCTACCCATCCAGGTCGTTTTTATTAACTTTTCCATCCCTGATGGCTCCAGATAGTCGATTCATCTACGATTTCAGGGACATGTGACTTTCGTCCTTAAGGGCCATAACTCTGGCAAGTTATCCCTCTAGCACTGGGTATACTTCATGTGGATGTTTTTTGATGTAGGTTCCACCCAACTGACAGTATAGGCTATCCTTGATGTCAATATGGCGCTCTCTTATTTTCCTCATGACATCCTGTATACCCCTGGCTTGTTCCTGAAGACGGGCTCTCTGGGAATGCAGGACTAGAATTTGATTTTGACTCTATAGAGTGCTGATTAGTGGTGACCGAGTTAGCATTCAACTATTATTCATTAACTAACTTATCACAATAACACAGAATTGGCCCAAAATTAAACCAACTGGTTCTATCCCATATCATATCCAACAGCCATCAATCATGAAAGAATCATGGCAAGGTGACAAATATCTCATCGATTTACATGCTATACTTATGATAAATGTCGAGAATGCGATCGGTTCGGCTGCCCCTGGAGTAGCACCAGTTGACACAAGATTCAAAGCATCGGAAGAGGTAT
>Ga0100385_1002609_pt1 | contig 16847 bp, 26 predicted proteins | sample CryGeymeta201509_FD_81543 | JGI IMG/M metagenome (GOLD analysis project Ga0100385, IMG submission 81543) | Groundwater microbial communities from Crystal Geyser aquifers in Utah, USA - Crystal Geyser metaG 2015-09 | ecosystem: Environmental > Aquatic > Deep subsurface > Groundwater | place: USA... | reverse complement strand
ATCCTTCTTTTTCGATCATCTTCTCCGAAGGTGATTCTGACTTATCCTTCGCTGGATTTATTTGATCTGTGGGTAGGCAGGCAGTCGATTTAGTTAAGGCACTGACAAGATACAGTCATATCCACTGTTGCTTCACTGTCTGGGCACTTCTCGACTTTGTATGTCTCTCGTGCCTGACTCTGGCTTAGCGAGTTGATGTTGATATGGATGGAACCTGCAGGGATTCTGCCATTTGATGACTTCAGGTAGAGCTGGACCAACACCTTCTTAGGATTAGCTTTACTTTCTTTTCTTCAAAGAGGTTGCGCTGTGAGTCATAAAGGACAGTGAACTGATGAGAAGCTCCCATCTAAAAGAGAGCCTCACCGACTCTCAGAGGACATTCCTGACTATAGGGCACTTCTTCGTGTTCTGAATAGATGAGAGAGTACAAACTCTGAGAGAGGCAGTGATGGAGCAGGGGAATCTGACCTTTAGTTTGATTGTGTGTATTTGGATACTTATCTTGAGCTGAGCCTGTTTCATCGATGATAGTGAATCTGTAATAATAATACATGAAGGCAATCGTTGTCAGTACCCTTCTACTCCTGGCAGCCAACTGCGTCCTTCTGGAGCTCACCTCTCGCACAGGAAGGAAGTGCTACTTGGCTGAGCTGTCTCCCGATAAGGTACACGTCCACTGATGCAGACCCTTGAGACCAAGTTTGGAATCCTTCGTATGACCAAAGATGAGTGCATCGTTAGGCTGACAATCAACATCATTGACGAGTCCATGTAGCCGAAGTAGGTCATCCATGATAAACAGTACATCTGCTCTCAGACCAAAACTAATGACCCTACAATGGTGAAGCACACCAGCGAGCACCTTCCTTTCGATGGAAACTACTAAATATGCGTTGAAGGAGTCGACATTCGCAGCCCTACTCTTCTGGTCGAGTTATTCATGGGTTAGAAGTTGAACCCGACTCTGTATGCAGGCGAGATGGATCGACTTCCCCTTGTGGAAAATGCCTAGTTACTGGATGTTGAGCAACATATTCAGACCATAAAGAGGTCTTTGATGAGGCTGGGACAAAATTTCAAGGAGGCCAAGCAGCATGGCGACAGGTTCGACCTTCAGATGTCTCTATCGATGGACCAAATGAAGCTCATAACAATCGTACACGTTGTCTTGGTTGTTGTCTTTGGAGTGGTCTGGGTCTTCCTGGTCAAGCAGCTTAAACGCCAGCAGTGATATACTTGTAGTTGTAGAAGTCACTGTAGATATACAAAAAGGGATATGCAGTCTGGGGAATAATAGTAAAGGAAGTATTTACAATAGACAATCTTATCATCTGAGTTTGTTGAGCCTATTTTTTTCTATGAGGAAGTGAATGGAGGAGTGCACCATGTGGTCAATGATGGATGCCACCGTGAATATACCTCCCAGGATTCCCACGATGTCGATGAAGAGAGTATGCCACTCGTTGTGGGAGTATATCAATAGCACAGTCATCGGGTTTGTCTAGTACCTGCATCTCTTCAAAAATACCTGAAGTATACCATTGGCAGCTGGGCCAGTATGACCTCGTTTAGTCTGGCAGTATATATGTACAACTCTGAGCCCTTCTCGTTGTTCTCATCAATGTAGTTTTTCTCAATGATGTCCAAAAAGTATGTGTATGTGATGCCCATGAAAACCTCCTCGATTTCTTTCTCCGAATTGAAGTTCTTCAGACTGTTGGTTCCGTATTCCTCCTTTGAATCTGAATCTCCAAACCTTAGCTCGTAGATGTGATGGCTCATGTCGAGCATTCCTGCTTAAGCTATGAGGTACTGTATCCCTGATTGACCAATCTGTGCACGATTGCTCCATAGGCATGACAGGAGAAGTGGAAGTTTCCAGGAACTCTGTCAATCTCGAAGTGCCCCTTGACCCTACACCCTTTCTTCTCGTTTATGTCCTGAATCACTCGGTTGAGCTTCTAATCCTCACTCATGTGCTTGTCAGAGTAAATGTTGCCATCTGGGACGACTGTCTTTTGGAGTGAATCTTACACGTTGACCTTATGCACCTTCAGAATGTTCTCAACGTCCAGGGACAGGAAGGAGCAGGGGTACCGAGGAAACTCTATGTCGATGTGCACCTGGAGCTTCTATCCCAGGTGTTTCTGGTCAATGATGAGGTCACTATCTATTTTGGGAGAGGCGAAGTTGACTATTGACATTATGGTAAGGAAGACCAGCACCGATATCGAAACCACTGAAATGCATGCTCCTGAAACGGTACCTTAGCTGTATTCGGAAGGAACAGCCTGATAAAAATCGATCGATCGCAGACCTTTCTTGAAGCTTGAAAACATCACTATATCAAATAATATAATCCAGTCTACCCTCAACTATCGACTTCATGTATTCAGACCTATCATTCAGAGTTCCCCTCACCTGTCTCCTGCTTTCCCTCTCCTTCAGTAGAACTCAGTTACTTATTATACTCATTCAGGATGCCATCCACCTATGTCCTTCCATCTCCCTCCTTCTCCTACTCAATGATCCTACTGCCTCTGAGAGCATTTCCAGCAGTCTCTGTTTTGAGATGAGCATTTATCAGCTTGTTCAGTTCTCCCATACACTCTATCCATGTGTTGGTGTACTCCAGGCCTTTCTGTTTCATGTTTCGATGTAGAATTCCCAGTTTTCCAGCCACCTTGCTCATTTGCAGGGACTTTAAGACCAAGTTCAGGAAGGTCAGTTCATTTGTGAATTTAAGTTGAGCTTCTTCCTGTGAGGTCGACTCTTCGATCATTTTGAACTTCATTTACAGCAAATGAATGTACTTTTGCAAATGGGGAGCATTTTTGCTGATGAGGGTTTCATATTCATTGTTGAGCTGACCTGTGATGCCGATGTATTAATTGTACTCGAGAACAGCCGAATTGAGATTGGTGTTGGTGAACTATTTGCAGAGATAGTCGATGAGCACTCTCCAGTTGAAGTTATTTTTAATTGTTACAAACTATATCCCTTTCATGAAGAGGACATAGTGGCCCAGTGCAGATGCCTCCAAGAAGAGCTCGTCTGCTATCTTTTATTTTTCCCCAGCACTCAAATGCTCACACATTTGCTTTAGGAAGTTGACCTTGGACTCCTCTTCTAAAGAGAGCAAAGAGGTCATTTTGGGATTTAGTGCAGGTATGTACCTGTTGTCTGCTAGGTACTTATGATTTTTGGAAAGGATGGCTTTATTGGCCAGTCTTAGGAAATTGTCAGCATTCATACTAACAAAAGTAACGAGGTCTTGTTGCTTTCCTTAATCAGAAAGAGTAGCTACATGCTAGAGTATGGCCTAAGGGAGCTCAGGCACAAACAGAAATCTTGCCTCCTCTTGCAGTATGACATCTCCTTTTTCACGAATTTTGCCCAACTCATCCAAACCCAAATTGCATAACTTCCTATATGTTTCCCAAAAAACATTCAAAAGCTCTGATAAGGTCGCTTAGCTCCTTTCCTCTTTATTGGAGGGCATTTAAGTTGTTTTCTAGGCCTTTTTGAGGTTGATCTAGGCCTCTTACAGCTAGTTGATAAAATAAATGCTACTACCTGATGTTTTGAGGGCTCTTTTTCTAATGTTCTTGTGAATATCAAACCGTCCCTCTATCTTTTTTACAAGGACGTTTGCAATCCAAACATCCAGCTTACTATCAAATGCTTTAACTGCCAATCCGCAGACATCTGAAATTAGGGTCTCCAATAGATCAATCTTGGCATTTTTTTCCAGCAAAAACAGGTAGATAGCCAACAGATCTCTCCAGTTGTCACAAGAAGTGCCTGAGTTATAAATCCACATCAGCAGTCTGGAATAGCAAAAGAGCTCCTCAATGTCATCAACCTCGTTGATCTTCTTATAGATCTGCTAGCAAATACTAGGAATGCTAAGGGTCTCTATCAGGTCAACTCCTTCCTCAGATAAAACAGCTCCTTTGCTGGAGGTCAAAATTTATTTCAGCAAAGAGTGGCATTAACGGTGCTCAATGAGGTAGGTTCCAAAGGAAAAAAGGCGGCTCCCTTCGTTGATAGGAAAATTCAGAAGAGAAAATGTGATAGAAGGATTTTTTAAAACTATTTTTTCTATAAGACTTGTCATTGTTGAATGAGTGGCAATCAACTCTGAAGATAGGACACTCAATATACAATGCACTTCATATGAGGCATTCACAAGACTGCTGTTGACCAAGAGCTCCTTTTCGAAAGTTTTCATCTTCACTAACTTCTGACAAGCATCGGAATTGAATCTTCCTGCGACTTAGCTAGCTAGGACCTCACAGACATTTAAGTCATTCAAGTCAAGAATTTAGATGAGGGTAGAAAGACCTCTTTTTGGCTCATATTGTTTGAAGTAGAAAGCTGCCTGAGAAGGTATATTATTCTTTGGAGGATGCTTTTTGTGAAGCTCAATCACTTTATCCTTTATGAAGCTCCAACTTGCTTGTGAATTGAAACAAAGAAAATCGTTGATCCTTTAGACGCATTGCTAAATCCCTTGGCTGATGACTTTGTTGGGATATGCTGATATGCTTAAGATAGAGCAAATAAGAAAGTTTATGCTGTACTCGTCCTCCATCTTCAGTAGCCTTATGAGGTTTGAAACACGAATCAGGCTCAAAAGTTCTTCCTCTGTCTGTATAGGCTTTTATAATTGGCAAATCCAGCTCTTTATCGACAACCACTATAGCTTATTGTCACTCAAAATTCGCAACTGTTGAGACAGCTTTTATTCCCCATTTTAAAGGTAAGTCTACCAGCTTGGGTTGTCCTCCACATTCAGGAGCATACCATCAAGCAAACTAGACAGTATCCGAGGACCAATACTCTAAAATTAGATCGTTTTCCATGTCTGGACCTCACCACTGCTGAAACCAATTTTAACAGCAGAGATGAAAAACTCCTTTGCGTCCTTCCACCCTTCCTCAAGAGTCCCTGATACCTACTCGGTTCTGATGGTGCCAAGAAGCCCGGCTTTGTTGGCTGTGACTTCAAACAATTAAATGATTTCCTCGTACTCAAGTATTCTGAATTTGAGATTGATTGTGATCCCGGAAATTATAGCGTTAAGATAGGGAAGCCAAACCTTTGAGTCAGCCTCCTTCACGAATCTGAGAAAGGCCTATCTATGCCTGAGCACTCCAAAGAGCAGAGGGGTCAGGATGTTGGTCCTGAGGCACTTCTGAAGAATCTAGTTAATGTGGAAAAATATGGGCTCGAAGTCGTTGTGGAGGGGAAGGAGCATGGTGTAGAATTGGAAGTAGTTGAAACTGGGATGAAAGTTGTAGAGTGCATTGTTTAGCTGGGCCAATTCTTTCAGAAGAGTAAAATTCTTTCTCTCTGCCAAAGCAGGCACAAGGCCATTGTAGAGATTGCTGATTCCAGTGAAGAGGATCTCCCTGTCTTTTTTTAGAAAAGATTTTCCTCCGAATCGAAGGTACTATTCAAGAATGTACACGTTGAAGGATACTCTCCATTAATCACAGTACTGAGCGTAATAATCCCACCCCTTCTGCAGAGCTCCCTCAGCTGTCTCTTCCTTTCTCAGCTCCTCAGATGACTCGAGAACACGCTTTTTAACTACTTCAAGCCGAGAAAGGATCTGCAGAACTGCCTCGAGGGGTTCAATCTACTTTATTCCAATCAATACATAGATATCGAAGCCAAAGAGGGACAACTTAGTGAGCTAGAAGCGATTGATGCGCAGAAGAGGAAGAAAGTCTGCCTGAAGTACTCTTTGAAAATAGTCTCTGAGGGTCAGCTCATATGGTATTCTTTAAGTGACAAGTTACTGGGTAAGAGTTTCGATCATTCTGTTGAGTTGCTGGTTAGCTGGAGAGATGTGATGTATTTCAAATTTCAAAAAGGACTGAATGAAAGGGGTTGTACGTCTTATTGATCTTGGTGGTAGATGCTGGAGTGAACGAGAGGAAGGAACCGCTCCTGAAGGCTGAGAAGCTAGGAAAGGTCTGGGTTTGAGTCTATCACTGTTTATGTCATTTGGTAGCTATAAATATGAATCAATACAATGAGAGGTCTTTAATAAGCCAACCGCTATCCTGAGCAACAGACAACCAAAAGAAGAAAATTCTTCCAGGGCTAAGTGTTAATGAGAGTAACAGTATTTAATCTATTAAGAGTATGCTCTGGTAGATAGGTAATTAAATATGACAAGCAGAAAGTATTCAACTTAGATCATACCCCTCAATAAAACAAAGACCAACCACTTCCGACACCTCACTATCCAATCCCCATCCTGCAGCAGAGCCAAAAGTAGCTTCTTTAACCCAGAAACAGAACCTCCTGCCAGTCCCATCACCATCAGAAGGTACAATTCCTCAGAAGAGGAACTCAAAGTCAGACAAAAAATATACACAACAGAAAGGGCCTTCAAGTCTTTCAGGAAACCATCTCTTAACCTTTCTAATCCCAAATAAAACATGCTTTACTCTATGACTCCCTCGGCTACCAAGAGTATGAAGGGCTCCTCCAAGGCTTACGTCTTCAACTTTTTCAGGAAGAACAAGTTACTCCAGGCTAGGCAGAGCAACCGACCGATTCAGCGATGATTTTTACTATCTCTCAATTTATTATATGCCTATATTCTTTGATAATCTAGATATATGGAGACTGCCAAGCCAACAGTGAACATTAAATACGGACCCTATGACATCGAACTGCTCATCTTCGGTGATCAGAAGCTGTCCCTCAACATTATCGACACTCTCGAAAGAGTCGAATATCAGGAAAAGGAGGTCATCCTTTAAACAATATCTGCCAATACCATCATCAAGGCTCTAGAGCAGGCCAAGTCAGAGATCAAGGTCGTATTCACCAAGAAAAACATGGCTGAGAATGATTTACTCTAAATGAAGGTTATGGTTGAGTCCCCTTTCCTCAAACCAGTATAGGAGATTGTTCTGCTCAAGAAGACAAGAGATGTCAGTGAGGAAGAGAACGTTAAGAAGGCTCTCGACTACCTCTCAAAAAAGGTCAGGGATCTGAAGGAATCCAAGGAAAAAAACAATTTCACCACATACTACGGTGCTGTCCTCGAACAAAAAACTTATAATACTGGCGTCACCTACGAGCCTTTTGTGAGTGTTAAGCTTCCCAAGGGTAAATACTTGATAACTTGCCATTTTCTCCTCAAGGCCAGCAACAGCTGGATGTATATATACTTCGGACAGGGTCAGTCGGTGATGCAAAATGCAGGATTTTATGTTCCCAACAACACTAGTTTCAGTCCTCATACAGTTAGAAAGATCCACACAGTGACTGCTTAGTCATAGGATGTTTCCTTCACCACCTATTACGCCCAGACTTATCCCATTACCATCCGCAATGCGATCATCACAGCCAAGCCCCTTTCCGAGTGATAGTAGATATGGTTATATCAAATCATTAAAATCAGTCATAGTCATTCTGCCAGTAGGAAAAAGAGAGTACTCAGCATGTACTGAGTCAGGCTGCAGTTTGTTCCCTCTGTGTGGGCAGCTAAAAGCCACCCTTTGTCCTCCTGAACCAACTCCAACAGTCCTTTTTTGCCCTCAAAGCCATACTCAGCTATGTACCTCATTCCTCCCCTTCCCCTAGCTAAAGTAAAGAAAGGGAGGTATTTCTGAAGACAGCCATTCTTGTCAAGTTTTTTAAACATTTTGAATCCATAAGATCGATACCTTGTCATTTTTTGAGAAATTATCCAATGAGAAATACTGTCCTGAGTGACCGGCCTAAAAAGGGCATACTTGTTGATAGAACATGGAAGAATTAAAAATATTTAATTCTACTAGTTATTTCTGTCCCTAACTGTAATCTTAAGTGTGGGCATATTGTAAGGAAAGGCAGTCAAATAGGTTGATACTTTGACTGCCTCCTGTCTCCCTTCCAATAAATTTCTTATCTGGTTGGTCTCAATATTCACGCTCAACTTGTCATCAGTCTCGATGCTCAACTCTATTGATGCGATAGCTGTTTGAGCCGTCAGGAAAAGGGTGAAGTCGAGGTGCTTGTTTTTCTGGAAGTGAACGTAGCCCACTTGGAGTTGTTTAGACTAATAGAGGACTCCTTTGCTCTGAAGATAGTTTTTAACAACTTTGCTGTTATCTTTGCAAGGAAATATATGCGATAGCTTATCTGTTACCAGCTCATAGCTGTTGTAGTCCTGATTTGAGGATTAGGAGGGAAATACAGGAGAGGAGGATGTCGTAAAGGCATTTCTTGAGCTGGAGCTGTTTCCATACTCTCTCCTCGAATCCTCTCTGATCTTTTCGTATTGTCTTTTTATTATGGCTCTGCTCATAGAACCTGAAGCATTAGCAGAAGTGTTTCTCGACATAGATGTATTCTTTGAGGATGACTTCACCGAGTGCCGATAGTTCTCAATCGACCGGGCTGTCAACTGATGGATCATCTTCTGAAAAGTTAGCCCGTTTTTTCGAGCAAATCCTTTTATCTTTGGTGTCGGTCTCTCTCTTGCTAACAGGTCAATATTCCTCACTTATACAGGCCCTTTTGCTTAGCTCTAGGGATTCCTCCTTACTTAAATAGCTTCGCCTTCATTTAACTGTGCCTACTTCAACCTATTTGGGCTTGTTGAATTTTACTGAGGAAGTTCAGACTGTATGGATTCTGACTGTTGAGCTGGGGCTCTGGAAGGCAAATGTTATTCGTGATCAAATTGAGAGTTTGGAGCATTTCTTTGGTGTTACTCGGAGGATCGAGACTTTTCCATTTCCGCTTGAGAGGCACTGACTAAAGAGTCTTTTTGCTATGACTGTTTGCTTGACAATTTTTGCTCAAAGACAGGGCTTGATGAGCTAACTTCAGATAGCACTGAGCCATCAAGGGCTTTCTGAGAATCTTTTTTTGTTTGTATGTAGCTGCCCTTCTCAACTCTCTACTCTCCATAGTCGTCAAAAAACCGAATGCACTTTCCAGAGTTTTTGTGCTTTGATGATCGTTTACTTCTGGCAGAAAGAATTGATCTTCTGGCACCCTTCTCCAGAACAGATTTTCTAGTAGACTTTTGATACACGCTAATATCGTTGTTAGTGTATGTATCCTCGAAGATAACTCTGTCTTCAACCGTTTGTGATTTCATTATATTTGAATGAATTTTCGATTGATTTTTCTCACAGTTGACCAGCTCTGATGGAAGAATTTTTGACTCTAACTTCAACTTTCTTTTCTCCTAGACCTCTGGAGAGTTCATAAACTCCTTCCTCTTTTTAAGCAGCCCCATGATTCCATACTCATTGCTGGGACCTATCTCGAGTGCCTCAGCCTCCTCCTTTCTTAAAGCTTCACCTTCAACGACCTAGCCCAGTTTTTTATCAGTTTATACCTTTTAGATGACTTTAGATTTATTGAACTCGAGTTGAGCATTTTATGCTTTTTTTGGTGTCAAAGCCTCAGTTACAATGGAGCCTCTGACAGACTTTTCTCTCAAGCTGCTGCAGTGGGCCTTGGATGATAGTTCTTCTACAAAAGATGAGCCACTTTCTTATTTGCCGCTTGATTGGATTGGTTAGCCGATACTCTGGGATACCATTGACTCTTTGGCCTTGGGTTTATCGACTTCCTTCCCTTCCACCTATTTGCTTTCAGATGATAGTTTGCTAGTTTCTGACTTTGCAGAAGGATTTGACTATGATTTCACAGATTCTTGATACTTACTTTCGAACTGAAGCTAAAATAGGTCATCCATCCCATCGTTGTCTGCTTCGAGCTGATTGAACCTCAATATTTTGGCAGGCTCAACTTTGGCCTTAGGGGTCTATTAAAGGACGACCAATTTGGGCTCATCAGGGATGATAGCTGGTGCTTATTTGGGAGTGACGTCCATACTGATGGTGACTTATCCAGGCTGAAGAATCAGGTGGACCTTTTGCTGAAAAATTCTGAATGACATATCATTATCTTCAAACTTGCAATTAAGCTAATCAATAGCTTTGATTTTGGCAAGACACCTGTTTCCTCTCAGCCTGACCTCAGGGGACATATCAGATCCATATACTTATTGTAAAAGATCCCATTCGTCTCGGAACTCTCTCAGCTTATTCATAGTCTCTGGAAGGGTCTATCTGTTTTGAACTCTGTCAAGGTTTCTCTCGACTTCATCCAGAATGTCTTATACTGAATCCCCTTTCTAGGATTAGTCCTTCTTCTCAGGCTGCTTGTGCTTTATGGGATAGACGCTCTCAAGAGGCATTTCCTTGTGAATAGTGGCCTGCTTGAGCCTGCTCTTATCGCTTCTTGCGCTGATGTCCGACCCTTGCCTGAGACTTTCCATTTCTGACAAGAAGTGGCTGTCCTCGTCCATTATTCTAAGAATTTCATCATTTTGGAGCTCCCTTTTGTTGAGATTTTCTGCAAAATCGCTGACGATGATATCCAGCATGACTATTTCAGGAAACTAAAACCCCTGATTTTTTCTAAGGTAGTCATACATTTTTTTGATTTCTGAGGTCTAACAGACTTCGTTCTTTGGAAGACAGATAGCCCACAAGTGAAGCTGTCTTAAAAAATCACAGTAAAACTCATACTTTTATTTGTCGGAGCCCTCCACCTCAGGAAATATCATTTTCCCGCATTCGAGGCCCATATGTCCGGGTACTTTTTTGACCTCATTGAAGAGCCTTTTGATGAAGCCAGCGTTGTGAGCAGCAACGATAGCGTAGATATTTCCTTGTTTGATGTAGAGGGAAAATAGGTTGAGGTAATGTTTTTTATGGGTAAAATCTTAGGTGATGTTTGAAAGTAGAGAGATGCAAGTGTTGATGATCGGAATGGCTATAAAACAATCGTCGCTCTAAATGAGTTTCCTGAGGGACCCTCCGATCCCCTGGCTGAAAACAATCTCTTCTCTGAGGGTTTTCCCCAAAAAACTGGCGAGCTTGGATGGGTTAAATACTTGGAGGTCCTTTTTATACTTTTTCCGCAAGATTGATAGATCCAGCTGAGCTTTTCTTTACTCCTACTGTCTGTATTTCTTTTTAAGCTATCCGTAGAGCTGTTTGCACTTGGAGTCGATGTCAAGCTAGTTGTGAAGGATATTCTGGTAGGGACGAATGACTGAAAGAGAAAAGAGAATTTAAGCAGCCAGACCAACGTACTTTCTGCCCATAACTCGAATCGCAGGAGTTTATCGGAATCCCATGTCGATAAAGTACCTTTCGAGATCCTAATCGCTCCTTTTGGTCATGTCGATAATGGTGACCGACCGCAACAATGGAAGAATATAGATTTAGAGAAAAGAGATAGAGAGGTAGGTGGCTGTGCTGAGGAGGGAGTAGACTGCGAAGAGGGCGTTGTACTTGGTGAGGGGCAGCTCCTTGGGAGACCCCAAAACATCGTGCAGAGTGGAGATCGCACTGAGCATATATTGACTACCTAACACAAAAAGTACATATTCCCTCGCCCCGCATTGTCCTGGAAGTTTTACAACTTGTTTGAGATGTTTTCTGAAGATACCAGTATTTCATAGAACTTTTTCGCGTTGAAAATGCTCCGACCCGACGACATAACTTTTTTATTATTCAATTTATTATCAGCTGCTTCAAAACCCTCTTCCATCAAGGTCCCTCTTTCCTCTCTGTCTGCCCGCAAGGGGAAAGGCAAGAGAAAGGGCAAAAGAGGCCTTTGGTCGGATAAAAAGTGATCGTGACGGGACTTGAACCCGCAACCTCTAGACCCGTAATCTAGCGATCTACCATTGATCTACACGACCAGCCTAAGGATGTCGCAGCCACATCTGATATATTATTAACAGCCTGGACCTGAAGTAGATAAAATGACTTAAGCAGAGTTACATCATTTGGCAACATTTATACTCAGAAGCAGGAGTAGAGAAAAGCACATCTATTTCTGTTTCACATGAATGTTGTGTACGCTTTGTATGGATTTTGATCGAATGAGATTCTTCTATTGATTATTATAAGCAATGAAATATCTTTTGGCCTTCCTCCTGGTTGCTCTGGCAGCCTCCCTCATGCCCAGAAAGCCGGCACCCAACTTCTAAGCACTCGCTGTTCTTCCCAACCACACCTTCCAAAAGGTCAAACTCTCAGACTATCAAGGAAAATACCTGGTGCTTCTCTTCTATCCCTTCGATTTCACCTACGTCTGCCCCACCTAAATCACCAGCTACTCCGACAAAGCCTAAGAGTTCAGAAGTACACATGTTCTTACGCAGAAATCGGAGCGTAGGTCCTAGCCATCTCAGTAGACTCCCACTTCTCCCACCTGGCTTGGAGGAAAACATCCAGAGAAAATGGAGGATTGGGACAAATAGATATTTCCCTTGTAGCTGACATCACCAAATCTATCTCGAGAGATTATGGAGTGCTAGTGGAGGACAATGAAGATGCTCTCAATGGAGCCACCCTCAGAGGACTGTTCATTATCGACGGCAAGGGAATAGTGAGGTCAATTACCATCAACGACTAGCAGGTGGGACGCAATGTGGAGGAAACCCTCAGGACCATCAGAGCCTTCCAACATGCCGACTAACACGGCGTCGTTTGTCCTGCTGGCTGGACTCCTGGAGGTAGAACTATAGTCCCTGACCAGGACAGGTCCAAAGACTACTTCAAAGATCTTTGATCATAAATGGTCTACAATTTGACTGAGTATCGATTGTTTGACTGTTTGACTGTTGGACCAAAAGTGCTTTAAAAATATCAAGGGACTTGCATGTTTTACTCCATTTCCTTCTCCTTTATATAGGTTGTTGTCGCCTGACCCTGAACTGCTCCCTACTTGCCTTCTTGCTTATAGTGCTTTCGTTTCTGTGGCAGGCAGGGACAACACTCTCTGCACTTCTGGGGGCAACAACAACAGAAGAAGTGGCAGCAGCAGTGACAGCAGTTGCACTTACAGGGCTGGAGAGTGAGGGCTTGAACGGTAGCCATTGAATTTGACATAATTTTCTCGTTATTGTTATTGATTCTTCTTATTTTATTTTATTCTGACTGTTGCAGCCAAGATCCAACAAGATCACTCAATATAAATCATTTTCCCGACAGAAACTTCTCGAAGCTCTCAATAACGTCTGATGGTATGTTGCTGCGAGTTACATGCATGAACCCTATGTTGATTTCGTTGGGTATTTTTTGTATTTCAGAATACTTCTCCAGCAGCTCTATGAAGCTCTTGACTGCCTGGGTGAGGTCGATCTCGTAGTAGTCGTTGAGAGGGGAGTTTGAGTTGCACTTAATGCCAATGTAGTACCGGGAGCAGTGCTTGTAGGATGGGTGCCTTGAGGTGAACTGCCTCGGGTAAGGGTTAACCTCAATGCCATGAGCAAACTCGTTCTGCTCCTCAATAATCTGGACCAGCTTCCTTATTTTGCTCTCAACACTACCTCTCCAGGGAATGTAGTCATCTACCTTCTGGCCCATCACTGATATTTATAGAAAATTTCGATATTCGCTGAAGAAATCTGAGGGTTTGAAGAGATCGTTCCAGCTTTTATGTCCCTTGTTAATCTCCTGGATCAGTTTGCTTGCTTGTCTCAGTTGCTTTTTGGTGACATTGCATGTGATCTTAGAGATGTAGTGACCTGCGTTCATGTGCGGAGCTAGGGGCGTGAAGATGATCATTTAGCTGTCGATCCTGTCGATGTAGTCCATCTTTTCAATCATCACGGGAATTGTCCAGACCCAGTTGGCGTAGATAAAGAAGAACCTGTCAAGCAATTGCAGGCAGGAGTAGTTGGGATACATTTGGCATATCTTGGCGAGCATTATCGAGATAGCAGCTCCTCCAAGGTACCCGTATATCTGTGAGTACACTCCCTTGTTCTTGGCCCACATCTTGATCGCCTTCAGGGTCTCTCGATAGTTTTTGTACTTCTACACGTAGTTGTTGTTCAAATAGACTGCACTTCTATACCCATTGATGCTCCTTATCTCTCGCTCCTGAATCGGAACGTTAATGTGAGTGTCCAAACCTCCGGGTTCAAAAAAGTTAGGGTTCTACCTCAGAAAGCTCTCCTTAATACGTGACAAAAGTAGATCTATCTGAACTCCGAGAATGCTCAGCCTCATGAGAGGGACAATGGCGTCAGCTGAATCAGTAATAAGCTACGGATGGTGAATATCTATTGAAAGTGCTTGTACTTCCTGAACTAGTTTGCCAACTGCTTAAAAAAGTGCTGCTATCTGCTGAAATAGTCAGGCACCACACATAGCACGTCGATGTCTCCATCGTAGCTGTTGGTCTTCAGCCTAAAACTACCGAACACTTTGAGTCCGTATCCGATCTACTCAAAGTCAAAGGGTTCGTTTCCTGTTGCCTTTGCAACATCCTCCATCCACTTATTAATGATTTCCCTAAGCTCCTTCACTATCCGAGCTTTGACGTCTCTTAACTAATGGGTGTCATTGTAGAACTTGGAGAGAATATCCTCTATGATATTTCTGTCCTTTTAGTCCTGCTCGACGTTCCCCCTTTCGCTGATTATCTGATGAGGGTTTTTGAATTTTTAGAGATACTCGTCAGGAGAAAGGTTATAGGTTTCCAGCTTACGGGTCTGCATGATTATATGCTTTGTTATATCAATATTAAGATGAATGAATAAAGCTTCAAAATATGGATCTATCATTTGTCAAGGGAGCAGAAAAAGGCAGCTCCCCGCTTGATCCAGTGCGATTACTCCACTTATGAACGACACACGATCGATATAATGTAGTTCGTTGAGTGTCCAGTCGTCGAAAGTACTCCCGCCCTTTTCTTTGTCTTGTAAAGTGGGCACTCATAATGAGTGTAGTTCAGTTACTGTTTGGCTGTCTGGACAGGCTTGAAGTGGATCACTGGAACCTCACTATCTAGCACATTCGGAGGAGACTCCTTAATGAATGAATTTTTGAAATCTATGCAGCAAGCTTCAGAGTAGAGTCCGTATATCAGGCAACCATCAGAAGGAGCCCCCTCTGTGAATTATCTTTCAGTTTGTTGCCTGAAGTGAAAGGAAAATCCTAAAGAGTCGACAGGAAGCTTTGTCTTTCTTGCAGATATCTGCAGGACAGAGGTGAGGAAGCCTTGGGGGAAAAAGAAGGCAGAGATCCAATATAAGCGAGGCTTTTCAAACACTCCTTGCCTTATGAACTTGACCCTTTCGATGAAGTCTTCAACCCATGATGAAAGAGGCTTAGTGGAGGGGTATGCTCTTTTTTCCCATTATTTCGGGACTTGGTTCAGATTCAAACTGATAAATATTTTTTCAAGAGTGTCCGTCATAATAGCTTCTCCCTTTATAGCCTGAAGCAACTCCTTTAAGCTCTTCTCAATGTAAACTATCAGCCTGTTGAACCTAACTGACTCCTGAAGTAAGCTGATGTCGATGGCATCATTGGCCTTTCTGTCTTCGTTTTTCTTTATCACTGCTGGAATTCTGCTAAGAATATCATTTATTATGTTTAATGTTTGCTCAGAGCCAGAAGAAACACTAGCCTCTTGCGGTTCAAGCAAAAGAATAGCTTCTAGGGTTTAGCTAGTTACCTTCATCATATAGGTCTTTTGGGCGTTGTCGTTGAGTCCAAACTTTGTGGGGTCATCATACTCCCCCAGGCTCTCCACATACTACTTGTAAAGTGATGGATCTCCTGGCTTCACTTTTGGCTTTTAGATGTTTTAGAAGGTGAGATAGTCTAAGAGCTGTGTTTTTAGCAGTCGACGATCGAAGTCATCAGTGACCCTTCCTCCATATATGATCTCTCCTACGAAGTACTAAATAGCTTCGTAAGGGATCTCGTCATAGGAGTTGACCAGATTGGAGACAACCGTCAGGGCTGTTTAGAGATCGCTTTCATTGAAATCATAAAGAATGTTCCAGCCGAGGGATCCAAACTTTCTCCTTTCCAGCACAATAGCATGGAACATGCACAAGTTGAAGGCAAATGTTTTCTGCTCATCGGTATCGCCCCAGTTAACATTGTTTATTAGCTTTTTTAGGTTGGCCTTTATGCCCCGAGGAGGCTCACTTGTCACCTTAAGAGAGTTCTGAAGGATTGATACTGGGAAGTAGTCACAAGGCATCACAGTCAAAAACAGTCTGAAGTCAACATGAATCTCTGAGCTTTCGTTTATTTCCTCCATCTTCTTCTCCAGAGTTGGCAAAAAGGATCTTCCCAGATGACAGTTCTGCAGAATGACCCACTTCCCATCCTTTGTTGATGCCTCAATAGCTCTGAGAGCTGGTGGTCCCTGACCCTGACCCAGTGAAATAATTGATACATCTTCTTGCTTCTTCCCCTTCTCCTTTGATAGCCTAATCAAATTTTGGAGGGGGTCAGCTCCCACAGATAAGACAAATGTAAGTGGTATTTTGTTCATGGTGTCGGTGTATATTTCAGGCATTGTGGGAGAACTGGAGTCAACGAAGAGCTCCCCTAAAGTTTGCTTGATGAACAGTGTCAATGCCTCCACAGAATATTCAGGCTTCAGGACTTTTACCAGCAGCATATTTTGAAAAGGCGTTATCTTCTCGTGGTCTTTTGCGAAGACTTCGGATTGAGTATAGTTCAGGGCATTTTAATAAAATATATTCAGCCTTTCCTTTTATTTTGAAAAATGTTCGTGTAAAGTATTGGGAAATACCTTTCTGAGATTCCAAAGGGACTGGTTCATGTCCTTGCTTAGCACTGCAATGGGCTTCATTGTCTATTTAGGGTCTTTGGCTTATTTAGGGAGAGAAAAATTGCCCTTGTTGCAGTAGTCGTATTCTCTTTTGGGTATTTTATTGATTCTGCACGCCATGATAAAGGAAAAAATTTTCTTGTGCTGATTAAAAAGAGCCCTCGAGATGTTGACGTACACAGTTT
>Ga0100385_1002604_pt1 | contig 16858 bp, 10 predicted proteins | sample CryGeymeta201509_FD_81543 | JGI IMG/M metagenome (GOLD analysis project Ga0100385, IMG submission 81543) | Groundwater microbial communities from Crystal Geyser aquifers in Utah, USA - Crystal Geyser metaG 2015-09 | ecosystem: Environmental > Aquatic > Deep subsurface > Groundwater | place: USA... | reverse complement strand
TTAAAATCAAACTTACCTTTAAGCGGAGTGTTTTTGCTTTTCCAGTTTTTATAATCGCTTATGATTTTTGTAAAACCGTAATCATATGTTAGCTGATATTTTACCGGACATTGCGCGAACACAGCAACTTTGGTTGCAGAGATTATCTCATTCGAAGGCAAATCATCAATAGGGTTAATGTAATAATTGTGAATTTCTTTTATTTCATCTTCTTCCCGCTCATCTTTTGGTTCGCATATAATTTCTTTTAAAATAGGGATATCAATTGATAAAGCTTTGGTGATGTTTTTAAATCCATTTTCATTTATCAAATAATTTAAGTTTCCCGAAAGATGAAGTTTTTCCTCGTTAAAATCTATTTCCAATCCATCTCTTAGAAGTCCAATAAAAGAATCTTCATTAGGCAGTTTATCCGTAACTTCGGAAGAAATTATCAAATGATCTTTTGCGCGGGTTACTGCAACGTAAAACAATCTTTTTAGCTCAGCTAAGTTTTTTCTTTTATTAATATAATCTACAACGGAAATTATCGGAGCCGATTGATAATCGCCGAAATAATTGTCATCAAGCGGGAGTTTTGTGAGCAGCCCAAAATTTTTATCAATTCTAATTTGCTTTGCTTTTACCGAATTGCTTTGTGCCGTATCAGCACATTTGTAAAGAAACACGTAGGGATATTCTAAACCCTTCGACTGATGGACTGTCATTATATTCACCGAGTTAGAATCATCGGCAAGAGCAGCTTGCGCTTCATCTTCAAAAGATTCGATAGATTCTTTTAACCAGTTAACGTAATCGTATAATGTTTTAAAACCCTTCGCATTAAACTGAATTGTAAGTTTTATAAGTTTATTAATGTTTGCGGTTTCCTGCACGCCGTTTTTACGTGATGCGAGCACAGAAATGTATCCGGTCTCATCCAAAATTTTTCTAAGGAGCAAAGGAATGTCAGAATTTCTTGAAAGCAAAACATTATTTTGAAGCAGCGCCAAAATGTTTTTAAATTTAAATTCGCTTTGCGCCTTTGTTTTTAGTTTATCGAAATAATTATTTCCCTCAATTAGTGAAAGCTTATAAATTTCGGTATCGGATATAGTGAAAAAAGGGGAGCGGAGAATACCAACCAATGCTGTATCATTTCCGTTGTCCAACAAAAAAGAAAAGTAGTTGTAAATATCGTAAATAGATTGCCGCTGGTAGAATCCTTTCCCGCCAATGATTGTGAACGGGATTTTATATCTTATAAAAACCTTTTCAAGTTCTGCAAACGGTTTACGCTTTCGGCATAAAATTGCAATATCGTTCCAGTTTGCGGCATCAGCATTTCTAATTTGAATAATTTTTTTTGCAGTAAGTTCGGCTTCCGGAAATTCAATTTCCGCTTCATCATTTTCCGTTTTTTCTTTTTTAACCGCAAGCAATTCTACACTGCCCGGCATTTCGTCACTACGAGCGCAAACTAAATCCGAGTGGGCAACTTCATTAAAACGGGGATGAGGATTTTGAAAAAGATTTCCGAATAAAGTATTTGTGAACAAGCAAATTGCCGGCGACATTCTGAAACTATCGGGCAAAGATAAAAGCTGCTCACTGCCGGAACTATTTTTAATATCATTTTTAGTTCGACGGAACACTTCAAGTTCGGCATCTCTAAACATGTAAATACTTTGTTTCTCGTCGCCCACAACAAACAAATTATTTTTTCTCAATCCGTCAAGTATCGGAAGAAAAATATTATACTGGAGTTCGTTTGTATCCTGGTACTCGTCAATCATTATATATTTGTATTGACTGCTTAAGTAATTGCGAACATCACTGTGCAAAATAATATTTTGAGTCAGCAGTAGAATGTCTTCAAAATCCAAATAGCCGTTTTCGGTTTTCTTTATATTATATAAAGCAGCTGTTTCAGAAAAAATATTTAACACATCTTTGCCAAATTTTGCAAGCGCATTATTTATTTTTTTAAATTCATATTCAAACTCAAACTGCTTTAATAAGGAGTTGGTTTTTTCAACAGACCTTTTTTCTTTTGCGAACCTATTGAACTCATCTTTAAAATAACCCCTTATTTTAACCGTCCCTTTATCTGTGCAAATCGAACCCATTATTTGTTTGAAGCGAAAGAGTTTTTCGATCACATTTAAATCCGGTGTAAGCTCAGCGAGAGAAGAAGCGATTTTAAGTCCGGTTTCATTGTCTGCCTTAATAGCCAAAACGCTATCATTTATTCTTCTAATACTGTTGATTAATTCTTCTTCAAATCCTTTAACGATTTCTTGAAGCTGATAATTAAACGACGAATTAAAAAACTCCGCTATCCCGGGTACGTCTTTTCTGTAAATATTATCGGCGCAGGTTAAAACATTTTTTCTGTTTTTGATTAAATAAAATAATTGTTTAGAAAACGCAGTTTTGGAACCGAATAATCGAATTAAATTTTTTAGTTCCTCATCGCCGTGATTGTTTAACTTATGATTTATAATGTCCTCAATGCTAAGCTCCACAAGTTCATTTGAAGCCGTTTCATCAATAGGTGTAAAGTTTGCGTCAATTCCTGCTTCAACGGGAAACTGCCGCAGTATATCAATACAGAAAGAATGAATGGTTGAGATGTTTGCAGAGACTAACTGCCGCCGTAAAATTTCCAATTTGCGTTTTAATTTTGGTTCGACAGTCTCCGCCATTTTTGCTTCAATTTCGTTTGCAATTTTTTTATAAAGTTCACTTGCCGCTTTATCTGTAAAAGTGATTGCTGCAATATTGCGCAGCGAAACTTCTTTCTTCAGAGCAATTTCAAGATACCTTTTCGAAAGCACAAATGTTTTACCGGAGCCGGCATTTGCCGTAAGGCTGATATGCTTATCAATATTTAATGCAGCTTGCTGATGCGGGGTTAACATTTATTCGTCTCTACTGTTTGATTGAGGAATAACGATTTTAAAGATTGTTCCTTCCGGGGTTGAACTGATTAAATCAATTGAACTATTTATTCCCTCGATTACTCTTTTTACTAATTTCAAACCTATTCCCATTCCTTTTTCTTTTGTTGTAAAATTAGTTTGAAATATTTTTTCTTTGTCTTCTTCTTCTATTCCTTGTCCATTATCCGAAATAATTATCTCAAATCTATTTTCTGTTTTATAAATTTCAATCGTTACTTTATCAGCATTGGCTTGAATTGCGTTTCTAATCATGTTGATGAACATTCTTCTCAACTGCGCATTGTCGGCTTCTACAACCGCTTCGGTAATTTCACAGTTTAGTTTGATGTTTACTTTTTCATCCGTAAAAAGATTTATCGTATCCTGGGCAACCGGAATAAGATCTACTTTTTCAAGTTTTATGTTTGGCATTTTTGCAAACCGCGAAAACTCCGATGCAATTGCACTTAGGCTATCTACCTGGTTTAAAATAGTTGACGTAAGTTTTTCAAATATTTCCTCAAAGTTTTTAGATTTATCCCGGTAAGTTGCAATCATCTGCTGCACGGCAAGCTTCATCGGAGTAAGAGGATTTTTAATTTCGTGCGCTACTTGCTTTGCCATTTCTTTCCAGGCGCTTTCACGTTCCATCGCCGCAAGTTCCGCCTGGTTTCGCTGCAGTTCGCGCGTCATTGAATTAAAACTTGAAATCAGATCCCGCAGTTCACCTATTTCTTTATTTACAAGTTCAACGTTTAAGTCGCCATGTCCCACAGCTTCAGTAGCTTTGGTTAATTTTCTTATTGGCGCAGATATTTTATTCGCAAGCAAGGTGCTTATAATAATTATAATAATAACTGCGAACGAATAAATTCCGAAGAGGAAAACATCTACATCAATAAGGGAAAAAGTAATTTTAACCTTGTTAAAAGCTTCATTAACGCCAATAATAAATTCTTCTCCGTTAATATTTATTTTCTTATAGAATGCGCTGTATGAATAATTCTCCACTTTTTCTTCAGTCAGAAATTCGCGGTAGCTTAAATAGTTTAATTGGTAATAAGCTTTAGGATCTAATTTATCGGGAAACAAACCGATTGCATAATACTGTTGATCGGAATTAAAAATTAAATTTGAAGAAGAATAAACGCCGTACGAAATTCCTAATTCTCTGCCGGCATTCGAAAAAGCAGTAGTTAGATCTCTATCATCATGTTTTGCTAATTGTGTCTTTATATGGTTTTCAATATAATTAATTCTTTCATCTAATTCGTTAAAAACAGCGAACCGGCTTCTTTCATCAACCACTTGACGATTGTAAATTGCAAGTATTACAACGGGAATAATTGAAATAACTAAAAATGAAATTAAAAGCTGTGCACGGAATGAATACTTGAAATATTTCAACCTCGACAGAAACAAAATCAAGAACAATATTACAATAAACAGTGAGTGAATTATGAAAATTTTAAAGAAGTTAAAAAGATTCCATGTAAAATGTTTTTCGCGCAAAAGCACCGCTGTTGTTTTCGTATGCTTATTAGTATTAATGCGCATAACGAAGGCGACATACATTTCATTATTTAAATTTAAGTTTAACCATGTTTCCTGATCGGGTGAAAAGTTGGCATTAAGAATTGGTTTTACCTGATCAAGCGAAGGGTAAATATCGCCGTAAACTGAAACGAGTTGTGTGTCTTCGAATTCAAATATTTTTATTTCACGAGGATCGATTACTGAATTCAGATAATTTTTGTGCGATTCGAGAAAAACCGGCATATTGCCCGAGCCGTAACTTTCAAGATCGAAACTGATAGAAGCTGCTATAAAACCCTTTAGAATATTTCTTTCCATTATTGGAATTATGCTTCCGAAAATTTTTTTATTTCTTTCGTTTTCGAATTCGGTGTCATAGGTTATTGCACTATCCTTTCGGAAATTTGCAGGAACTTGAGGAATATATTCGGCATTCATTCCTATTTCAAATTTACCGAGCTGTTTTTTATTTTTGTCTAAAAGTACAACTGTAGAATTCATTGCTTCGTGCTGCAGCGGACTTTGACTCCAAATTTTAAAAGCAATTGCATCGTAATTTGTTAATCTTTCTGAAAAGGAATTAGTAACTTCATCATTTTTCGATGCACTCTTAATAGTTTCCGTAACAAGAAATTTTAAAAGGTTATCATTAGGGCGGTTAATTTCAAAAGCAGTTGTTTTTAATGACTCACGTTCGAGTTCAAGATTAAAAAAGTTGAGGAGGGTAATTGAAATTAATGAAGCAATAACCGCCGCATAAACATAATTATAAACCGAATTACGGTCTTCAAAATAAACCCAGTAAGCAAAAACAAAAATTGCGGCAATAAAAAGAACGCTCATCAAAGGAGTTAGTAGCGGTTCTTTTTGTATAATGATGTAAATTATTCCTGCCGATTCTGCTAAAATTAATGCGAGCCAAAAGCTTAAAATCTTGTAACGCCGGTTTATCCATGAAAGACTGTATAAAATTGACAGCAAATAACTTCCGAGCAAAAGAACGATCGCAGTTCCAAGCATCAGAAGAGTCAAATTCATAACTAACGATATTTCATTCGGAAGTAAATTCGGTTCCCGGAAATAGCGCAGAGTTGAGTCGAAAATTATACTTTTAACTGATGCTGCAAATCCTCTAAAAGTTAAAAGAAAAAACAGTGCCGCTGCAGATGAAAATATAATTTTTAGCAGTTTATTTGTTCCGGATTTTTGTTTTAAACCGATATAATTTAATAGATGTGTGTAAACTTTTAATGAAAAAATTAAAACAAACAAAACGGTAATGAACAATTCGGCTGGAGATTTTACTATTCCCATACCGAATGCGGATGCAAAATAAGCAGGGTCTGTGAGTGGTCCTTCGATAAAATTGGATGGAAATTCCACTACAAAAATCAGCCATCTAAATAAGGCGAGGTAAGCGCCAAATAATAGTAGTTTTAATGATCTAAATTTTAATTGGTTATTTTCTCTTCGAAAGCCGAGTCCAAGGAAAAAAACGGCTAAAACAACAAGCGCCGACTGCACTTTAGTAACCTGCTGGTGGAAGTTGTTTATTGAAATTTCAAGCGCAGGTTTTATTAGAGTAACAAGACCAATTTTATTTCCCGCATTATTTAAAAGTTCAAAGGAATATTTTCTTCCATCTTTTGTTATTGAAGTAAAGGGGTTGTAATCAATGTAAAACTTTGTGAAGAAACGGTTGGATATTTCGTCGCTAAAATTAGTTTCGACATAGTACTCGTTTTGAAGAGAATAATGTTTTTCAATTTCGCGGCTAACTATAAAATAAAACTGATCGCTTTCAATTAAAAGGGTATCAATTACTGTAAGGTGTGTTATTATTTCTTTGCTATAAAAAAAAGTTTCACTAACCGGACGCTGCAGCGGAAATATTGCATTTTGAGGAACTGCAATTTTTCCGTTCCATGCAATTATTTTTCCGTTTGGCGCAACTACCTGTAAGGAATAATCTTTGTAAGTCTCCTTGTTGATTAACTCTATTAAGTCGCCGTAGGTTTTGCTTTTTGTGCTAAGATTTATGTGAAGTTGTTTTTTAAGCGCGCTTGAAACAGTAATAAGTTCAGACTGTCTTTCGTTGAATAGTTGAGTAACTGTAGATTGGATTTGAGAAATTTTTTCAGTCAGTTCGTCCTTCCAACTACTGCGTTTAAAATCCGACAAATAGGGGGTAATTATTCCTGTAAGCAGAATAATAAAAAAAATAAAAAAGACGATAGCAAAATATTTCCTATCGCCTTCAAATCTCTTTGAATGTTTTTTTACCATCAATTAATAGTAATTTGAGTTATTTTCCAGCCACCGCCGGCAGTTTTAAGTGAAATATAAACTTGAGCGATTTCTCTTTTCCCCTTCGATTCGAAAACATAAATTCCTGTTGCGTATGGATTTCTACCGCTTGCCTGCGTGTTGTTAAATTTGAAGGACACAACTTTTTTTATTTTAAAAAAATCTTCGAAAACATAAAAAGCCTGATTGGTACTGTAGTAACCGTTAATTCCATTTGAAAGGCTGAAGTACGTTTGAGGACCGAAATACCGTGATAAAGCCGAAACATCACCGTTTGAAATCGCTTCTTCAACATCTGAAAAAATGCTTTTTAATATTGGCGCGGTGTTCCTGCTCGAATCGAGTTTGTTAAAAAAGTTAGTATCCTGCGGATAAGCCATTAAATTAATAAGGCTAAAGATTAAAATGATTAACCATATATTTTTTCTAATTATCATCAGTATCTTTAGCCTAAATTTAATCAATAAATTAATGTAAAACCAAAAGAACATTTTTAAGTTATTCTAAATTATTCACTTCTTTTTGTCTTTCTTTCTTCAACAATATTTTTGAAAGATTTACGAACATCGGAGCCGGCTTTTGGTTTTAACATCGTGCTGCCGGGAACTAACTGGAATGCCCAGTCGAAAACGATTCTCTCGCGGGTGATATTTTTAACTCTAATTTTTGCAAAATGATTGTCCCACGTCCAGATAACATAAGTATGACCAATTATCGCTCTAACATCTTTTGTGGAGGACCAACCGGTTTCCGGAGCAAATGGAATGTCATATATATCTGTTGTTGCGCCCATGTCCTGTATGTCACTATCGTCCCAAACATTTAAGTAATATTGCCCTTGATAATTCTCAAAGAAAAAGTCGGAACTTAAATCATCATAAGGCACTGAAGAAAAACTTGTGAACGAATAACCCGAATTATTTGGATAATTTAGATAATCATAGATAGTCTGATTAAAACCTTCGGGGCGTGGAATTGCATACGCCACATCGTAACTCAACTCGCTTTCGTTTCCGTTGTAATCGTAGGCTGCTACTCCGTAAAATGTTTCTACTCCGTTTGCGGCTTCGTAATCTATAAAATAATTATCGCTCGTCGAACCGATTAAAGTATACCTTCCATCGTAAGTATCGCTGTAGTAAACATTATAACCGGCAACGTCATTTTCACGGTTATGTAGCCATGCAATATCTGCACGGTTATCACCGTTATAAACAACCAAGCCTTCAGGCGGAGCGGGCGGAGTGTTATCTATTTCGTAATAATTATTTGGATCGTTAATCTGGCAAGCCGAGAGAAATAATGCTGCGGCTGCAATTGATAGATATAAAGTTGTCTTTTTCATGGCATCACCTTCTATTAAAGTTCATATAGTGGTTTGCAAATCAAATGCCATAAATAAAGTGAGTCTAATGGTTATAAACAAAGCTTTTTAGTGTGTTGTGTACTAAATGGTGAACAGTTGATATGTATAAAAAAAAAGAGTAGTTCTTGGTAGAAACGGTAATTTGAATATGCCGGGAAGATCATGCAGATATTCAATGCTCATTCTTCATCCTTTAGCAAACGGATTGTACATTTTTCCGCAAATGAGTCAACTAAATTTCCAACATCTCATTTTTGTAAAACATTTTTTTGTTATTTACTACTGCAACGGATTTCCCCGTTAAAAGACGTTTGTCAAAAGGAGAATTTATTGATTTACTTCTGAACTTGCTGATATCAACAGTCCATATTTCATCAGGGTCAAGAATAGTTAAGTTAGCTTTTTCACCTTTTTGAAAAAGCGGTACCATTAGATTTAAAATCTTTCTTGGATTGACAGCAAACTTCTCAACAATTATTTGGAACGGGAGAATTTTTTTATGATAAAGTTCTGTCATAGCAATCCCGATCTGAGTTTCGAGACCGATTATTCCGTTAGGCGCATACTCGAACTCGGCTTCTTTCTCTTCAATCGAATGAGGTGCATGATCGCTTGCAATACAGTCGATTGTTCCGTCTTTTAATCCTTCGAGAATAGCATCCACATCTGCTCTGGTTCGAAGCGGGGGATTCATTTTATAATTTGTATCGTAAGTTTTCAATGAGTCATCCGTTAACGTGAAATGATGAGGAGTTACTTCTGCCGTTACGTTAAGCCCTTTATGTTTCGCCTGCCGCACTAATTCAACGGCATTTTTTGTGCTGATGTGAGCTATATGAACTTTCCCGCCGGTATATTCTGCAAGCATAATATCGCGCATAACAATTAAATCTTCTGCAACAGATGGAATTGGAGTGAGTCCGAGCAGCGTAGAATTTATGCTTTCATTCATTGCGCCCCCGGCAAGTGTTTCTTCCTCGCAATGTTCGATGATAGGGAGATTGTACATCTTAGAATATTCGAGCGCACGTTTAACAATTGAGGCGGTTTTTATTGGTGCGCCGTCATCCGAAAATCCCACTGCACCGGCTTCATGCAGTTCTGCCATTGGCGAGATAACTTCTCCTTTACGGTTAACTGTTGCTGCGGCAATTGGATAAACATCTACAAGATGTCCTTTTGCTTTTTTCTTTATCAACTCAATTACTTCAGCCGAATCAATTGCCGGTTCAGTGTTGGGCATGCAGGCAATTCCAGTAAAACCGCCTGCGGCAGAAGCATCGCAGCCAGTTACAACTGTTTCTTCATCTTCTCTTCCAGGCTCGCGTAAATGAACGTGCATATCAAAAAATCCTGGGGCAGCAACTTTGCCGGTAAAGTCGAGCTCTTTTGCATTGTCGGTTTCTTGTTTGGTTAAACTTCCAATCTTTTCTATTACTCCGTCAACAATCAAAATATCTTTCATCTCATCATCAAAGTTTTGAAGCGGATGCACAAGCTTTAAATTTCGTAATACTATTTTCATATTTTAAATTCCTTTTCTTAGTTCATTGTGCCGAGTAAATAAAGCACAGCCATACGGACTGCAACACCGTTAGTTACTTGCTGTAAAATTATTTGTCTATTACCGTCTGCCACTCCGGATGAAATTTCAACTCCCCGGTTAATTGGACCGGGATGAAGTATCAAAATATCTTTACCATTTTTTTCAAGACGTTCTTCGGTAATTCCAAAGTAGTTCGAATACTCACGCAGCGAAGGAAAATATTCGCGGGCTTTTCTTTCGAGTTGGATGCGGAGAACGTTAAGTACATCGTTTGCCTGAATAGCCTCATCAATGTTGTAATAAACTTTTACTCCAAGTTCTTCAATCTGGCGCGGGATCATTGTAGAAGGTCCGCAAACCGAGACTTCTGCGCCCATTGTTTTTAATCCGAAAATATTTGACAACGCAACCCGGCTGTGCGCAACATCGCCAACGATGCAAACCTTTAATCCCGCTAAACGCCCGAGTTTTTCGTGAATTGAATAGATATCAAGTAATGCCTGCGTTGGGTGTTCGTGTATTCCGTCGCCCGCGTTGATAATATTAGCATCGCAAAGTTTTGTTAGATAGAGAGGCGTTCCGGCTGCTGCATGGCGCACAACAACCATATCAACTTTCATTGCTTCGATGTTGCGGATAGTATCTTTAAATGTTTCACCTTTGCTAACACTGCTTGTAGATATAGAAAAATTAACAGTATCGGCAGAAAGTCTTTTTTGCGCAAGTTCAAATGATATTCTTGTGCGCGTGGAGTTTTCATAAAATAAATTTACGATGGTTTTGCCCTGTAGTGTCGGGACCTTTTTTACCGGACGTTCGAGCACCTCGCGGAATGTAGTTGCAGTATCGAGGATCAATTGTATATCTTCTTTAGGAACGCCCTGAAGACCCAATAAGTGTCTGCTTGATAAAGGCATATTATATCTCTTTCACTTTTATTGTTCTTTCGTGTCTATTAAATAAACAGCATCTTCTCCGTCATATTCCCGCATTTTTACTTTTACTTCTTCGTTAATTGATGTTGGGATATTTTTGCCGACGTAATCTGCACGTATTGGAAGTTCTCTGTGACCTCTGTCTATTAGTACGCAAAGTTGAATGGTTCCCGGTCTTCCCATATCCATCAGAGCATCAAGAGCAGATCGGACTGTGCGCCCGGTGTAAAGAACATCATCAATTAGTATGATGTCCTTTTCTGTTATGTCGAATGTTATATTAGAAACCGACACTTGCGGCTGTTTAAGCCGTGTTCTAAAATCATCACGATAAAGAGTAACATCAAGTATTCCGAGAGGAAGTTCGATACCCTCAATCTCTTTTATTTTTTCGAATAATCGGTTGGCAACAAATTCACCACGGGTACGCATACCCATAAGAATTAGGTTTTTGGAGCCTTTATTTCTTTCTAAAATTTCATGCGCCATTCTTGTAATTATGCGCTGAAGTCCGGTTTCGTCTATTAATTTTGCTTTTATGTCCATAAACAAAAAATCCCCCGCGGAAAAAATTCCTTGGAGGTTCCTTTCTATTAATTTGATATTTCCAAAATTAGTTCCTTTTCCATCTCTCTGTCTGGTCTTAAAGGTTAATAATAAATATTTGCTTGCGTACTAATTTATACCGTTGAAAATTAAAAGTAAAGTTAGAGGAGAATATTTTTTACCGAAAAGACTTTTAACGAGTGAAGGCATCCGTTTTAAAATATATTTCATCAACAAATCACAAAGTTTTTTTATTCAGCGTGTTGCCATAATTATCTTTTATTCCTAATTTGTTTTGTCTTTTTACACCAATATTTATTCACTAATTATAGGAGCCTCTTACTTGAAAAAGTTAGTTCCAATTTTCGTTTTCCTGCTTCTGCTCTCTTCCTTAATGCAGGCACAGCCAGAGGTAAGCACGCGCTTACTAAACGCAATGCGTAACAGCAACCCGGAAGATTATATACGTGTTCTTGTTTACTTGCAGGATCAGGTAGATATTCTTTCATTAGATGCAAAGTTATATAGAGAAAATGCTTCGCTCGAAAGAAGAGCGTATGAAGTTATAACAGCACTTCAGAATAAAGCTAATTCAACACAACCGGATATGATCGCTTATTTTGAAAACAATCTTGAAAACCGCTCAATATTCAAATATGAATCATTCTGGGTTGCAAATATGTTTATGGTTGAATGTAAATCTTCCATCATAAAAAATTTAATGAATCGTAGTGACGTTGGTCTTATGGATCTTGATGCCTTCCTTGAACTCGACCGCCCTGTTGATATAAGACCTGCGGAAACTTTGGTTGGAAGTGAACCCGGATTAAAAATAATTAACGCAAATAAATTATGGGCGCTCGGTATAACCGGGCAGGGTCAAATTGTGCTCGATATTGACACCGGAGTTGACCCCACACATCCGGCTTTGAATTACAAATATCGCGGTAACCACGTTCCATCTTCTCAAGCATGGTTTGACCCTGCAGGCACGACTACACCGAGTGACTGCGATGGACACGGCACGCACACAATGGGAACAATGACCGGGAGATCTGCCGCAGGCGATACGGTTGGCGTAGCCCCGGATGCCGAATGGATCGCAGCAAAAACTATCTGCACAAGTCCGCATACTGCAAACTCAATTGCAGCTTTTCAGTGGTCGATGAGCCCTGATGGAAACCCAAACACGATTGATGATATGCCAGCAGCAATCAGCAACAGTTGGTACGATCCTAATACTACCAATGAATGCTCCGGTATATATAAAACAACTTTGGATGCTGTAGAAGCTGCGGGAATAGCAGTTGTATTCTCAGCCGGAAACAGCGGATCCGGAGCTTCAACAATTACTAAACCAAAAAATATTAACACAGATGAAGTTAACATTTGGGCAACCGGCGCTATAAGCGGCGCTTCCTATCTTGGAGGCAGCACCAATCCCATCGCAAGTTTTTCAAGCCGCGGTCCATCTCTTTGCGGCGGAACAGGTTCATTGTTAATAAAACCTGAAGCTTCTGCACCAGGCGTTGGTGTTCGATCATCTTACCCAGGCGGCGGATATACTACAATGGACGGAACATCAATGGCAAGCCCTCATGTAGCTGGCGCTGTTGCATTATTAAAATCTTTTGCACCTAATCTTACGGGTAAACAAATTAAAATGGCTCTTTATAATACAGCTAAAGACCTTGGAACACCCGGCGAAGATAACACTTATGGAATGGGTTTGATTGACGTTTACGCTGCATTCATCTCATTAGGTACGCCGGATAACACTCCGCCTGATCCGATTACTGATCTTTCCGTAATTGATCCAACTTCAAATTCTCTTACTTTATCCTGGACAGTTCCATTCGATTCTTCTATGAACGGCGTTACAGGTTTTGATATTAGAATGTCGAACGCGCCTATTTCTGATTCAGCCACTTTTTACGCTGCTGCAGAAATACCTTTTACCGGACAGGTAGACACAGCCGGTGCGATCGAAACTATTACAGTTTCCGGTTTAAGTTTTTCTACGACGTATCATTTTGCAATAAGAGCAAAGGACGTTTGGACTAACTGGTCTAATATTTCAAATCCTGCTTCCGGTTCTACATACGGAGCGCCGCAAGTTTCAGTAACTCCAACAAGCTTGCACAGAGTATTGATGAACAATCAAACTTATATTGATACTCTGCACATCGGTAATGTTTCTGTTAACAATTCCACATTAGATTATTCAATTACATTGGACAATAATACATTCCCCACAAATTCGATTAAGGTTAAAATTGTACCTAATTACGTTGCCGATCAGGATGCAATTGTTGGAACCAAAGATAAACCTTCCGAAACAGGCGGTTTAAGCATTGAAGGTTCTGGCGGTCCGGATCTATTCGGTTATGAATGGATTGACAGCGACGAACCAAACGGTCCTGCTTATGTCTGGGAAGACATTTCTACAACCGGTACGCTTGCAAATACATGGACGCCTACCGGAACCTACGATCCGAAGGATGAAGGATATGCAGGTCCTCTCCCACTTGGTTTTGATTTCAAATTCTACGGTGCAACACAAAATCAAATTTATGTAAGCAGCAATGGTCCGTTGTTATTCTCAGCGCCTGCTGCTAATATTTTTACAAATGCGCAGATTCCTTCAGCCTCAGCCCCGAACGGTTTAATTTCAGCTTTCTGGGATGACCTTGACGGCAGAACACAGGGCACTGTTCACTACAAACAGGATGGGAATAAATTTATTGTTCAATTTACTGCATGGCAGAAGTATTCTGCTACAGGTTCATTAACATTTCAATATGTTTTGTATTCTTCCGGAAAAGTAATGATTTATTATAAAGAGATGAATGCTACATTAACCTCGGCAACTGTTGGTATTGAAAACCTAACAGGAACTGATGGTTTGCAAGTTGCTTATAATGCTGCTTATGTTAAAAATAATCTCGCATTAAAATTTTCCGCCGATCCCGATTGGCTTGCTTCAAACAGTACAGGCGGGATGTTGATGAACGGAACATCAGCAGATGTTTTACTAACATTTAACGCAGAGGATTATCCGGCTGGTAATTACGGCATAGATGTTATCTTCACAAGTAATGATCCGCTAACTACAACCGTAACCGTTCCAGTTACAATGGAGATTGTTGCAATACCAGTTGAGCTAACTTCATTTACAGCAGTTGCAGAAAAGAATGAATCAGTTCTTAACTGGTCGACCGCCACCGAAACAAATAACCGCGGATTCAGCATCGAAAGAAAATCATCTAAAGATGTATGGAAAGAGGCAGGATTTGTAAACGGCGCCGGTACTTCAACAGAAAATGTTACATACTCATTTGTTGACAAAAACATGAGCGTTGGGAAATACATTTACAGATTAAAACAGGTTGACCTCGACGGCACATACGAATACAGCGGTGAAGTTGAAGTTGAAATTTCCGCTCCAACGGTTTATTCGCTTTCTCAGAATTATCCTAATCCATTCAATCCTGCTACAGTAGTTGAATACTCTGTTCCAGAAAAAGCAGAAGTTACGATAACAATATTTTCATCAATTGGTGAACTTGTTAAAACGCTTGTAAACGGCACGGTTGAAACTGGATATCACAAAGTTTCCTTTAACGCTTCGGAACTTACTTCCGGTACATACATTTACCAGATAAGAGCCAAAGGCAGCAACGGAAATTATGTTGAATCCAAGAAGATGATGTTTATCAAATAGTGCCAAATGTACAATTTGCAATGTACAATTTGCAATGTACAATGTACAATGTACAATGTAATTTGAATTGAGAGCAGGATGTTTTTAACTCCTGCTCTTTTTATTTTTAAATTATTAACTCACCTTACGCAATATGATCCGTTAGCTAACGGATTCAAATTTTGTGGGGGCTGTCCTAAAAGTTGAAAAAGTCATTGCGAACGAGTCCTCGAGTGAAGCAATCTTTTGTTTTTAATTTAAAATTGAGATCACTTCATCCGGCAGCCGCCAATCTGCGTAAGGTGAGGAATTAAATAATTACGGACATCGCATCACAAAACTTGAGAAACAAAGAGTATGATGCTCAGTAAAACCGAAACGGTCTCAACAGTTCACTAAGCTGTTAAAATGTTTTTTATCTTGTAACGTTCCATGTTTTTTCTCTGCTTATAATTTTAATGCGGAACAGTCGCGAATGTTCCCTGCATAACTTTTCTACAACCTGGCAAATTGAAGACTAAATATTCTTACCATTTTACACAGTCCGCCGCCGCGGCAGATTTTTGCTGACTTTCTAATTTCCTCTGATTCCTGACGACTTAAAACTATTTGCATTGCTGTATAAAATTATTATGTTTGCACACATGAAATTATTATTCACTCAATATTTCCTTTTCACAAGGTTGCGCGAAGATAGAAAAATTATTAAGGATGAATGGATAAAACAGGTCATTACAACTCCGATTCGAAAGGAGATACAAACTGATAAACGAATAAGGTATTGGGGAAAGATTAGTGAAGCCGGAGACAAGTATCTCCGTGTAATTTTGTTAGAGGATGGAATTACCTAACATAACGCTTTTTTTGATAGAACCTTTAAGGAATAAACTATGCAGATTATTTATTTTAACGACACCGATACCGTCCACATGAAATTAACTGAAAAAGTACCTGTTGAGACTCGTGGATTAGATGAAAATATTTATATTGATATAGATGCCACCGGTGATATTGTAAGCATGACTATTGAACATGCAAAAGAAAAAGCTAATATCAATAATTTTTCATTCCAACAAGAGTTTGCCGCTTCAACCGAAGCATAGTACATACCCAATAGCCATCCTTTCCTGCACAGATTATTATTGCCGACTGATAACTGCAACCTCTTTACATTGCAGTATAATATTATTATGTTTTCACAAACAAAAGTTTTACAGTTTAATTAAAACAATCAACAGAGATATTAAAGCTCCGCTGGTTTTAGGAGAAGGTTATTATGGCAAAAGTAATGCAGCATAGCAAAAGACAACTTCCATTATACGTTGAAAAAGACGAAGACGGTTTTTATGTAATTGAATGTCCCCTTTTTGAAGGTTGTTATGCTCAAGGTAAAACGATAGATGCGGCACTTAGAAACATTCGTGAGGTTATTGACTTAATACTTGAAGAAAATCAAAACCGGAAACTTCTTCGCGCATACAAACCGCAAGAATTTAGTTTGCATACCATAACAATATGACGAAATTAACTCCGCCGCATGGTAGGCGGGTAATCGCTGTATTAAAAAAAGCTGGCTACAAGTCGTAAGGCAAAAGGGGAGTCATATTCGGTTACATTGCCCCGGTAAAACTTCTATAACCGTCCCCAACCATATTATCGGAATCGGTTTACTGCGTAAGATTTTAAGGGATGCAGAACTTACACCGGAAGAATTTAACCAATTGATTTAACTGACCGCAAGAATCTATAGTATTAACTTTTAAATCTTTGTTTTTTGTGTCAAGATATTTTTTATGTTTTTAATTTTTAATTTTTAATTTTTAATTTTTAATTTTTAATGCCGTATTTTTGACAATGCAATATTTAAATAGTATTTTGAAACAGAAAAAGATTGGCGGTTTAACATCCGTAGGTGTTTTGAACTTAATTAACTTTTCAATCATACGAGGTTCGTTATGAAAAAACAGGCGCTTCTGTTTATGCTTATTTCGTTCT
>Ga0100385_1002596_pt1 | contig 16880 bp, 9 predicted proteins | sample CryGeymeta201509_FD_81543 | JGI IMG/M metagenome (GOLD analysis project Ga0100385, IMG submission 81543) | Groundwater microbial communities from Crystal Geyser aquifers in Utah, USA - Crystal Geyser metaG 2015-09 | ecosystem: Environmental > Aquatic > Deep subsurface > Groundwater | place: USA... | reverse complement strand
TAATGTTTTTGTATATTGAACATGTGACAAGCGATACAATAAAAATCAAAATGGAGAACCCTATAATTATAATATACGATGCTTTTATAGCTCGTCGAATTGAAATCAACATGGAATCTATATTAGGCAAAAACCTAATAAGACGAAAGAATTTAAAAACTCGAAAAACTCTTAACGTTAAAAATACATTAAGTTCAAAAATATTGTGGCTATAAAAAACAGCCCCTAATGAGGGAATTGAAATAAGCACTAAAATAAAATCGAGTTTATTCCAACCATTTGAAATGTATTTTTTAAAACCATTATCGGCTGTTTTTATAAACATTTCGATAACAAACAATGCTGTGAAAATAGGTTCGATGTAGTCGAGCACATTTCCACGAATCTCAAATTCTTGAATAAAAATTAGTAATGCATTTCCAATTATTAAACCTAATATGCATAATTCATTTAGGAAGAACTTCTTAATTTTGCTCATGATCTTATTTTACTCTTGCCATCAACTCTTCAATACTCTCAAAAATCGCCTCAATATCTCCCTTATCCGCAAGCTCTACAATACCATTAATTGTTGAAATACAATGCTTTAATGTAATTGACGATTTCTTCATTTACTTGTGGATTTACGACTGTAAATTATTAATATTTTATAAAATCCAAATCTATAGAAATTATTAATACAAATGTTTTTTTTAGAAGTATTTAATTAAAACTTTCAAATGTTGTTTATCTTAAGTTCTGTAAAAAGTCAGCTTTAGTTTTTTTCAGATCGGTTTTAATTTTACTAAGTCAAATTTATTTTGGTGAGCATTTTTTTCTTTGTAGCAAAACTCTGATTTGTAAGCTTTGGTGCTGCTATGTACGTATTATTCCTTTTCACTTAAGACCTCAAAATTCAAATAAATTGTAATGCCATTTTCATCTACAATAGTAAGAAAGTGCTTGCCTTTCGAGGGATTCAACGCCATTTCATGAATATTCTGAGTACTTCCAGCGAAGATATTATCCAAATGCCAAAAAATTGTAGTAGATGCTTGGCGATGAGTAACTTTAAAAATTATTGCCGATTGCTTTCCAGTAAATTCCTTTGGAATAAAAACCTTTGTAAGAGCCGATGGTGGCGGATAAATAAATTCCATAATCTTTGTTGAATTTTCAAAGCAATCTTTTCGCAATGGCGGAGGACTTACATAATCAGGATTTTTGGTTTTATAATAAAATTCGTACACCGGCGGCAAAACAAACCATGGCACATTTACCATATTGGAAACCTTCTCGCAGCTACTATTTACCTGATATTTTGAACTTTGGTCGAGATGAAGCAATTTGTGATAAGGACAAAGTGGCGAATATGAAGAGTTGTATGTTAACCAAGATTTATAAGTTTCTTGGCAATTAGGACCAGCCCTAAAGCCACTTTTATTGCAAATCTCCAGCAATACCATCTCATCTTTCGGTGGTGTAAACCAAGTTGTATCGGGCAAAATATTGAACACATCAAACATTATTGGCGCCGCTGTAGTTAGTCCTGTCATCCCTGGCCGTCCCTCACCATCGGCATTGCCCACCCAAACGCCTACAACATATTTTGGAGTTACTCCTATTGACCATGCATCGCGGAAACCATAGCTAGTGCCAGTCTTCCACGCAATTTTTTCGGAACAAGAATACAGCTTCCAGCCAGTTTCATTTATTGGCCTATTTACATCCAATAGTGCATTGAAAGCCTCAAAAATTGCCGAGGCAGAAAGTACCTTTGTGCGATCAGGTTTTGCTTTATTTTCTGGTGTTGAAAGATAAAATGAAGGATGCCAATCACCTCTATCATAACCATTTGTGCGATAATTATTCAGCACACGTGCCATTGATGCATAAGCAGCAGAAAGCTGCAAAAGGTTAACTTCTGCTCCTCCAAGAATCAATGTCAAACCGTAATTATCCGCGCTACGATTTATTGTTGAAAAGTTGAGCTTTTGAAGCAAACTTAAAAATTTTTGAATGCTATATGTGCGCAAAAGCTTTACTGCTGGGATATTTAAAGAGCGTGCTAATGCCTCGGATGCAGGCACCAAACCATCGTAACTTAAATTAAAATTCTCGGGTTTATAACCAGCAATTTGGGTAGGTATATCTGGCACCAACATTTGTGGAAGTAATTTTCCTTCATCGAACAAAGCAGCATAAAGAAAGGGCTTTAAGGTAGAGCCTGAACTCCTTGATGATGTTATAATATCTACAAAATGACTTCCAGATTCCTGATTTTCTATCAGTCCAGTGTTGCCTTGATAAACCAAAATATTGCCACTTTTTACATCTAAAACCACAATGGCAGCATTACTTATACTATTGACTGCTAAATTTTTAGCATAGCCTTCTAATATTTCACCAACAATATTTTGAAGTTTAAAATCCAAAGTAGTTTTAATGTTTTCGCCTTTCTTTTCAAGGTTTATTTTTTCGCAAAGATGAGGAGCAACATTAGGCAGCGGAAAAACATTTTCTGGAAGTGCTTCCTGAACCGCCAATTTATAACTTATCTCGTCAAAAACTCCTTGCTTAAATAATCTACCAAGCAAACGATTTCTTTTGTTCAAAAGTTGCTTTCTATTTTTTCCGGGATGAATCAAGGATGGTGCATTGGGCAATACCGCCAAAGTAGCAGTCTCAGCCCAGCTTAACTCAAAAGGGCTGCGATGATAATATCGCCAAGCGGCAGCATTTAAACCTACCACATTGCCACCAAAGGGAGCATTGGAAACATAAAAATTTAAAATTTCCTCTTTTGAATATGATAGCTCAAGCCTAGTTGCCATAATTATTTCCAGAATTTTGTACCAAAGATTTCTGCTGCTGTGCATTGAAGACATTCGGGCAACTTGCATACTTATTGTCGAACCTCCACTTACAATTTTACCTGCTCTAATATCTTGATATCCAGCTTTTGCAAGCGAAATTAAATTAACTCCAGGATGATAATAAAAATACCTGTCTTCAAATGCAGTAATACACTTTTTGAATTTTTCTGGCATCGAATCCATTGGCGGAAATCTCCATTGACCATCATCGGCGATACGCGCTCCCATTAGATTTCCGTCGCTACTTAAGACCACCGTAGCCATTGGATTATTGAAAATTTTATGTGGTAATGAAAACCAATAAACCAATAGCAGAATGGCTATTGCCACAGCTATAATTTTTTTTCTTTTAGTAAGTTGAATTTTCAATCGACAAAAAATTTAATTCTTTATCACTTCTACCCAGCCTCCTGGAATAACTGCTTCAATCCTATTGTTATACATGGAGCCGCAAATTGTTGCTGGTAAATAATATTTGCCTTCATAAGCAGCATTGAGCATCACCGTGAAAGTGGCAGTTTCATGTTTCTTTAATTCAAAGAATGTCAGTACTCTATCATCGCGGATATCTTGATAATTGGACAGAGATTGTGCACTTTTACCCCCAATATCGAATAATCTGCTATTAATTATTTCCCAACCAGAAGGGAAAATTTGACTCAGAGCCAAATCCTGATAATCACCTAAAAAAGCAGGATTGACAATTGTAACAACAGCCTTAAAATCAGTTCCTTGTTTTATTTTATAAGGGTTTATTTTATTTCCCGACATATCATAATATGCCGTTATCAATTTCAAATTATCGCTCTTGGCAACTTCTTTACCTTCGGCTGGCCGCCCTTTTATGGTAATGCTTACATAATTGATATTCTTGGAATTGTTAACTAATACTATCGACTTCTTAGCGCCAGTTGTAAGAGCAATTTTTTTGGAAATAATATTTCGATTCGATTTGTATAAATTGATTTTCGAATCCATCAGAAGGCTTATGTCGAGGCCTTTTGACGCATTCATTTTGCCAAAAAATTCGGATACTGCCATCAGGCTCATTGCCGTTGTTTGAGTGCTCATCCAATTATCAGAGGCCAAATCTTTAGCTACTTTTTTTATCAAAGCGAAGGCTTCCGCTTTTTTGCCAATATTTTTTAGAACTAAAGCTTTTAAGGCATCATCACGTGTGGAACTTCCATAAGAATAGTCGTAATAATCTGCTGGGAAAGATGTTGAAATAAAAGGCATTTGAAAAATTTTCAAGGCGGCAGTTTTCTGATTTACAAGCATATAAGCACCAGCAAGCATAATTCTCGCACGCTCTTCAATATTGTTATTTTCTCTCATTCTATTCATGGCGCCAAGTTCCGAATTTCCTGCCATAGCTAAAAGATACAGCCTATAAGCTTGGTTCATATCGCCGCCATTCACATCATATCTCACCCAACTATTTGCCGCGGACTTTTGAAATTTAACCCATTTTTCAAGCATGCCATTAGGAAGATTATAACCCTTTTCTTTAGCTTTCAGCAAAAAGTGCCCAGCATAATTTGTTCCCCATTGATTTACAAAATCCTGTCCTGGCCAATAAGAAAAACTGCCATTTGAAAGCTGAAATTGTCTTAAATTATTTAAAGTAGCCTCTATATTTTTTTGAATTTCTGCCTTTTGCCCTTGTGTCAATTCCAATAACTCTTGCAAATAAAGCTGCGGAAAAGCCGAAGAAACAGTTTGCTCTATGCATCCGTAAGGATAGCTTATCAGATAATCAAGTCTTTTCTCCAAATTAAATGATGGAATAGAAGAAATCTCAATCGTTGCGCTGTTACTGCCAGCAATTCCAAAAGGCCTGAGGTTGGCAACCCACCTTGCACCACCTGAAAGAATAGTATCTTTAACAATAGAATATGGTTGGTTGGGATTTCGCACATCTAATTCAATATCGTAGGTGGCTTTTAGGTTTCCACTAATGGCAAGTATATGAGCGGTGGCTTTTCCTGTGCCTGAGTTCACTTTCAAAGCGAAAGTTGCCATCTTTTCTCCTTCCTTAGAAAAGTGAATTTTCTGAGAATTATTTCCAATAATTTTCAATAATTTATTGGTAGAAACACTCAGCATTACATCTTTTACATTTTTGTTCATGGCAAAGATAGTTACTGGCAATTTAACTTCTTCATTAGGTCCAAGCACACGAGGTAAAGTAGATAAAATCATGAGGTCTTTCTTTACCGGCACTGTTTTTTCGGCATTTCCATAAGCTCCCTTTTGCCCAGCAACCACCATCACTCTTACTGAGCCAATGTAGTTAGGCATGATAAATTTATGTACTTTTTTCTCGCCAGCTTTTAAGGTAAAAGGGCCTACAAAAAATACTACTGGCTTAAATCTGTTGGTTTTATTTTTTGAAGGGTCTTTTATTTCGTCGCCACCGCCAACAGAAAAGGCGTTTTCAAGCCTTGCTCCATAAGCACCAATTACAAAATCGTACATATCCCAAGTGCGTATAGAAATAGCTTCGCGAGAATAAAATCTTTTCCATGGATCGGGAGTGCGAAAGCCAGTTATATCAAGCAATCCTTCATCAACAATAGCCAAAGTATAAGTCATAGAGCGTCCTTTTTTCTCTGAAACATTTACAGCAAATGCTTTCTCAGGTTCCAATTTATTTGCAATTTTTATATTGGGTTCCAGCCGAGTATTCGGATCTTCCACATCAATAGGAATAACTCCATACATTCGAATTGGATTGTCGTTAATAGTCTGATTATGTGGCTGTATGAGGCTGATATGAATAAAAATATTTGGCGCCATATCTTTGGTAATGGGTATTTTGAAACGAGTTTCATTTTGTGATGTTTTTACCCAAAAAACTTTCAATATTTCTGAGCCTTTTTCGAGACTCACCAAAGCCCTACCATTTTTGGAAGATGGAATAACAATCTCAGCCTCTTGCCCTACATTATAATTTTCTTTGTCGGAAGTAAAAGCCAACATAGTTGCTCCCTCACCTTGGCCACCAACGCTACCATACCACTCAGAAAAATAAGCTGTAAAAGCTGAAATATGACCACCATTTTCATCAGAAACCATTACCAAATAACGGCCATTGTCTTGCCAGTTTTTATACGGGAGTTTGAATTTCAACTCCGCCTTTCCTTTGGAATTGGTACTTAAATATTCGCTTAAAACTCTCGATGAGGAACTGCTATTAATATAATTTGCTAAATTGTCGTTGTAAGAATCCCACCACCAACGCCATTGGACTTTGTAAATAGTAATGTGAACCCGTCTATTTGGCAAGATATTGCCTTTATCGTTCACCGAAACTATTCCCAACTTCTGAAATTTGTCGATAGAATACCAGCCTTGCTGTCCCTCTGAAAGCATCTTGGTGCCTATATAACAATCGTATGGTGAATAAGTTATATTCTGGGTCATAATGCTGAAATCTCCACCTTTTTCAAAAATTCGTGTTGTAAAAACTGCCGCCAATTGTCCAGGAGCATCAGTAGAATTAATGTTCAATGAAAGGTCTTTAATTCCATCAGCATTGAGCTCACCGGAAGCAGCATCCATTTCTTCTGATTGAAAATCAGCGAATTGATTATCAAAATTGTATTGCTTAAATTTATTAAATATGCTATTGTTTTTATTTAGTTTTAGCTTCACATCATATCTAAGATTCGACGCTGGTGCACCATGTAACCATTTAGCTTCGAGACGAAAAGTTTTTGATAAGTCATTCTTGCTAATCTGGTCGCCACCAAAATCAATATTGCCTTTGATTCTATTGGGTTTTATGGTTTCAATTTTGATATTTTTGCTGAAGACTGCGCCTCCTGCCTTAACTTTCAATGTCCAATTTCCTGTCGGCGCCTTATCATCAGTTTTGCTATAAAAAGGGTAAAATCCATTTTCACCATTTTTCACCACTCTACTTTCAATAAGCTGATTTAGTGGATTATAAAGACTAAAAATTATTGGATAATTATTGGACAATTGATTTTCTTTATCTTCAAGAATAAAAGTTAAGTAGAAATTATCGCCAGGTCGCCACACAGAACGCTCACCATAAATATATCCTTTCATTCCCTCCTGCATCTTCATCCCACCTACATTAAAATTTGAAAGCGATAGCGCCCTACCATTATCAAGTTTAAGATAGCCTTTTTGGTCGCCTTTGGACACAACCGCAAAATATGGTTTGTTTTTTACGTCCTTAAACAAGATTCCATTTTCATCAGTTTTGCCTTCGGCAATCAACTGTCGTTGAAAATTATAGAATTTAACTGTTGCATCTGGCACAGCATCAGTGGTTTTAAGGTCGGCAACAGCTACATAATACTTGTTGGTGGGACTGCCTTTTGCTGTTATCCCTAAATCTGAAACAAGGAGATTTTTACTCACCCAACGTTCTGGATTAAAGTAGGAAATATTACAAGGATTTTCCTGTTCTCTCCAATCATAACCATCGGGATAATCCCAATACCAATAATATTTTTCCTCGTCATAAGATTTCATTTCTTTTTTTACTTCTTCCGAATATTCTTGGTCGCTGAGAGAAGCTTCCTTTAAGTTGCTTACAGCGCATTTGTAGGTAGAATATGACTGTCTAAATTGAATTTCGACGCGATAAATTGCACCAGATTGGATGTTAATATATTTGGAAAGGTCAACTTTAAAGGTATTCCATTTATCCAAATCGGCCATAGTTTGATTTCTCAGAGATACTTTTTTCTGAAAAATTAATCTGCCAACACGGCTAATATTTTCAGCATCATCCATACTATTTTCTTGCAGAAAAAACAAGACATTATCCTCATATATTTGTATGATTCTTAAGTCGATAGCATCTAAATTTACAGCCTCAAAAGGAAATATAAGTCCTTCAGATGAAGGCATAATCACGCCTTTGCCAAGGAGTTTAACAGCGGGTTTTATGCTTTCAAAAGTTAGTTCGTATTTCAGCGATGACTTAAGCTTGTGCGATAAAAGATTTCTTATTCCTTTATTCAGATGCAATGTCTGCTTTCCTTTGAGCAGGGAATTGAAAGTTACAATAATTTTATTTCCATCTATGGATAAATTTGGGTCTGGAATATTATCGAGATACACTAATCCATTTAGGTTTTGATCGGGCAAAAGAGGGTCGGAAAAAGTAATTGTAATAAGTTGATTATCGCCATTGGTAGGCTTAGCAGATAATACCACATATTCTCTGATACCAGGAATTTTTTGCTGTAGGTTAGATACTTTATCTGCATAAATTTTTTGTCCGGCAAAATTTATTTTCAGCTCAGTGCTTTTTTCCTGTCGTGAAATGCTATCGATGGTGAACTTATGAATTAGGCCATTTGCATCGTGAATCCATTTCGGTTTTTGGTTTTTGTCGAGATGTGTAATCTCCAAAGCATTTTCAATAAGCTTATTATCAACAATATCTGCAGTGATGACAGCGCTCTCGTACTTATAATAAGCCATTTCTTCAGGATATGTTGAAAGTTGTCCTTCGGCAAAACGATATGCTTGAGCAATGGTTTTTATTTGATATTTCATAGTCGCAAACTCCTTCGGCACCTCTGCAATTTTTGCCAATTCAAATTCCACAGTATAAATTGAGTTATACTCAAGAGGTTTTTCAGGAATAAATTCTATGGTACGTGAGTCAATCCATAATGCTTTGCCTTTTACAGTAGGGCTAAAGTTAAAGAGATTCTTGCCCACTGGAGTTCCTGGAGTAATGCTGTCGGAGTATGATTGTTGAAGCTGGATAATAAAATGACTTCCAATTGAAAGGTATTCACCAGAAGTGTAGCTCATTACATATTTCTCGAAGCCAGGTTTAACTTCCAACAACTGAGTATCTCGATTTCCACAAGAAAACAGAATTACAAGAGTAAGTACGAGAAACCAATTAATTTTTTTCATGTTTTCAGTTTTTTTTGATAATATTTACAAATATTGATGAATTACCTTTGATAACTTAATGAAGTTTACTTGCAATATAAATATAAGAAAATCAGCATCAAAACTAAGAAAATATTTTAAAGAGACACTGATTATTTTAATTGATTTTTCTGATGATAATAAAATTGATTTTGAAAAGAATTATTGGAATGATTAGCATGATTGAATTTTCGAGAGATAAGCGAGCAACGAAAAATTCCTGAGGTTTCGGGCTTCACTCGCAAACCTCCAAACCTCCAAACCCGCAAGCCTGCAAACACTACCCCCACTCCAAATAAAATTGTGAAAGAAAATCCTCCATAAACTTATGTCTTTTTTCGGCAATTGTTTTTGCAGCATCAGTATTCATTAGGTCTTTAAGAAGAAGAAGCTTTTCGTAAAAATGATTTATTGATGGGGCGGTAGAGTTTTTATAAGCATCGAAAGAAGTATGGCAAATGGGCTTAATAAATGGGTCGTAAATAGGATGTTTCTTAAAGCCACCGTAAGCAAAAGCGCGCGCAATACCAATAGCACCAATAGCATCCAACCTATCGGCATCTTGAACTATCATTCCTTCAAGGCTGCTCATTTTTGTTGGCACTCCAGCTCCTTTAAAAGAAATCTCCTTTACAATATCTACAATTTTTTCGACTTTCCCCTCATATAAAGAAAAGCTTTTCAAGATTTTAGCAGCAGTTTCTGGACCCACATTAGCATCACCATTATGAAATTTATGGTCGGCAATATCGTGCAAAAGCGCGCCAGCTTCCACCACAAAAAAATCAATATTTTCAATGCTTTCCGCTATCTTTTTGGAAGTCTTCCAAACCCTTTCTACATGATACCAATCATGACCAGATCCTTCACCCGAAAGTTCAGATTCTACTTGCTCTTTAATGCTCTTTAAAGCCTTAACTTCTTGTATGTTCATAAAACAAAAGTATAGATTTCATAAATATTCATGACATAATAGTAGTCTCTAAAATATTATTTGATTTTTTAAAAAATTATTTATCTTTGCAGCCCCATTTGAGGGAGATTGACCCATGGTGTAACGGCAGCACTACAGATTTTGATTCTGTCAGTTCAAGTTCGAATCTTGGTGGGTCAACGTAATCTTATGCAAGGGTTTAGCAGGTGTAAAACCTCATGTAAGGAGTTAAGGTTTTGAGGGGACTGAGTCCCCTCTTTTTATATTTTTTGATTTATTTTATGATAGATAAGAGTAAAATATTAGACTTAGTAAATCAGCGAATTGTTGAAACAGATATTTTTGTGGTAGATATTAGCGTATCTGCTTCAAATGCTATCCGCGTTACTATTGATGCCGATTCCGGAGTCTCTATCGAAAAATGTATAGATATAAGCCGCCAAGTGGAACATAATCTTGATAGAGAAGCTGAAGATTTTGCTCTCGAAGTTACTTCCTTCGGACTCGATCAATCTTTTAAAATGCTACGCCAATATAATAAAAATATTGGAAGAGATGTGAAGGTGTTCCTTAATGATGGGAAAATTGTAAAAGGCACACTTATAAAGGTTTCTGAAGATTTTATTCGCTTAGAAAAAATCTTGACAAAAAAAGAAATCAAAGAAAATGTTGATGAAATATTAGACCTTGATTTAGCATCGATTAAAGAAACAAAATTAGAAATAAGTTTTAAATAGAATATAGAGATGGATACTGTAAATTTAGTAGAATCGTTTTCGGAATTTAAGGAATTCAAAAATATTAATCGTCCAACGATGATGAGAATATTGGAAGATGTTTTTCGTAGCGTATTATTCAAAAAATACGATGATAACGACAATTTCGATATAATTGTGAATGTTGACAAAGGCGATTTGGAAATATGGCGCTACCGAAAAGTCGTTGCCGACGACGAATTTGAAGACGACAATACTCAAATTGCTTATAGCAAAGCAATAAAAATTGAGCCCGATTTCGAAATTGGCGAAGAGGTTTCTGAGGAAATAAAACTATCAGACTTTGGCCGTCGTGAAGTTCTCGCAATACGCCAAAATCTTGTAGCCAAAATTCAGGAATATGAAAATGATAGTGACTTCAAAAAATATAAAGATAGGGTAGGGGATATTATCACTGGCGAAGTATATCAAGTTTGGAAAAAGGAAATTTTGATAATAGATGACGACGGCATAGAACTAATTCTCCCAAAATCGGAGCAGATTCCATCAGATTTTTTTCGCAAAGGTGATACCGTAAAAGCTATCGTGCTTAAAGTAGAAATGAGAAATGGAACTCCAGTAATCATACTCTCCCGTACTTCTCCTGTTTTGCTCGAAAGATTGTTTGAAGCTGAAGTCCCTGAAGTGTATGATGGACTTATTACCATTAAAAATATTGTTCGCGAGCCAGGCGAAAGAGCCAAAGTTGCAGTAGAATCTTATGACGACAGAATTGACCCTGTTGGTGCCTGCGTTGGCATGAAAGGCTCACGTATTCATGGCATTGTGCGCGAATTGAGAAACGAAAATATTGATGTAATTAATTATACTTCTAACTTACAACTATATATTCAAAGAGCATTAAGCCCAGCAAAAATATCCTCTGTTACTCTGGATGAAGTGAATAAAAGAGCCGATGTTTATCTAAAACCTGATCAAGTTTCTATGGCCATTGGCAAAGGCGGTTTTAATATAAAACTTGCCGGCAGATTGACAGGCTATGAAATTGACGTTTATAGAGATACCGACGAAGACTTCGAAGATGTTGACATTCAAGAGTTCTCCGATGAAATCGACCAATGGATAATTGACGAGCTCAAAAATATAGGCTGCGATACCGCCAGAAGCGTTATCGAACTCAAGGTAGAAGAATTGGTAAAACGTACCGATTTAGAAGAAGAAACCATCAACGAGGTGGTGAGAATTTTAAGGTCTGAATTTGAATAATTTATATTTAGTTTCAGCATTTTTTCAACAATATATTTAATATGGCAGAAAAAAGATTAAGACAAGTTGCAGGAGAATTTAATTTGGGGATATCATCTATTGTTGATTTTCTCGCCAAAAAAGGAATGATTATAGATTCTTCTCCTAACACCAAATTGACGAGCGATGCCTACGAATTACTTTCCAAAGAGTTCGCAGCGTCAAAAAGCGAAAAGCAGGCTTCCGCTAATCTTGCTATGGCAGATAAAATAAAGAAAAACGTAGTAATTAACGCTCCAAATATTCGCGCCATTGATGAGGAAGATGACTTTGAGCCAACTCAAGAAACTGCTATAAAAGCTCCTGAAAATGTTGTTGCTAAAATAGAAACTCCTAAACCAATAATTACTTCTAAAGAGGATGCTGAAAAAATCATCACTAAACCAAAAGTGCTTGGTAAAATAGATCTTTCTGAAAAGAAAAAACCCAAAACTACTGAAGCAAAAAAACCTGCCGTTATTGAAACTGTAAAAACAGAATCAGTAAAGCCAGAAGAAAAAATTACTCTAAAACCTCTGGAAACTACAATTAAGAAGACTGAAAAAATTGAAGAAAAAACAGAAACTATTTCACCAAAATTAGAACAAGAGACTATAACTCCTGTTGAGGAAGTTGAAGAAAAAATTGGCATAACTTTACTTGGTATGCTGCCAGATGAGATGCTTAATGCCACCAATAGACCAGCGAAAAAACCTCATAAAAAAAAGCCAAAACATAAAGAAATTGAAGCAATTGATGAAGAAGCAGCCGAGATTATTAGACTGGAAGAAATCAGATTGAATAAAATTAAAGAAAGTCGCGAGGCTGAGGATGCTAAAGTCCACGCGAAAAAACATGATATAGAAAAAATACAAAGCGAGGACGCACCTATACTCGACTTTTTAGCAACGAAATTTGAAACTTTGTCGGGGCCAAAAGTCTTGGGGAAGATGGAATTACCTGTAGTAAATAAGCCAGGCAAGAAAAAACCCGTAGGCTCTTCAAGTGATAACATCAATTCCAAAAGAAAAAGAAAAAGAAAGAGAATACAAAAAGAACAAGCTGTCCCAAAAGTTCAGACACCTGCACCTACTACACATGCTGCCACGCCAGCTACCAACAATTCTAAGTTAAAGAAGAAAAAATTGCCTGTAAAAGCTCAGGCCACTGAAGAAGATATTCAAAAGCAAATAAAGGAAACTTTAGCAAGGCTTAGCGACAAGAAAAAATCTACCTCGGTGAAGCATCGCCGTCAAAAACGTGATAGAGTTAGCGCAGTTCACCAAGAAGAAGTTGAAAAATTTATTCAAGACCAAAAAATACTTAAAGTTACTGAGTTTGTTTCAGCAAATGACTTAGCTAACATGATGGATGTGAGCGTTAATAACGTCATCTCCACATGTATGTCCTTAGGATTATTTGTTTCTATAAATCAACGCCTTGATGCTGAAACTCTTTCAATTGTGGCAGAAGAATTTGGATTCAAATTATCATTTGTTGATGCCGAAGTACTCAACGAAGACAATTTTGATTCAGAAGAAAATATACAACCTGATTCCTCTCCACGACCACCAATTGTAACTATAATGGGTCATGTAGATCATGGAAAAACATCACTTTTGGATTATATTCGAAATGCAAATGTAATAGCTGGTGAAGCTGGTGGAATTACACAACATATTGGTGCTTACGAAGTTGAACTCGAAAATAATAAGAAAATAACTTTCTTGGATACACCAGGACATGAGGCTTTCACCGCCATGCGTGCTCGTGGAAGTAAAGTTACCGATATAGCTGTAATTGTGATTGCTGCCGACGACAGCATTATGCCTCAAACTAAGGAAGCTATCAACCATGCTCAAGCAGCTGGAGTACCTATTATTTTTGCTATCAACAAAATAGATAAACCTGGAGCTAATCCAGAAAGAATAAAAGAACAATTGGCAAACATGAATCTGCTCGTGGAAGATTGGGGCGGAAAAATTCAAAGCCAAGATATCTCAGCAAAAAAAGGAACAAATGTTACTGAGCTGATGGATAAAATTTTACTCGAAGCCGAAATGCTTGAGCTTAAATGCAACGAGGAAAGAAAAGCTATAGGAACGGTTTTGGAAGCATTCCTCGACAAAGGGAAAGGTTATGTTGCCAACGTGTTAGTTCAAAATGGAACAATGAATATTGGCGATATTATACTTGTTGGCACTACTTGGGGCAAGATAAAAGCCATGTACAACGAGCGCAATAAGAGAATTGAATTTGCAGGCCCAGCTCAACCAGCATTAATTTTAGGACTTAACACAGCTCCTCTTGCTGGCGATACTTTCAAAGTGATGAAAGATGAACATGAAGCTAAAAATATTGCTAATAAACGCGAACAACTCCAACGTCAACAAAATGTTCATGCTAAAAAACATATTACTCTCGACGAAATTGGACGCCGTCTTGCCATTGGCGATTTCAAAGAACTAAATATTATAGTGAAAGGTGATGTAGATGGCTCCGTGGAAGCACTTAGCGATTCTCTGGAAAAACTTGGTACTGAGGAAGTTCAATTGAATATAATTCATAAATCTGTGGGTGGCATCAACGAAGCTGACGTTATTTTGGCTTCTGCCTCCGATGCCATTATTATTGGTTTCCAAGTACGACCATCCTTGGCTGCAAGAAAATTGGCCGAAAAGGAACAGACAGATATTCGCCTTTATTCCGTAATTTATAAGGCTATTGATGAAATAAAATCGGCTATGCAAGGCATGCTTTCTCCAGAAATTGTCGAAGAAATTGTTTGTAATATTGAGGTAAGAGATGTATTTAATATTACTAAAGTAGGAACAATAGCTGGCTGCTATGTGCTTGACGGCAAGATTAATAGAAATGATAAAGTCCGAATTATTCGCGATGGAATCGTTATCCACACCGGATTGCTTGGCTCCTTAAAAAGATTTAAAGACGATGCAAAAGATGTAGCAAAAGGTTTTGAATGTGGTCTTAATATTCAGAATTTCAACAATATAAATGTAGGTGATATTATTGAAGGCTATCGTGAAGTGGAAGTAGAACGCCAATTATAAAAAAAACAGCCTTAAGAGATTTTTTGTCGTAAATTAGCTGCTTTTAAATCTTGGTATATAAAATATTTATATTTATAAATTTAAATATAATTTCATGAAAAATAATTTTAGCATAATTATGGCTGGAGGTGTTGGCTCAAGATTTTGGCCAATGAGCCATACTGCCCATCCTAAACAATTTATCGATATTTTAGGAGTAGGTGAAACATTTATTCAACAGACATTCAGACGATTAAATAAAATATGCCCAGCAGAAAACATCTACATTGTTACCAACGAGATTTATAGAAATATTATCCACGAGCAGATACCAAATATCTCCGACGACCAAATCCTTGGTGAACCAGCAATGAAAAACACCGCTCCTTGCGTCGCCTATGCTGCCTATAAAATAAAGAAAAAAAATGAAAATGCTAACATAGTAGTAGCTCCTTCGGATCATATTATTATGAATGAAGATGAATTTGTAAAAGTTGTTTCCAAATCACTGCAAATAGCTGCTGCTAATGATTGGCTTATAACTCTTGGTATTAAACCAAGCAGACCCGACACAGGTTATGGATACATTCAATTTAATGAACATAAACCTATTGTAGGAAACGATAACCTTCGAAAAGTTAAAACTTTTACCGAGAAACCAGCACTGGAAATGGCTAAATCATTCTTAGAAAGTGGTGATTTCTTATGGAACGCTGGAATATTTATATGGAACGTAAAAAGTATTTTAAAGGCTTTTGAAGATTATTTGCCAGAAGTGAACAATCTGTTTTCCAATGGAATGGACATCTATAATACTGATAAGGAAGCGGAATTTATTAAAGACGCTTATTTCCGTTGCCCAAATATTTCTATCGACTACGGCATAATGGAAAAAGCCAATAATGTGCATGTCTATATTGCAGACTTTGGCTGGTCTGACCTTGGTACTTGGGGCTCATTATTCGCAATGAATCTAAAAGATAAAAATAATAATGCAATCACAGGGAAAAACGTAATGATTTACAATTCAAAAGATTGTATCATTAATGTGCCTAATAATAAATTGGTAATTGTTGAAGGTTTAGAAGATTTTATTGTAGCAATGCGCGATGATTCTCTTCTCATTTGCCGAAAAGAAGATGAACAACAAATCCGAAATATTGTAAACGATATTAAGATTGAAAAAGGCGAAAACTTCGTTTAGAAAACGCGGCTTTGCCGTTTTCACAATTTAATCCTTAATTATCAGAATTGAAAATTTAATTTATTGCTTTCGAAAATATTGACTTTATAATCGAATGAAAACCATGGACAAATAATTTTTGAAGACCTCGAAAATTATTACAAATTTCGCACGCATATAAACCCTTCTCCCTTGACCAATATCAATTTTTATAAGTAAAAAATAAATACATTTAGGCTTAAGAGCTCGGTTTAATTACTATTTTTGCAGTCAACCTAAATAGAATTAAACATAAAATATACTGATATGAACAATGCCATATTCAGCTTTCCTTATCCTCAAAATGAGCCGATAAAAAGCTATGCTCCTGGCAGTCCAGAAAGAGCAGAATTGCACGCAAAAATTAATGAATTCAAATCAATGCAAATTGAAATACCACTAATAATTGGTGGTAAAGAAATCCATACTGGTGATATTGGCACAGTAGTAATGCCAACAAATCATAACCATGTTTTGGCAACTTACCATAAAGCTTCACCCGAACATGTACAAATGGCAATTGATGCGGCTATGAAAGCACGCAAAACATGGAGTGAAATGCCATGGGTAGAACGCGCCTCAATAACTTTGAAAATTGCTGAACTCCTTGCAACAAAATACCGCTCTACAATTAATGCTGCTACTATGCTTGGTCAAGGCAAGAATCCATTCCAAGCAGAAATTGATGCAGCATGCGAAACCATCGACTTCTTCCGTTTTAACGCTGCTTACGCCTCACAAATTTATGCTCAACAACCTAAAAGTTCCGCTGGCGTAATCAACCGCATGGAATACCGCCCTCTCGAAGGTTTTATTTTTGCTGTAAGCCCTTTCAATTTTACTTCTATAGCCTCCAATCTTAATATGTCACCAATCTTGATG